>ENA-OWOZ01000850-OWOZ01000850.1-bioreactor-metagenome-genome-assembly--contig:-NODE-850-length-33715-cov-7.097657_pt1 | contig 33715 bp, 30 predicted proteins | sample MGYA00238140_ERZ651804 | MGnify/ENA primary metagenome ERZ651804 (study PRJEB26910, sample SAMN07631232) | bioreactor metagenome | isolation source: Switchgrass digestor | place: USA: Dartmouth... | reverse complement strand
CTGTTCCAGTGTTTCTCCACCGCAAACAATCGGTCGAATCCCATGATTCAAAGCCGTATGTACCTTTTTATTGACCGTCTGATCCGTTTCATTAAAATACTGCCTTCGTTCTGAATGGCCGATAATACAATAATCGATTCCAATTTCTTTGAGCATAAGGGGTGAAATTTCGCCGGTAAAGGCTCCATAATCTTCCCAATGCAAGTTTTGGGCTGCCAATTGAATATTCGTACCCTCAATCTCTTTCTTTACCGCCAAAAGGCTTGTATAAGGAACACACAATACAACTTCTCTATCCGTATTTTTGACATCTTCTCGAATTTGACGCACAAACTGCACCGCTTCTTCCATTGTTTTATGCATCTTCCAATTTCCAGCAATGATCGGTATTCTCACAAGAACATGCCCCCTCAATATTTACTTATTTTCAATCACTTCGATACCGGGCAATACTTTTCCTTCTAAAAATTCTAATGATGCGCCTCCGCCTGTAGAAATATGGGTGATTTTATCAGCAAAACCTAACTGTTCTACGGCTGCTGCACTGTCTCCTCCTCCGATGATCGTTATTCCTTCGCTTTCTGCCATTGCTTTTGCGATTCCTCTTGTTCCTGTTGCAAATTCGTCTATTTCAAATACACCCATCGGTCCATTCCACACGATCGTTTTTGCATTGCGAATTTCTTCACTGTATACCCTCACTGTTTCCGGTCCAATATCTACACCATCTTATCTTTTGGGATGTCGTCTATCCGTACCGTCATGTGCTCAGCACCTTCTTTTATTTCATTCGCAACAACAACATCTGAGGGCAAAAACAATCGAACACCTTTACTCCTTGCACTGCTTATGAGTTCCTTTGCCAATTCAATTTTGTCTTCTTCCAAAAGGGATTGACCAATTTCATGCCCCTGTGACTTTAAAAATGTATAAGCCATGCCTCCGCCAATCAGCAGTGTATCCACTTTTTCCAAAAGATTTCGAATCACATTGATTTTGTCTGAAACTTTAGCACCGCCTAAAATCGCCACAAAAGGCCGTTTGGGATCCTGCAAAGCCTTTCCCATGATATCAATTTCTTTTCATCGCTGAAATTATTATGTGGCGTAGCACTTACCTCTGCTATGACAGCCAATGCAGCATTTATATCAATACCAGGGATGGAATCAAGTTGTTCAATTTGTATTTTATAGGGCGCAGCTAATTCCAACATCGCAGCCTGTATATGAGCAATCTCTTCATCCAAACATTCAACTTTTTTGAGCAACATACTTAAAAATTTACATTCTGCGTAATCTAACTTGCCACAAATTGCAGGATGGATTTCTTCTACAGACTTTTTCACATTCTTATCGACTGCAGCAAGCACATCTTCAAATGTCAGTCTTCCCTTTTGGGATAAAATAGTAAGTATTCGTCTACCACTTACACTTAAAATATTGCTTAAAACAGAAGAAAGTTTAAAACCATGAGTCTGTAAAAGTTTCTCCAGTCTATTTGAATATCTGGAACACTCTTGTACAAGAGAACGATGTAACCTTGAATATTCCCTCAAATTCCGGATTAGTCTCTCAGGAATAAAGCTTGGCTCTAAAAGACCATGTCTAAAAAGAGTACTAATCCACTCCGCATCGGAAACATCACTTTTCCTTCCAGGCAAATTCCTCATATGGGAAGCATTTACTACCATCATACATTGATAATTAGGCAAGTACTCTTCGATTGCTTCATAAACAGCATTCCAATAAACACCTGTACTTTCCATTGCAACACAAAAACATTCATTGTCCAAGAGCCAATCACAGAAAGATTGTAAATCTTTCTGTATTGTCTTGAATTCAGCACGTATAATGACAGGCTCTTCATCTGCATTCCCTTTTAAAATGCAAGCCTGTAAATATCTTTATGAACATCCAATCCGCAACAACAGTTTAATAATGCTTGCATACTAACACCTCCAAGAAGTTTGGCAGGTAAAATTGTCCGAAAAAATTGAAGTTTAATGTACATGGTCACAAAGTGCCATAATTCTCTGTACTCAAAGACAATTCGGTCATGTTCTAAAAGCGGAGTAATCTCCAAACCGTCCCTCGACGCTTTTTAATTTTGAAATAAGGATATTGCATTAAATATAAAAATATGGTATATTATAAATAAAAAGATAAATATTGAAATAAAGTAAAAATATGTGTCAAAGAATATTGAAGATTGTCGGATTATGTAGAGTGAAGTTGCAAGAAACAATATTACATGAAAAAAGTGAAATAGTTGTATATTAAAACTATTTCATTTTTATATAAAAATACTTTAGGTAATTGCAAAACTATTGCACAAAAGTGAATACAAAACAACGCAAGTAGAAAAATGAGGTGTTTTTGGCAAGTATAAATTCTTGCATTCCGGAAAAATATTTTTCTAGCACCCCATAATCCATTTATGTTATTAATTGTTAATCAATTTCATATTTAAAATCTGTAATATATTAATTTCTATCTCTTGAATCTTGCTGAATTGTAGAATGCTTAAGTCTGTAACTTTCGCCTGCAAATATTAATAAATGGCTGTGATGAATTATTCTATCAATGATAGCACTAGTGAGTTTTTCATCATAAAAGATTCCATTCCATTTGCTAAATTCTAAGTTTGTTGTAATTATTAAGCTTCTCTTTTCATAGCATTCAGATATTACTTGAAATAATAATTGAGAGCCTTCCCGTTCAAACGGGATATATCCCCATTCATCACATATTAATAAATCCGTGTTAGCAATAGTTTTCAGAAACCTTTTTAAAGTTCCATCCGATTTGGCTGTGATCAATTCATTTACAAGTGCAGCTGTACGATAAAAACGTACCTTCTTCCCCTGATTACATGCTTCTACTCCAATTGCAGTTGCAAGATGGCTTTTACCAGTGCCAACAGATCCGTATAATATTAGATTCTCTTTTTTATCTACAAATGATGCGGTTTTCAATTCTTCTACATGAATACTTTGCGGAATCTGAATATTCTTAAATGAGTAATTTTCAAATGTTTTTATCACATCAAATTTGGCTTGCTTAAGCAATCGGTTCTTTCTATTAAATTCACGTTCTTCTACTTCCATCCTGAGCAGTTGTTCTAAGAATTGTTCAAAAGTTTCTGCTTTTATTTGTTGGTAATTTTCAGCTATTCTTGTACCAAGTCTTAAGGTGGTACAGTGTTGTTTTATGAGGTCTTTCACAACTGTACCTCCTTTTTAAGCAATGCATCATACAACGTAGTGTTAACTATGTATGTTTTAATTTCCGGAATTGTATCAGGTAGTTTTACTTCCGGAATAATTAGTTCAGGTTTTGTTATTCTATAATACGTCGCCCAAATGCTATCAATATCTGTGGTTCCACTTTCTATGGCTACTTTGAAAGCTTTCGTCGCTGTTATTATATCTGTCTCTTCTACCATTTTTGATAAAGCTGATAATCCTATTTTCTTTTCAGTATATTCACAATGTTCAAAGTATTGCTGTAATGTTTCCGGAAGTTCTTCATAAAAACCGGTATATTTAAAAGCAGTTGGTCTTTTCGCCATTAGTTTTAAGTATGGTATCCATTTCATGGATTCTTTTTCTTCTCCATAAAGTCTTGGATGCTCTTGGATTAGATTGTATTTTTCATCAAGTATTCTTACTTCATTTGCTGTTGCCTTAACCCAAACTTCTTTTCCGGCAAATAACGGACTTGATGAATATTTTCTATGATCAAATGATACTTTCCCATATTTATCTGCTTTTGCTTTTTCTAACTTAAATACTTCAAATTCTATACGTGGAAGTTCTTTCATAGCTGCTTTATCTTCTTCAAACAATTCTTTAATGAGCTTATTCTTTTTGTAATGCTTCCGATTCATATCTTCATCACATTGTTTTAGTAAGTCCTTATTATGCTCTTCCAAATCATTAAATTCCGGAATCGGAACAAAAAGATTACGTCTATGATAACCTATCTTACATTCTACGCAGCCTTTTTCATTTCCACTGGCAGGATTACAAAAGTTACTGTCAAAACCATAATGTAGCTCAAACCTTTCAAATCCTTCTGTTTTATCTCTCTTACCATAATCCCGTATCTTTTTTACAACCGAAGAAAGATTGTCAAACCAGATACAAGTAGGAACTTTACCTATATGATTAAAAATATTTTTTAGTCCGGTAAGTAAACATTCTTGATTTTCAGCTTTAAATAACTGAGTATATCCAGCATTACTATACGGAAATGACATTGAAATGTAATGTCCTTCATATCTTTTGCCATTTTCAGTAAATACTACATCACCAAAATCTACTTGAGCTTCACCAGGTGGATGTTTTAAAGGAAGATAAGCATCTTTGTCGGTATAAATTTCTTTCTTTAACTTAGCAACCCAAATCCTTACGGTACGATCAGATACATCAAATTCATCTTTATATAATTCTTTAAGTCTATCATATACTCTTTGTGCAGTATGCCGCTGTTTTCTTGGCGCCTTTAAGTCATCCATAAGCCATTGTCTGATAGTTGATTCATAAATGCTAAATTTAGTATTATTTTTACGCCTATTAATATTTCCATGATAAACATTAAAATCTTCTTTATCGGCGTATTTCTTAACTGTTTCAAAAGCATGTCCTGTTTTTCTTGAAATTTCTCTTAAAGATAGTCCTTCCTTTTCTACAGCTTTTTTGATATACTTTATTTGTTTCATTGTCAGCATCCTTTCTATATACCCCCTTAGTCAATTTTGTGCGTTAACTAAAGGGTACTTTATTTTAAGGGTGCTGGCAATATTTTTTCCATTTTTACTGCTAGAATTTTAAACTTCCGTTTGCTATATTTCTATTTTACCATACACACATAAAAGTTTAATTTCTTCTGGAGAAGTAGAAGGGTGACCATGATTTTGGTGGGAGGAAGCAAAATGGGAATCACAAAAATCCATATGTCTTAAGATGCCGAGAGCATTAGAAGCAACAGTTGTTTTGTAAGCATAACACAAAGTACCGTTAATATACTGTAATTTTATATTGGAATCAGCAGAAGAGATTTAGGCATATAATGATAGGCCATTTTATAGATATCGACTTTAGATTTATCTTTGTTAAGGGATTGAAGCTTTTTGACGAGAGCATTAAAGAATTTAGGGTTATTTTCTTTAACAAAGCATTGGATACCAGTGGTATCAAAGATATATAGTTCAGCAGGATTAAAACCGAATTCATTTTTAAGGGAATTACCAATTTCTTGGCAAATAGGCTCAGTAAGATCAACAAGCTTATGAAAAAAGCTTCAATGTCATTGCAGTAAAGCTGCTTAAATTTAGAATAGAAAGAAGCATCAGGAATAGATTTAAGGCCACAGAAATCACGAAGTTCTTTAGAAAAAGATAAAAAGGTAATAAGTAAATCAATGGTAGGGATAGATAACATTTTTTGAAGTAATAAAGAAGAAACAATGGACTCAAGAGAATTATTATGAGGACGACCGATATCTTTGTTATAGTGAAAGAACCAATTTACAGGAATAAGCTCAGAAATATTAATATGTTCCTCTAATAATTCAAGTAATTTAGGTCTTTGAACAACCACAAACTTATGAAAATCATCAATAAAGTCAGAAAAATTAAGTTGTGCTATCATGCAGGAACTCCTTTCACTTTTGGATTTAAGTTGTATTTTTGGAATTACGAAAAAAATGGGTAGTAAGGGAGGTCTGAATTATTTTAGAGTTGTTAGGAGATATGATTATGACAGTAATTTCAGTTTTGAACAATACGGGAAAGATCTTTGGAGTGACGAAGATGATACTGGCAGAGATCGTCTAGCGCCTATTCACAATTACAGAGAGTATAACTATATAGAATCTGATCAAAAAAATGAAGATGGCGTAAAAGTTACCTATGTAGGTTTTCATAAAGCTGTCTCATCTGCTTATGTTAGAACCGATGTAACTGATATCTATGGCGGTGTAGAACAATATACTTATAACCATAAGTTGTTACTGGTTAAATATGTTAAGGGGTATGGAAGCACAAAAGACAATACTTTTAAATATAATAAAAAAATAGAAAATTTTTACGAAACTGCCTATGAGCCAACCGGATTGCTGGTTACCAAAAGAATTACAACTTCAAAAAACTTTAATAGTTCAACAAAAATAACAGCTACAGAATATTTTCAATATGATTCTCAAAATTATGGAGATCTTATATATTATTGGGATAGTCAAGCAAGTGGTCGTGCCCAGAATGATAAACATAAAGTCAGTTACGAATATAATAATCCGTATCATTTGATGACAAAAAAGACTTATAGACAAGATGACAATACGATTATTGAAGAAAGATATGAGTATACTTCTGATTCCAAAGCTGTTAGACTTGTATCTATATGGGAAATAAAAAATGGCGTGGAGAAACTAAAAAAGAAGACGGAATATATATACGACTGCCCTTATTATGACAATGCACAACGAAAAAGCTGGAATGTTCAGGAAGAAAGACAATACATTTATAATGAGGAAGAAGGACATTGGAATGATTATATATCTACTTTCTTTGAGTATAAGGATAATAATGAGGCCAGAAATGGTAAGTTTAATGAGTTGTATATGACTCGCAAATATGTGACAGGAGTTAATAACTCATATGGTGAGCCTATTGCTGCACGTACCGGAAAGGCAGAGGATGCAGGTATAATTGATGAGTTATATGAATATGATTGGTTTGGAAATGTAATAAGGAAGCAAGACGGAAAAGGAAATGGTATTCGTTATGAATATGATAAATTAAATAGGTTGGTAAAAGAATATAGAGAAGTAGATGGTTCTGAAAAGAGATGGATTTATACTACCTCACTAAATGAAAACAGTGTTACTATTGAGGATGAAAACAAAAATCAGGTCAAATATTATTATGATGTATTTGGAAACATGATTGCTGAGGTTGATCCTAAGACAGGTGAAAACTTAAAAAGGTATGAGTATGATCCTTATGATCGTATTTCAGCAGAATATACTTCGATGGGTTCAACGAAATATTACTACGGTATTGACGGGCGAATGACCTTACAAGAATCACGTAATGGATTTGTTTGGTTTGAAAACAGCTTACCAACAGGAGCTACAACAACATTCGATGGAGAAAATACAAATTGGAGTTGGATGAGCAACGATATTAATAAACAAAACTATTTCGTTGGATTTAATACGAAGCGTGCTGATGATGTGCTTGATTTTGCTTTTGAAAATGCTGTAAGTAAAATGAAAGTGAATCAGGGAGATAAAATTTTTATAGAGATTGAAAGAGATTCAACTTGTGAAGAAGTTTTAATTGACTTTAAGGCAGATGGTTCATGGGGGTATAGAGCTTATTGGAATATTAATAATAAAACGACGTTGGTTAATACCCGTACACAATTTACAAGAATAGGAGATCTACCACAATCAGATACATGGGAATGGCTTGTGATTCCTGCAAACCTAATTGGCTTGGAAGGTAAAACCATTGACGGCATGCATATAAGATTAGGTATCTCTGGGTTCGAACAGGAAATAAAGTTTGGAAGAGTAGGTATTTTAGCAGGTGATAATGTACCTCAAGTTCTTACCCGTGAAACTTATAATTATGATGACTCTTTTAACGGACAGTATGTTAAAGTATCAAAAACACTAGAAGGTGATGTTACCTCTCCCTCTATCAAGGTACATAATTACTTTAACAAGTTGGGTCAATTGGAAAAGATTGAAAGAGAACATGCAGAGAATAATTATATAGATATTTTTAGATATGATTTTGTAGGCAATAAAATTGCAGAAAAAATAGCACGGGCCGAAGAGGAAGATTGGAATTTGACCGAAGGCAAGGATTATACAACAAGATATGGTTATGACTTTGCAGGAAGAGTTACGGAAGTTGAAACTGTGAATAAAAAAGACGGAACAATAGTTTATAATACGGCATATACCAATTATGATGCCTTAGGGAGAAAAGTCAGTGTCATTGACTTTAGAGGATATAAAACAGAATATAAGTATGATAATGCCGGAAGGCTCATTGAAGAAAAAATTCCATTTGATAATGTTGCTCCCGGGGATGTCACAAAATTTTCCTACAAAAAGTATGATTATGACCTCAATGGTAATCTTATACGTGAAAGAATAAGTAGTAATGCTCCGGATGAAGAAAAGATAAAGTATAATATGACTGAATATGAGTATAACGATCGTAATATGTTAATGAAAGTAATAACATATAAAAATGATGTTTATAATGAGGACACAGGCGATCCTGTTAATCGTGAAAACTATACTCAATATTATTACGATGCTGCAGGGAATAGAATAAGGATGTATACAGGTTTAACGTCACCTATTACAATTAAAGGGATTAAAAACGGAATTGATCAAATTGAACCTGCCAATGCAGAATTTTCAGCAACTAAATATGAATATGATCAACTAAACAGGCTGATAAAAATTATAGATCCGTTAGGAAAAGAAGAAAGTTATACTTATACTAATGGGTTGCTATCTGAAAAAAGGAGCAAAAATCAAAGTATCATATATTTTGAATATGATGGGCTTGGCAGAATATTAAGTCAAAATGCTATAACACCTGATCAAAAAGGGAATGTATCTCGCTCATTTACGTATAATTTTATAGGCAATAGAGCAACGATGGATTCCAATGTAAACTATTCCTATGATGACTTAGGTAGATTAATAAGAGAAGAGGATAGTAAAACGGGAATAGTTAAAGAATATGGGTACGATGCTAATGACAATATAACTTTCTTTAAACTGATACAGAATGATGTAACCATTATGCATCTTAAATACACGTATGATTGGTTGAACAGAATGGAACAAGTAATTGAAGTAGACGATAATCAAAATGAAACCGTTGTAACTGTTTATAGTTATGATGCAAATGGCAATAGAGAAGAACTTTCGTATCCTAATATAGGATTATCAACAAGTTATTCGTATAACTCTGCTAATCAATTAGAAAGTTTGACAAATGTAAAAAAAGGAATAGAATTATCCAAATATGAATATGCTTATTTTCTCAGTGGAAATCAAAAAAGAAAAACAGAAAAGATTGCAGGTGAGCCGGAAAGAACTACAGAGTATACATATGATGGACTCAATAGACTTGCAACTGTAAATGAGCTAACAGATAATATTATAACTACCTATCAATATGATGCATATAATAATCGTAACAAAATGACAGTAGATAATGGAGCTAATTCATATACAGTAGATTATGATTACAACAAAAATAACTGGCTGCAGTCAGAGACAAAAAGAATAGGGGAATTAGAAGAAATAACACGGTATTCTTATGATGATAATGGGAATATGATTTATAAAGGGAAAGAAGTTATTAAACCGGCTGCGGCAAATGAATCGGAGCAATACCAACTGTATATAACAGGAAACAATCCTGGTAAAGATGCATGTTTTTACGAATATGACGGCTTTAATCAACTAATACAAGCAGTAGAAGGCGATAAAACTATTCGGTATATTTATAATGGTGATGGATTAAGGATTTCTAAATCAGTTAATAATGTAATCACTAATTATATCTTAGACGGAGCAAATGTAATAGCGGAGTTGAATGAAAATAACGACATTACATCCGAGTATCTAAGAGGAGTAAACCTTATTGCTTGTGATATAGGGACTCAAGAAAGACAATATTATACTTTTAACGGGCATGGAGATGTGGTACAATTAATAAGCAGTGGAAAAAATACGGCAACCATTGATAAAATAAACGAAGCTATGTACACCGTAGAAGGCAGGCCGGGATATAATCCTGGAGCGGATTTAAATAAAGATGGTATGATAAATATAATGGACCTAATGCTGGCACTTGATGGCGTATCAATGACTTATGAGTATGATGCATTTGGTAATGAAAAAGTATCGGATATCAATGATACCAATCCGTTCAGATACTGTGGTGAGTATTTTGATAAGGAAACAGAGACGTATTATTTGAGGGCAAGGTATTATAGTCCTGGAATTGGTAGGTTTATAAGTGAGGACCCGATAAGAGATGGGCTGAATTGGTATGTATATTGCGAGAATAATCCTATAATTCTTTTTGACCCCTTTGGCTTGGCACCAACAAAAGAAGAAGCAGCTGCGATGGCGGAACATATATATCAAGACATTCCTTTAAAAGATGACAATGACCCAGCAGGAAATAGAGCACTACGAACAGTAGCTGGTTGGAGGTTGATTGATATTTGGAGTGAAGGAACAGTAAAAATGGGTATATATATAAGGGATACTGATGACTGGAAAAATCCTTCAGAATATGTTTTGGTATTTAAAGGTACATCAACGAAGAATGTTAAGGATTGGGTAGATGACGTATTAGCTTATAAGACGAATTTTGCCCCAAATATGTATACGGCAATGAATTTTGGAAAGAGTTTTGTTGAGTCACATTCACAAGAAGTAACTTTTGTTGGTCATTCAAAGGGTGGAGGGGAAGCAATTGCAGCTGCTTGTTATACTTTTAGAAATGCAATTACCTTTAATGCAGCAAATTTTGCATTTGAAAGATATCACTTAAGTGGTAGACGGTCAACCATTGATAATTATTATGTTGAAGGCGAAATTCTTTCAGCTACTATTGGAACAGCTACTATTGGAACAACACATTGGTTACCTACGCAATATTGGATTACTCAAGGGACTAAAAGTCGAGGTTATACTGCTACTTTCACTTCCCCCGATCCAATAGCGAATCATAGCATGAAAGCAATATTTCGTGCGTTTGGAATGGAGTGACTGATGGATTAAAAGACAAAGTGTTATAGGAGGAGGAAGATGAAAAAAGTCTTTTTAGTAACAGGTATTGCTATTATGGTAATTGTCTTATTTGTTTTATTGTGGTTTTTGTTTGTAGTTACTGGAGTATTCTCTATTTTTATGCCAAATCCACCAAAACCAGAAATCACATATGGAGAGTTTCCTATTAGTATTACCTATGAAGTGAATGGAGAGGTAAAGATAATAGAGGACACAGTAATATGTGAATTTGATGGTTTTGAGAGCCGTGGAACAGCGGGGAAATTCCGTGTGTGGAAAGCGTACCTAAAAAGCGGAAATGAACGTTTAACTCTTTTGCGAGTTAATAATGGGGAATCAGCATTTGAGGTTTGTCTATCTTACGGATTACCTGATTATTACATGGGAGATTTAAGATATCAAAATAAGGAGGAATATGAGAAAAAAAGGGACAGTAACGAATATCTCAATTACATCCAATGGGAAAATGGTATTCAAACAGGAGAGGCCATATCAAAGGAAGAAGTGTGGGAAAAATACAAATTAAAAATTATAGATGTTCAATATAGCCCTCCTATAATAAATAGTTTTAAGTAAAAAAAGCGATAGGGACGCGTACTTTTGCCTCTAATTTTATAGGCATGGATAGGAATATGTATAGTGAGAAGAGAATTATGTGTTTTACTAAAGTGCTGATAGAGTTAAACTCACAGCACTTTTTTCTTGTATTTCCTGATTATCTTCATTACAATCACCTTCACAATAACAAAAAGGGAGGTGCTTGTTAGTGAAAGAAATTGCCTGTAAGACCACAAAAGACTTATTCAGACAAAGAAGAAAGGATGGATACCCTAAAATTCCCACTGGTTTTAAACGTATTGATGAAATTACCTCCGGTGGATTTGAGTCGGGAGAATTAATCATTATAGCAGGAAGAACTCAAATGGGAACTACTTCATTATAGGCAATAGGGACGCGTACTTTTGCCTCTATGGATGGAGAAGAATATTTCACAAAGAGAGATGATGCAAGTTGCACTTGTAGAGTTTTTAGAAAATAATGTATAGGTCTTTCCAATTGCAGCATACCTTTTGGGGAAGAGGAAGAAGTGCGAACAGAAATTATTTTGCCAGAGCATGTACAAGGCTGTACAATTAAAGTAATGCTGTGGGATAGCTTTTTAAGTATGCGCCCCTTATGTAGGGAAGGTGGAATATTGGCAGTATTTTCAGAAACTCAATAAAAAACTTACCGGATAAGGGAGTGCAAAAGTGGAACGATTTTACAGAAAAATTATTTTATGGGTCATGGTAATACAAATAGTCTTGTCTTTTTGTGTAATTCCTGTAAGCTGCGAGCAAGAACTGACTTTACAGTTGAAGTTCGACAAGGAAGTTTATTATAAAGGGGAAGACGTTACCATTACGTTGAATTTCATCGGCGTAAATAATGAAAAGATAAATAGCATGGCATTGTCAATCAAATATGACAATGCCGTATTTGAACCAAGAACTAAGAATCCTGAGGATGATATTGTTAACGGATACATACCGTTTAATGATAAATATATATCGGAAGATAAATGTAGTTTACTATACATTTCGCCGGTAGATTTAACTTTACAAGAGGGTGCTTCAATTGCAGAAGTTCATTTGAAGGTAAAAGAAAGTGCAGTAACAGGGTCTGTCAATATAGAGTTGATGATAAGTGAAATATTGGATTCGGAGAATAATATTTACAAGGTAAAAAGTGAAATATTAACAGAAGTGTTTATTGAGGACAGTATACCTATAGCTACACCGCAACCTGTTTCAAAGTCACGCCGTTCAAGTAATGCAAATCAAGGGCAATTAACGGTTGAGACATCTACTCCGCAAGAAACGATCAATGAAATTATTTTTAATGATATTGAAGGGCATTGGGCGAAAGAAGATATTATATTTATGGCATCCCAGGGATTTGTAAAAGGAATGGATAAATATACTTTTAGACCGGATGACTATATAACCCGGGCGGAGTTTTCAGCACTTATTGTGCGAATACTGAAATTAGAGCCTGCTTCCTACAGTGGGAGGTTTTTAGATGTTGCGGCAGGGACTTGGTATGGAGATATTATAGAAACAGCCGCTCAGGCAGGTATAATAACAGGTTATCTTGGTCTTTTCAGACCGGATGATTATGTTACACGTGAAGAAATGACAAAGATGATTATAGAAGCATACATATATAGAGGCTATAAAATTCACAAACAAAACAGTCGGATTGTTTTTGAAGATGAAGCAAATATTAGCGATTGGGCTATAGAGTACGTCAAAACGGCTTATTCCCTTGGATTTATTAAAGGCGTTAGTAATCATCAGTTTGCACCAAAGGAGAATGCCACTCGTGCACAAGCAGTCACTATAATAAGACGATTATGGAATCAATTATATGGTTAGAAAAGGGACAATAATATGAAAAAATCATTTTGTGTGTCATAGGAATGCATGTTTTTCAGTTAATGTTTTTTTCATAATATTCATCAATTAAATTATATGCACCCGTGGCATAGACGGTTCTTGACAATAGCAATAAATAGCCCAAGTATATAAAAAATGACGGATGAGAAAAATAGTTTTGACTAAGTGTGACTGTAGTTACAGTTTTTATTTATTCAATGTGGTATACTTAAAGCATAAAAAAAGTGGGAGGTTATATTATATGAGAGCAAAAGTAGATAAAGACATTTGTATAGGCTGTGGACTTTGTTCGTCTATTTGTCCCAATGTATTTCAATTTGATGATGAAGAAGGGGTAGCGGTAGCCATTGATGCGGATATTGATGAAAAAGACTTTGATTCTGCGAAGGAAGCCCGTGATGCTTGCCCTGTAGAAGCTATTGAAATAGAAGAATAGTATAAAGGTGAAATATGAAACATATCGATATGGAAATGATAAAGCAAAAGTTTATGAGTAAAGGTTATAAAGTAAAATTTGTAACATAGGGAAGTAAATGAAAATGAATGGTATAGTTTTGTTTGGATTACTTCAGACAGAATTATACCATTTTTTTTTAAAATGAATAATTTTTATTTATTGAATGGTGGTAATATGCGGAAATAATTGATATAATTATACTACGAAAAGAAATAGATAAAAGGAGATGTTATATTGAATATGAGAAGAACAATCAAAAGAGTAATTTTAGCATTAGTGATAGTATTTACGACATTTTCATTGTCCCTGAGCTTTGCACAGGAAGCAAATGAAATCAAAATTATAGTGGACGGTTCGGTTTTAGAAAGCGATCAACCGCCAATTATGGTCAATGACCGTGTGCTGGTACCTTTGCGTTCCATATTTAATGCACTGTATGCCGACGTGGAATGGATCGAAGAAACACAAACCGTTATTGCAAACAAACGTTTACAAACAATCAGTCTTTCTATAGGAAGTAATGAAATGTATATCAATGGAGAAGCAATATCCCTTGATTCACCTGCCATCCTTGTAAACGGAAGAACCATGGTTCCGGTTAGAGCAATCAGCGAAAGTCTTGGGGCTAAGGTATGGTGGGATGAGAATAATAATACTGTTGTTGTTTCCAGTTCACCCCAAGCCCATTATATTTCGGACCATTACATAAAAGAAACAATAAAATCGGATGACGGCCGATATGATTTGTTGAACATAATCGTTTCCTACCCACAAATCAGAAATGATGAGAATAATGCTTTTATTGATCAATTAAATGAAACTTTAAAAACGGATGCCCAAAAGAGTTTTGAAAGTATAAAGGAAGTGTATGTTTCAATTGCCAAAGAAATTTACAATGAAGTAATTTTGCAAGAACCGGAGATGATGTATGCCGCTTTGCCTTTTGAAATGACGGAAAGATTTGATATTACTTATGATGATAATGATATGATATCCATAGTAAAGCTTTCAACGTGGTGGACCGGCGGTGCGCATCCAAATTCCGTAAAGACTTCCGTTACTTATGATTTACAAAGCGGAAAAGAGCTTATGTTGACGGATATTTTCAATAAGTCTCAAAATGAAATTTATAGCATGATTATTGAAGAATTTACCAATCTTATTAACCAACAACCGGAGAATTATTTTGAAGATTCCAAAGATCTTCTTGTAGAGGAAATAGAAAGTGTAGGTTTTTATTTAGAAGAAAACGGTATTACATTCTATTTTAATCCTTATATTATAGCTCCATATGTTGCCGGATATCCAAGCCTTACGCTAAGCGTTGACAGGAAATACGGATTTTCGGACAGATTTATAGATAACTAACATCAGGAATGAGTAATAAATGTAAAAAAGCAAATCCATAAAACGGAGGAATTAAAATGGTGGCGTCATTCAGTCTGATAATGATTATTACGCTTTTGTTAAACAATTTTATGCTGGTGCCTATATCTTCATGGCAAATGAGAAGCGGTGAATTTCAGTTCAAGGTTGAAACGAAACTGAACAAGCCTCTTGACCCAAGATGGATGGAGGAAATGGATGGTATAACCTTGGAACATTTAAGTGCGGAGTTTGATGTACGGTTTAAAACAAGTGAAGATTTAAAAAAGCTTGAAATGCAGTGCGATATGCTTTTATCCAATAATATTGATGAACTTTTTTCAATGACCTTTTGGACCAATATTGATTATACCGACAGAAACATTCCGAAAATACTTTTCATATTTAAACAGCCCAATGATGTTAAATATTATGTGATTAACATTCAGTCTCCTACCATTCATCAGAGAATGAATGTGCTGGAAACATTTTTTAATCCGGATATGATCAATTCCGTTAATAGCAGTATTTCCGATAGTTTAGAAGAAAAACATCTTACTATCACAGAAAAGGACGGGGCTTGGGCTTTAACTATGGATGAGGCAACTTTAAAAGAAATGATCCATCAAATTGTACTTAGAATGAGTGAATATATTGCTTCTTATTTTAGTGTTAATGCTATGGCATATAGTAGTACCCGTGCAACGAGTGTTGGTATCGTCGGCAGCAGTGACGGTCCTACGTCGGTTTATGTTTCAGGTGTAGAAACACCTGCAAATATGAAATTGCAGTTTGAAGCTGCAATTAATGAGTTTTTTGCAAAACTTGGTACTGTTCAAGTATGTGGTCAAGATGCACTTGTTTTTAAAGTGACTTTTGATGATAAAAAGCAGCCTAAGAATGTAAATTATGCAGTTCACATCAATACTAATTTGTATGACTTAATAAAGGCTTTTGATGGAACTGCTCGTGAGGATCTATCAAAAGAAAGTTCAGAACTTGATATGACCGTTACTTTTGATTATGTTTATGACAAAGTCAACGAGGATATTACGATAAATTATCCAACCCTTACTGCGGAAAATTCAATGGATATAACGGGAGATTATTCTTTGCCCGGCATTGATGTAAACTCCGTAAATGTTGTAATAAATAATAATGAATTAATTCAGCTTAAAAACAAACCTTTTATTTACGATGATGTCGTGTATCTTCCCCTTCGTGAGTTGTTGAACCTAAAGGGGATTACAGATGAAAACATTGTTTGGGATAATGGGAGGATTCATGTAAAAACTGCCGATGCCAATGTAATCTTGGAAATTAACAGCGATGAATTTAGAAAGGATACACAGATTTATAAAACAGGACCAAAAGTTCTTTTGATAGACAGTACCACCTACTTTCCTGTGACCATGCTTGAACAATTGGATATTGGCAGCGTAACCAATGCATTTTTTGATAAAAATGACAATATAATCGGCTGTGTGATATCTGTTTATAAAAAATATATACCGAAGCAACAATATAACGTATATTTTTCTGTCCAACCCGATGTTGACCCAACGTGGGAAAAATATCTTTATATGGCAAGTGATAAGGTGGGTGCTAAAATTGATGTGGTGCAAATGCCTACAGAGCACTATCTTGAGAAAACAAACATAATGATTGCAGCAGGTGAACCAAGTGTTATGATTGGTAAGTACAGCAATGAATTTTTAGGCAAATTGGAGGAGCAAAATGCTATTTATCCTGCTGTAAAGGTCAATGAGGAATACAGCATTATTATTCCAAAGGTGATTAGCGATACCGATGTTGTTTTTGAAGTGATAAAGCATTTTATTGAGTTGGTTCATCAAAAATAAAATGACTTTAGAAGGGTGTTTTAAATTATGGACAAAGTCATTCGTATATGGCTCCCAATTGTTTTATTGTTGTCTCTTACAACTACAATTTCGGCGCAAGAACAAAACCAGCTCACTTACACAATCGGCGATTCTGACATAGAGGTACCGTCTGCCCAAAGTCAGGCTGACATTTTGAACAAATTAGGCTTATTCGCAATGATGTGGTAAATATTTGTTATGCAGCTTTGCTTGCTAAAACTCCTGATGGCAGATCTTTAAAGGATATATTAATTGAAAAAGGGTATTCCTGTTGAACCGCCTATTGTATTTAACGCAAATGAGCCTTTTACGTATTTTATTCGTGACGATATTAATGGAGAAATTCTATTTATCGGGGAATATGCATACGTGGAGTAAAAAGTAGGGGCGGCCATCGGCCGTCCGTTAATTTTTGTTGTTTATTACCTTTGCATATAGCTCTTCCAATTTTTTTGCCTGTATCGATTTATTAAAATTTTCCTCCACATGTTTTCTGCCGTAAAGCCCCATGGATTCCCATATGTAAGGATGGTCAATCAAATAAATCAGTCGATCGGCTAACTTGTCTATATCTTTTTCAGGGACAAGAAAACCGTTTTTCCCGTCTTGAACAAGCTCCGGAATGCCTGAGTGGTAAGTGGATACAACCGGCATGCCTGTTGCACATGCCTCCTTGATTACATTGGGAATGCCTTCTTCGTTTCCTGAAGAATCTTTTATAGAAGGCAGGCAAAATAGGTGGTGTTCATGCATGATATCAATGACCTTATGATGGGGAATGAAATCATGCATCTTAATTTTATCTTTTAATTTTAACTTAGAAATTAAATCTTTTAGCTTATGTTTTAACGGCCCTTCACCAATAATGGTAAGTTCCGTGTTGGGGCGTTTTTTTACTACTTTGGCAAAAGACTCAATGAGATATTGAAGGCCTTTTTTTTCCGTTAAACGTGCAATGCATAATAATTTTACTGTTTCGTTATTTTTAAGGGTTCGTGGCTGATACCAAAATTTTTCAACGTCAACGCCGCTCCATAAAACAGTGATTTTTTTGGAGGAACATCCGGCTTTCACAAGGTTTTCTTTCAATTTAGGCGATACGGTTATAATATGGTTTGCACCGGGAAACAATTGTTTTTTGTATTTCGATAAGACAGCCGGTTGTTTCAGGCTTCTGGATGCGTCATAGCCATGGAACGATACGATATAAGGCAATCCGGTTAATTTTACTAATTTTAAATATCTCAGTGCTACGGTTCCGAATTTTATGTGAATTAGTTTCACGTGACATTTTTTTATAATTTTTGAAAAAACTCTGTTTACTTTATATATATCGTCGCATACATATACTTTTTCATAAGGGAAAATATCCGCATTTTGTCTTTTGTTCGTTAAGACAATGACGTTATAATTTTTTATACCGAGGATTTCCTCGTAGATGAAAGTTTGTGTTGTGGGGAGAAACTCACTGGTTATGACTGCTACGGTATCCACAGCCTGTCATCCTTCCTTTACATGAAATAGTTTGGATATTTTTTGGGCTCGTTTTATCCAGGTATAATGCTCTATAAAATCCTTATACGCCGCATTCGCTAATTTAGTTCTGAGTTCAGGGCTATTGATTAATTTCAATATGGCATTTTGCCAAGCATCTACGTCGGTTGCCGGACAAGTCAGACAATTTACTCGGTCTGTCAATACGTCTTTTAGAATGGTATCGGATACGACGATTGGTTTGGCATGAGCCATATAATCAAATATTTTCAACGGACATATCCACTTACTGTTATCTACGCTGCCTCCGAAGGTTTTCACTTTATTTTGATAGGGGGCCAGGACAATATCGAAAGCATTGTAGTATTTCCCTAATTGGTTATGTTGAATAAAACCATGAAAAATAATGTTTTTGTTTTTTATTGTCTTTTTGCACCGTTCAAGATCCTCATCGGTTCCGCCGATTACATGAAAATCAATGTCAGGAAGACGAGCGGCAAGCTGTTCAATCATTTCAATGCCTTTTCCCGGGTATAGATGGCCGATATATCCGATTTTTATTTTGGTATTGTGTCCCGGAAGTGTGATTTTTTCGTTTTTGTTTTGTAAGGTATCGGGTATGTCGCTTCCGTTGTGTGCTACCACAATTTTTTTTGTCAAGTTCGGGAAAATCTTTAAATATTCTTTGCGCAAGGCATTGGAGGTTACGACCAAATACTTGAAGTTTTTATAGGAGATAAGTTTTTCAATGTTTTTTTTGGTAGCAGAGTTTTTGGGCGGTTCATGTACTTCAAGGATGATAGGTTTTCCCAATGGTGCCGCTTTTAAGAAATTTTCCAAATCGTCTCTTCCATAAAATAAATCCGGTAATTCTTTTTTATACATGCTTTGATTTTTATTGTTACGAATCCATTTAAGTTCCTTGTATTTGGTAAATATTCTATTTTTTATTTTAAAACATTTTGTAATCCCATAATAGGAATAAGCTTTATCTTTGTTATCACCGGAAGTATGACAATACAATGTTACCTTATGTCCGATTTTGGCCAAGGCTTCACACATTTTTACCACTTGAAGGCTGTTGGCGGAACGACTTGGAACAATGGATTTTGAAATATAGGCAATTTTCAATTTTACCAACCTCCGTTTGTTCGTAAAGGATTACGTTTTGTTCTCAATTAATGTTGTATAAATTTCCTCCAATTTTTTTACTTGTTCTGATTTACTAAAATGTTTTTCTACATATTTTCTGCCTAATAACCCCATACATTCCCATATGTCAGGGTGGTTTATTAAGTAAATGAGTTTATCCGCTAATTCGTCAACATTTTTTTCTGCAACAAGAAAACCGTTTTTTCCGTCTTTAATTAATTCAGGAATGCCTGAATGATAGGTGGATATAACAGGCATGCCTGTTGCCTGTGCTTCTTTCAGCACGGTAGGCAGTCCCTCTTCATCTCCTTTACAGGATGTGACGGAAGGAAGACAAAATATATGGTATTGATGCATGATATTCGGAATATCATTATAAGGAATAAAATCTATCATTTTTACTTTAGAGGTAAGATGTAATTGTGCAATTTGCTTTTCTAATTTGCTTTTTAATTCTCCTTGTCCTACCATTAACAGTTCAGCATTCGGATGTTTTTGAATGACCTTTGAAAATGCTTTGATAAGGTATGTAAGCCCTTTTTTTTCGGTTAGTCTGGCGATGCAAAGAATTTTTACGGTTTCCTTGTCATTCAATATTCGTGGTTTATAGCTGAACTTGGTAAGATCTATGCCATTGGATAATACGGTAATTTTGTCTTGGGGACAACCGGCATTTATCAGATTGTTTTTAAGTTTTTGTGATACCGCTATAATTTGGTCCGCTGCAGGAAAGACTTTTGTTTTATATTCTGATAATACAGAAGGCTTTTTTAATTCGGAAGAAGCATCGAAGCCATGGAATGTAACTACCATCGGCAGTCCGGATATTTTTTTTAGCCCGAATAAATGGTTAGCGGTTATACCAAATTGAAAGTGCATTAGTTTCACATTTTGCTTTTTCATAACGTGATAGAATTCGTTGACGGATGCTATGGAACTTTTTGCAACATATAGGTTTTTGTACGGAAATTTGGAACGGTTTTGTCTTTTTAGCGTCAGTGCAAGAACATTGTGATGTTTTATTTCGGTTATTTCGTCATAGATAAAGGTTTGAGTAACCGGCAGAAATATGGGGGTTATATATGCAATGGTATCCATACTAAGGAATCCTTTCATGTTATGTTTTCATCAACTTGGCATAAATTTTTTCAAGTTTTTTTGCCTGTTTAAACTTATCAAAGTTTTTTTCCATATGGGTTCTCCCGTATTGCCCCATATCAGGCCAGATTTCCGGGTGGTCTATCAGGTAAATAAGTCGGTCGGCTAACTGTTTCACGTTTTTTTCTTTCACTAGAAAACCGTTTTTCCCGTCTGTTATGATATGAGGTATACCGGAATGGTAGGTAGCTACAACCGGCATACCTGTTGCCTGCGCTTCCTTTAATACATTTGGTGTACCTTCTTCCGTGCCGTCGGATTTCTTAACGGAAGGCAGGCAGAATATATGGTGACGGTGCATAATCTCCGGAACCTTATAATGGGGGACAAAGTCTTTAATTTTTATCTTATGTTTGAGATTTAAATCGGAGATTTGTTTATTCAACTTTGATTTAAGAGTACCTTCTCCGATGATTAAAAGCTCGGTATTGGGCCTTACTTTTACGACTTTGGCAAACGCTTTAATTAGGTAGGTCAGCCCTTTTCCGCTGGTTAACCGCGCTATGGAAAGAATTTTTACGGGTTCGTTACGGTTGATTTTTCTTGGTTTATAATAAAATTTTTCTAAGTCAATTCCACTCCATAGAACGGTGATTTTACTTTCCGGACATCCTGTTTTAACAAGATTGTTTTTTAATTTTTGTGATACAGCTATGATATGGTCCGCCTTGCGAAAGAGTTTATTTTTGTATTTTTTTAGCACGACCGGGTTGTTAAGGACGCCGGAAGCGTCATAACCGTGAAAGGATACCACAAGAGGCACTCCTGTTAATTTTTTTAATTCCAAGTATTGAAGGGCGGAGGTGCCGAACTTAACATGAATTAGCTTAACATTATTTTTTTTAATGATTTCAGCCAATTCTTTTGTGGGATTTATAGTATTTTTGCATACATATACGTTTTTGTATGGATATAAATCTTTATTTTCTCTTTTCTTAGTTAACACCAATACATGGTATTTTTTTATTGCAGTAATTTCTTCATAAATATATGTGCGTATATCCAACAAAAACCGGTCTACAATAACTGCCACGGTTTTCATATCGGATCATCCTTTCGGTAAAGTACAGTATATATTATTCTGTAAGGAAGTTATTGGTTACATTAATATTTGCGCCTTAAACTTCTTATGTACTTTCTTGCACCGTCGTTCATATCCCGACGGACGGGGTGAATGAAAAAACACCTGTCACCGGATTTTAAACATTTCTTAATTTCAGAATACTTAAAATAAGGTTTTGAACGGATATATAGTGCCATGTCTTTAGGATAGGCTTTCATTCTGACATCCAATGTTTGTGCCAGTGTTACATATAATATTTCTTCCAGTGCAAAAGTACCGTGTTTTAATATGTTTTTTTTCACCTTATTGATTTTATCGAATGAAAGAATTTTATGGACAAATTGTCTGCTGAAAATTTGTCCTACATTAAAACAGCCCCAAAAGGTATCGGTATGAAAAATTCCTTGCCATTTGGACCATTTTTTCTTCATTTGTTGCCCTGGGTACCATTTGTCACTGTAAATTTTTGCACGGACCGCCATATAATCCGTATTTTTCATTTCAGAAATGACAAATTTCTCGAATCCTTTTTTTATAAACAGGACATCGGAATCCAGGTTGATTAAATAATCATATTCAAAGTTTACCTTATTTAACCATTTCATGACGTCCAACATATATAAGGCAAGATTTCCCCATTTCATTTTTCTGCTGTCAGGACAAACAGGGCAACCGAGATTGCGGCATAGACGGGGATCATTTCCTCCGTTGTACAAGACAATACTGCTGTTTGGACAAAAATATCGGATGTTTTCAATCATATCCTGGAGAACGGTTTTTTTTTCATGTGCAAGTATGGCAAAGCATATCTTTTTCAATTTCTTTACCTCCGTGAACAGTTTCATGTCACTTTCATATTATGCAATATGAAAGAATAATTTCCATTTTAGAATGGAAAAAGGTCATGAATAAATATTTTTAAATTTCATGATAAAGCAGGAATTCCTCTTTTTATGTAGAAATATATTACTTGTATAGTTATGGGTATTGTGTTGTCTCCAGGAGGAAGTTTTTAATGCGAAAATACGCAAAGTTTATAGTAATATGCGTAGGACTATTCTATGCATGGTGTATTTATAAATATTTTACCGTCCCTGTAAAAACCGATATTGTCAAATACGGAACGTTAGAGGAAGTGGAAAGTACCGTTGGTTATGTTATCAGGGAAGAAAGTTTAATTTATTCGAATGCCCCAGGTAGCTTTTATCCTGCAGTAGATGAGGGGGAAAGAGTTTCAAAAGGTACAAAAGTTGCAACCATATATAAAGGGGAGATTGATCCGAGTATTCAAGAAAAGATAAAAAATATTAATGATCGAATTGCGGAAATTAACAACAATAGGATTCAAGCTGAATTATTTGCGGGAGATCTTCATAAATTGGATATGCAAATTAGTCATAAGGTTGATGATATTACCGTTATATCTCATACCCGTAAAGCGGAAAAGTTATCTCAGATTAAGCAGGAGATTAATGCATTGCTTGACAAAAAGCTGACGGTAAGTGGTGAGAACGGTCCAGCAGCCAATAATCTTGAAACATTGCGAAAAGAAAAAGAAAACTATGAAAAGCAGCTTAACGCTGCAAAAGTAGATTTGTATGCTCAGGAAGCCGGAGTATTTTCTTATCATATTGACGGATTGGAACAAATACTGGTTCCGGCCAATATTAATCAAATGCTGCCGTCTCATTTTGGCGCCATTGACAAGGCGGAAGTACAGGATAACGGTATGGCTCAGCCGGGGCAACCGGTAGCCAAAGTAATTAATAATTTTGAGTGGTATCTTGCTGTTATTATGGATGCGGACAAGCTTGAATCTTTAAAAGTAGGGAACAATATAGGTGTCCGTTTCCCTGATGTGGATGATCGGCTCATTGATGCTTCTGTTTATCACGTATCACAAAAGGAGAACGGCAAAGTATTAGTGGTATTATTAATCAATAAAGAGGTAAATTTATCGTATACATCAAGAATTGTTAATGTAGATATTGTCCTTCAGTCCCATTCAGGATTTAAGGTCCCTGTGAGTGCAGTTAGGGTACGAGACGGAAAGACAGGAGTTTATGTGGTGCGAGATCGTATTGCAAGATTTAAAGAAATTGAGATATTATATAAAAATAATGATTTTTTAATTGCAAAAGAAGATAATTTAGCGGAGAATGGTATTTTATTGTATGATGAAGTAATTGTGAAATCCAACAATATTGAAGACGGTAATTTAATTAGATAAGGGCGGTTGAGGCACATTGTCAGACTTCAATCAATTAAAACGGAATATTCAAGAGATACAGAACCGGATAGCGAGAGCTGCAGAAAGGTCGGGGCGGACTTTTGAGGATATCTCTCTTGTAGCGGTAACTAAGACGGTTGAGCCTGATATTATTAATCAGGCTATACAGTTGGGAATTCATCATATTGGTGAAAACAAGGTTCAGGAAATTATGAAAAAGTACGACCTGATAAACAGCAGCGGTTTAAAATGGCACCTTATAGGGCATCTTCAAACCAATAAGGTAAAGTATATTATTGATAAGGTGGATATGATTCATTCGGTTGACAGTTATAAATTGGCGGTGGAGATTGATAAAAGAGCGAAAAAGATCAATAAAATAATGGATATATTAATTCAAGTGAATATTTCGGGGGAAGAGTCCAAATATGGGATTCAACCGGATGAATGTCATGCCGTTATTCAAGATATTTGCAAGTTGCCTAATGTTAAGGTAAGAGGGCTGATGACCATTGCGCCGTATACGGATGATGCTGAAACAGTCAGGCCGTATTTTAGAGATTTAAAAAAATTGTTCATTGACATTGCAGAAAAAAACTATGATAATGTTAGTATGGATTATCTGTCGATGGGAATGACGGGCGATTTTGAAGTTGCCATAGAGGAAGGGGCCAATATTGTAAGAATCGGAACGGCAATATTCGGTCCAAGACAGTATAACAATACAATTTAATGATAGCAACAGAGTGATTAAGCCGAATAGGCAGTACTGGTGATTGCAGATTATCATTCTGCATTTTTCATTCTCAATTATTATTTTGTAGGAGGGTTCATTTTATGGGTAAGCTAATTAATAAAATGTTAAACTTTGTAGGTTTGGAAGGAAGTGAAGAAGTGGTGGAAGATGATGAAATGTTAAATGTTGAGCCGGAAGTTCATCAAGGATATAATAAGAGAAGCAAAATTGTCAATATACATACGACTACGCAATTAAAGGTTGTTGTTATGCAACCGGAAAGTTTTGAAGAGGCAAAAGATATTGCCGACCATTTAAAAAGCAAAAAGCCTGTTGTCATCAATTTGGAGGATGTAGAAAAAGATGTGGCAAGAAGAATCGTAGACTTTTTAAGTGGAGCGGTTTATGCATTGGACGGCAATATACAGAAAATATCCGCCGGTATATTCTTAGTTGCACCTTATAATGTGGACATTATGGGAGATTTTAAAGATGAATTGAGGAACAAGGGAATTTTTCCGTGGAATATATGAGACATACAAATAGCATTGGACATTTATGATGAACTGCTAAAAAACGAATTCATATTTTAGAAATAGATGGAGGATTCAATGATAGGACTTTATGGTTATCCGATACAAAGGACACTGATATATGTATTGGAAATTATGAAATTTTTAATTTTGATTCGCGCTATTATCTCCTGGCTGCCGCTTGGGAGATATAATGCGTTTGTTCGATTTGTTTACCAGGTAACCGAGCCGATTCTTGCACCTGCAAGAGAGTTAATTAATCGATCGCCTATAGGCGGCAATATGATGGTTGATTTCTCTCCTATGATTGTATGGTTGGCAATTGATGTTATTATCATTCCATTAGTAAAAGTAATAATAAAGTTTTAGGAGAGTGCTGAATTGAAAAATGTAAAACAGGGCTTTTTAGAAAGGATTTCTTCACCGGAAGATAAACTTTTTATTTCTAAAATACTTGATCAGATACAACTGTGTACAAAATATCATGAGCGAAGGTATACGGATTTTCTGGATCCCCGTCAGCAAGGTTTATTGCAAAAAAATTTACCGAATATGAACGATGTAAAATTTGATTTTTATGGTGGGTATGAGGAAGCCGAAAGAAAAATGGCGGTTTTTTTTCCGGATTATATGGAATCTGATGGGGAAGAGTTTCCTATAGCGTTATTGGAGATTACAGGATACCAAGTTAGCCGATTAAGTCACAGGGATTTTTTGGGTGCTATTCTTGGATTGGGCATTAAGAGGGAAAAAATTGGTGATATTATTATTCATAATGACGTTTGCTATTGTTTTTGCAGTCATGACATTAAGGATTACATTGTGATGAATCTTAAAAAGGTGGGTTCATTAACGGTTAGGGTACGAGAAACGGTTTTGGAAGATGTGATTTTACCGGAGAAAAAGTATAAAATGATTCAAGGTACTGTTTCCTCATTGCGTCTGGATTCTGTTATAAGTACGGGATTAGGTGAGTCAAGAAACAAAAGTGTAGCATACATTCAATCCGAAAAGGTTCATGTTAATTGGGAACCGGTAACATCTCCTTCTTATAAGGTTAATGAGGGAGACGTGATTTCCGTCCGGGGTCATGGAAGGATGCAAGTTGACCGTGTTGGAGGTCTTACACGGAAAGGAAGAATCAGTATTATCATAAAACGATATATATAAGGGGCGAACGGAAATGCTAACACCATTAGATATTGAAAATAAAAGATTTAAGAAGAAACCGTTAGGATACAGTGAAATAGAGGTGGAAGAATTTCTCACCAAGGTTGTGGAAGATTATGAAAAACTATATAAAGAAAATATTGAATTAAAAGATAAAATTGCAACCCTTAACGAAGGAATGCAACATTATAAATCCATCGAGGAAACACTTCAGAATACCCTTATTCTTGCTCAAAGTACAGGAGAAGAGATTAAGAAGAATGCCTATGCTAAAGCAGAAAATATTATAAAAGAAGCGGAGCTTAAAGCAAGTCAAATTATTGCGGATGCCAATCAGGAAATAGCAAAGCTGAATTATAAATATGAAGAATTGAAAAGAAGCTTTGGTGCTTATAAGGCAAAAGTTGAGGCATTAATCCATGCCCAATTGGATATGATGCAGGATATTGCCACTAAGTTAGATGAGTAGCTATTATTTGTAGAACGGGTGATACGGTGGAAAAAATATATGTTGATTTGAAAGAACGGAGTTATTTTATTTATTTCGAAGATGATTTTGAATATTTGTCCCGTTTGTTGGAAGAACGAACGGATTGGAAGAAATTTTTGATTGTCACGGATAGTAACGTAGACAAAGAGTATGCTGCAAGCATAGAACAAATTTTAACAAATGCCGGAAAACAATGTTGCAAGTTTGTATTTAATGCAGGAGAGCAGAGCAAATGCTTAAAAACTATTTCAGATATCTATAGGGTATGTATTGATAACCGGTTGGACAGGAATTCGGTAATAATAGCGCTTGGTGGCGGTGTAACCGGTGATATGGCAGGTTTTGCGGCTGCAACTTATATGAGAGGGATTCGTTTTATTCAGGTTCCTACCAGCCTTTTGGCACAAGTTGACAGCAGCGTGGGAGGCAAGGTAGGTGTGGATTTTCAAGGTACTAAGAATATTATCGGTGCATTCCATCAACCGGCATTTGTATATATAAACATTAGTACCTTAAAAACTCTTCCAAAAAGAGAATTCGTTTCCGGTATGGCAGAAGTTATTAAGCATGCTGTAATTTATGACAGTGCTTTTTTTGATTATTTGGAACAAAATATGGACCAGATTCTGTCTTTGGATTTAAGGACCTTACGTTATGTTATAAAAAGGAATTGTGAGATTAAGTCATCCATTGTACAACAGGATGAAAAAGAACAGGGCTTAAGGGCAATATTAAATTTTGGGCATACCATAGGGCATGCAATAGAGAGCGTCTATAATTTTCAATTTCTCCATGGAGAGTGTGTATCGTTAGGTATGGTTGCTGTAGGCCGGTTGGCATGTAATATGGATATTTTTTCAGCGGAAGATCATGACCGTATGACAGCACTGTTAAAGAAGGTGGGTTTGCCGGTCAAATTGGAGAACGTGGATGTGGAAGCAGTTTATAACGAGATGTTGAAAGATAAGAAACAAAGGGATAATCAGTTGAAATTTATTTTGCCTGTAGAGATAGGTAAAGTAATTCAGTCTACGGAAATTACAAAGGATATGATTTTTGATGTATTAAAATAATTGACAAGAATCATAATTTGTATTATAATGTAAAACAATTTAATACTATGGTTTTTGAAAGACGATGAAGTGGAAAAGTACTTAAATAGGTAGCTTATAGAGAGTGGCGGTTGGTGGAAAGCCATAGCGAAGATTTAAGGAAAATCACCACGGAGTTGATGGCTGAAATAATAAGTAGGCTTATCCGTAATTCTGCGTTAAAGAATAGAGTATGAAAGTACTCGAGAGTTTTTTTTGAAACCATAGAGGTGGTATAGCGAATGAACTTCGTCCTGTAGGGATGGAGTTTTTTTTATTTAAGGAACGCATACAATGTGTAAAAATATATCTATCTTATCGTAGGGGCGACCTGTGGTCGCCCGCAAAAAAGTCTATAATATGAGTGAATGATGAATAACGAATTAAACAATAAACAATAGAAAGGAGTTTTTATATATGTACAAAAAAGTAGATTCATCCAAAAGACTTGTGGATATGGAAAAAGAAATCATGCAACTGTGGAAAGAAAAAAACATCGTTCAAAAAAGTTTTGAACGAAATCAAGACGGTGAATATTTTACTTTTTATGACGGGCCGCCTACGGCAAACGGGAAGCCTCACGTAGGACACGTTCTTACCAGAGTTATAAAAGACCTGATTCCAAGATATAAGGTTATGAAAGGATATAAGGTTTTACGAAAAGCCGGATGGGATACCCATGGGCTTCCTGTGGAATTGGAAGTTGAGAAGAAGTTAGGAATTTCAGGAAAGAGCGATATTGAGAAATACGGAGTGGAAAACTTTATCAATGAATGTAAAAAAAGTGTGTTCACTTATGTGAACATGTGGAGGGAAATGACGGAAAGAATCGGATTCTGGATTGATATGGATCATCCATACGTTACTTATCATAATGAGTATATCGAATCCGTATGGTGGGCATTAAGGCAAATGTGGGATAAGGATCTTTTGTATAAGGGACATAAAGTTCTTCCTTATTGCCCAAGATGCGGTACGGGGTTGTCTTCCCATGAAGTTGCACAAGGCTATAAGGATGTAAAAGAAGCTACGGCATTTGTAAAGTTTAAGGTGAAGGGTGAAGACAATAAATATATTCTTGCATGGACCACAACCCCTTGGACCCTTCCGTCCAATGTTGCCCTTGCAGTGAATAAAGATTATGATTATGTGGAAGTAAAAGTTCATTATGAAGATGACAAAAATGAATTTGTAAGTTCAGAAAGCTATATTCTGGCCAAAGAATTATTAGGAAAAGTGATTCAGGAAAAGTGTGAAATCGTCAGAGAATTTAAAGGGGAAGAGTTGCTGGGAATGGAGTATGAACAGCTTTTCCCGTTCTATATGCCAAATAAAAAGGCATTTTATGTAGTCCATGGGGATTTTGTAACCTTAACCGACGGTACCGGAATCGTTCACATTGCACCGGCATACGGTGAAGAAGATAATATGGTCGGCAAAAAATATGACTTACCGCTGATTAATCTGGTGGATGCGGAAGGTAAGTTTGTTGACTGTGTAGAGCCTTGGGCAGGAATGTTTGTAAAAAAAGCCGATCCTAAAATTCTTGAATATATGAAGGAAAAGGGCTTGTTGTATAAATCGGAAAAGTTCATGCACTCTTACCCACACTGTTGGAGATGTGATACACCTCTCCTCTATTATCCAAAGGAGAGCTGGTTTGTCAGGATGTCGGCTTTAAGAGATAAACTTCTTGAATATAATAATCGAATTCATTGGTATCCGGACAATGTAAGAACAGGCCGTTTTGGAAAGTTTCTTGAAAATGTGATTGATTGGGGTATTTCCAGGGACAGATACTGGGGGACGCCGCTTCCGATTTGGGAATGTGAATGTGGACATAGGGAATGCATAGGAAGTATTGCGGAATTAAAAGAAAAGGGAATTAATGTGCCTGAAGATATTGAACTTCACAAACCTTATGTAGATGAAGTAAAATTGAGATGCGAAAAATGTGGGAAAGAAATGACCAGAACACATGAAGTGATTGACTGTTGGTTTGATTCTGGTTCCATGCCTTTTGCACAGCATCATTATCCCTTTGAAAATAAAGAAATTTTTGAGGCTACTTATCCTGCACAGTTTATATCGGAGGCAGTGGATCAGACAAGAGGATGGTTTTATACGTTGCTTGCCATATCTACGGCCGTATTTGATACCAATTCCTTTGAAAACTGTGTGGTTTTAGGACACGTATTAGACAAGCATGGATTAAAAATGTCAAAACACAAGGGGAATGTGGTGGATCCGTTTGACGTCATAGAACATCAAGGTGCGGATGCTACAAGATGGCATTTTTATACGGCAAGTGCTCCCTGGCTGCCCACAAGGTTTTCAGAAGATGATGTAGCCGATACGCAAAGAAAGTTCCTCAGTACTCTTTGGAATGTATATTCATTCTACGTATTGTATGCAGAGCTAGATCAGATTGATCCTACGAAATATGAAAACTTTGTATCGAACAATATTATGGATAAGTGGATTTTGTCCAGATTAAATACGTTGATAAAAACAGTGGACGAAGATTTAGCCGGTTATCGAATAACGCAGGCGGCTTTAGCCATTGAGGAATTTACCGATGAATTATCCAATTGGTATGTAAGAAGAAACAGGGCAAGATTCTGGGCGGAAGGAATGGACAATGACAAGATCGGAGCTTTTGTAACGTTGCATAAGGTACTTGTTACTCTTTGTAAAGTAGCGGCACCTTTTGTACCGTTTATTACAGAAGAAATTTATCAAAATTTAGTGGTGAACCTGGACCCAAATGCTCCGGAAAGTGTCCATCTGTGCACATGGCCTGAATATGATGAGGGCCTTGTGGATAAAAAGTTGGAGCAGGAAATGGACGTTGCTTATAAATTAGTTAAGTTAGGGCGAAGTGCAAGAAGTGCTGCCAATATTAAAAACAGACAGCCTCTTTCGGAAATGTTGGTGAATACCGTTGAAATTTCCGATTACTATGGGGACATCATAAAGGATGAATTAAATATTAAGCGGATTGTTTTCGGTGCAGATCTTTCCAAGTATGTGAATTTTGAAGTGAAGCCGAATTTACCTGTTTTAGGCAAAATGTACGGTAAATTAATACCGGGTATCAGAAAAGAAATTGCTTCAAGGAATCAGATGGAATTGGCTCAGACCATTCAAAGCGGAAATACGGTTACTATTAACGTGGAAGGAACCGATATAGAACTGAACAAAGAGAATGTGCTTATTACCATGCAAGGTTTGGAAGGGTTTGCCTTTGCAGGGGAAGGACAAATGGGTGTGGTTCTTGACACTCATATAACGGATGAATTAAGGGAAGAAGGTTATGTCAGAGAAATCATCAGCAAAGTTCAAAACATGAGAAAAGAATCCGGTTTTGAAGTATCGGATAAGATTAATCTGTATGCGGCTAACAATGAAATGCTTGCAGAGGTCATTAAAAAGTTTGAAAATGTAATTAAGAAGGAAACCCTTACTTTGAACATCGTCTTTAACGCGGACAGAGAATATTCCGAAGTGAATATTAACGGAGAAAAATTGAATTTGGCTGTAGAAGTAGTTAGGTAAAATTATAAACATGTTATTTTTAGTGTAGAGACACCATATATGGATAAATCGTTTTTGCTGTAGGGGCGACCTGTGGTCGCCCGCACAGGATACATGTTCATATATTCCTAAATCTGTATTCCTCGTGCACAGACTCATCGGCTCGTCAAATATCCATTTAGGCCGCATCAACGCAACGTCCGTGTTGCGAGTGATGCTAAAAATACCGTCCATGGTATTTTTGCCTAAATGTCTATTTGCCTTCGCCGTGATTCTATAGCACTTGGAATAAAAGGATTTATCCATATATGAACATGTATTTTAATGTAGGGGCGAACAATGTTCTCCCCTTGATTTGTGTTCACAACTCAATTTTCTCAATCATCCTATGTATTAACTTCTTTACGTTGTCAATATTTTCATTAAACACCTTTATCACTTCTTCATGGGTCACCGGTTTAATGTCTGGACGGCCTTCCAGACCTGCGTCATAATCTGTAATCAGTGAAATATTCACATAGGGAATCTCCATTTCAAGGGCTAAATAACATTCAGGATATTGGGTCATATTAATGACTTCCCATCCCATGCTGCTGAACCACCGGCTTTCCGCTTTTGTTGAAAATCTTGGCCCTTGAATGACAACCACCGTACCTTTTTCATGAACCGGGATATTTAGTTCTTTAGCAGTTTCAACGGCCAGCTTTCTTAAATTGGGGTCATAGGGTTCCGCAGCACTTGTATGTTTTACTTCCGGTCCGTCAAAAAAAGTATCTTCTCTTCCTGTAGTTCTGTCCACAAACTGGTCGCAAATTACAAATTCTCCGGGTTTAATATGAGGTTGCAGGCTTCCGCATGCATTTGCCGCAATAATTTGACGGACACCAAGCATTTTCATGGCGTAAATATTTGCTTTATAGGGTACACGATGAGGTGGATATTGATGATTTTTGCCATGTCTGGGCAAAAAGGCAACGGTTTTATTACCGATGGAAGCGATGGATATTTTATCGCTTGGTTTTCCATAGGGGGTATCTACTTCTACCTCTTGAACATTTTTAAAAAGAGAATAAAATCCGGAACCTCCAAATACTCCAATATCAGCACGTAATTCCATTGTTCATTCCTCCAAACCTTTTTTTTCAATTATATAATATTATAAAAAATTATTTCAACTAGTTGATGAATTTTCTTCCAACTGAAAAATCTAATAAGCGAACGATATTTAGGAAAAATTATATATATCATAAAATCTTTTGGAGGAATTACACATGGATAAACAGAAATTGCAGCATTTTAAAGAGATTCTTTTAAATAAAAAAAGACAACATGATAATGTACTTAATAATATGAAAGAGTTTAATACAGGTGAAAATGATAAATATTCCGCTACGGAGCTTTCCAATTATGACAATCATCCTGCGGACACAGGGTCACAGCTTTTTGATTTGGAGCATGGGATGGCGTTACAGGTCCATGAAGAATATAATATCAAAGAGATTGATGATGCATTAAGAAGAATTGAAGACGGAAGTTATGGCAAATGTGAATTTTGCGGCAAAGAAATAGGGGAAGAACGGCTTGAAATCGTGCCTGCCGCAAGATTATGTGTAGAATGTCAGGAAAAACAAAAACTTGATATGAGTTATTTGGCGGACGGCAGACCTGTTGAAGAATCGGTAATGCGGGCTACTCTTGGAAGAAAACATATGAGGGTTCCGGAACCGACGGATGATGAACATGAAGGCATGGATCAGTTTAATGATTTAATGAAATACGGCAGTTCCGATTCACCTCAAGACCTTGGCGGTTTTGCAGATTATGAGGGATATTACACCAATGATATTGACAATCAGGAAATTGTAGATGAAATGGATAAAATCAGTAATCAGGATTATAAAAAACAATTGCCGGATTAAATTATTAATTAATGGATGTCTGCTACAGTGGATACCGTTCATATATTCCTAAATCTGTATTCCTCGTGCACAGACTCATCGGCTCGTCAAATATCCATTTAGGCCGCAGCAATGCAACGTCCATGTTGCAGGTGCTGCTAAAAATACCGTCC
>ENA-OWOZ01000847-OWOZ01000847.1-bioreactor-metagenome-genome-assembly--contig:-NODE-847-length-33927-cov-3.204520_pt1 | contig 33927 bp, 24 predicted proteins | sample MGYA00238140_ERZ651804 | MGnify/ENA primary metagenome ERZ651804 (study PRJEB26910, sample SAMN07631232) | bioreactor metagenome | isolation source: Switchgrass digestor | place: USA: Dartmouth... | reverse complement strand
AACCAGCGGAGATGCGTTTATGGAAATAGAAGCCAGTCCTGCCGGGGTGATAACGGATTTTACCTGGGTTGGGGCAAAATTTATCTACAGGGATCTGTATACCCAGCCTACAAGCAAGAGCGGCGGAGCGTTCACAGCATTGCAGCCCACAAGCAATACTGTAAATGCAGCCATAGAGTACATATTCCTGTCAGGGGAGGATGCCGATTATGTAGGCATGGCAAAAGCTTACCGGGAAATGCTAAAGGAAAAAGGCATGCTGGGCTCGAAAGCTGAGGAGGGCACTCCAGTCAGATTGAAGATTGAGGCTATCATGTCGGAACCGACCAAGGGGCTGATCACCAACAGGAATGAGATCATGACAAGGATTGCGGATGTGCGCCGGTGGATAGACGAATTGGGGGCCAATGGTGTTGAAGACCTGTCGGTGGTGCTGTGGGGTTTTGAAAAAGGAGGGGTAAACGGGCATAAGTTAAACAGCTTCAGATTAGACCCCGCCATCGGCAGTAAAAAAGAGATGGAAGAGCTGTACAACAAGCTTGTGTCCGGTAACAGCGAACTGATGCTCCGACAAGAGGTGCAAAGCGGATATGAGGATCAGATAGACAAGAGCAGGCTGGCCTATCATATAGATGGAGGAATTCTGGAGAAATTTGAGGTTACGAAGCCTTTGTTTAACCATGTTTATTACCTTAATATACATGCTGTGAGGAAAGCTGTGGAAGGTTATGGCAAAAAACCTCAATACATGAGGAACATTGCCCTGAGCGGTGTGTCTACAAATCTTTTTTCCGATTATAAACGCGGCAGGGAAATACACAGAAATGAGATGGTGGAGGAGATAAGATCCGTACTGGAGGCAGCCCAGGAAAACACAGGGAAGTTGGCACTCTATGAGCCCAATGCTTATGCGTTCGGGTATGCCGACGCGGTATATGATATACCCATGCAGACCTCCCAATTTGTGTTTGAAACCGATACGGTGCCCTTCATGCAAATTGTTTTAAGCGGAAGCATCGATTATTATGCTCCCAATCTTAATTTCGGCACCAACACGGTGGAGGATGTGCTAAAGCTTATAGATTACGGAGCATATCCATCCTATGTGCTTACGGAGCAATACTCCAACAAGCTGGCCTCGACAAACCTGAACGATATTTATACCTCCAGGTATGAGGATTGGAAGCCGTATATTATTGAAAATTATAAAGCCATAAATGACATTTTATCCAAGGTGAGGGGAAAGGCGATAAATAGAAGGTTTGTACCGGAGGATGGCATTGTTCTGGTGGAATATGAAGGGGGAACTACCATATTAATCAACTATACGGATAAAAGCTACACATATAATAATCAGACGTTCGGCGGACTATCCGCGGCAATAGTGAAGGAGGGATAGCAGGTGAGAAAAAGCTTTAGAAGAAACAGGAGGCAATTGTTCGGATGGCTATTTATCTCTCCATGGATATTGGGATTTATGGTGTTCACCGCATACCCTCTGTTTGAAACCATGCGTTACAGCCTAAGCACGGTCAGGTTCCTGCTCGACGGCATCGAGATGGATAATGTCGGCTTTACCAATTATACGAATGTATTGCTCAAAGACCCGGATTTCAAGCTGGCCCTTCCGGGATACCTGACAGAGCTTCTTTTCTTTGTACCCATGGTACTGGTCTTCTCCATACTGTTGGCCTTGCTGCTCAACAGTCCGATAAGGATGAGAAGGCTGTTCAGGTCTTTGTTCTTCCTGCCGGTGGTGATAATGAGCGGACCAGTTGTGGGCAACCTGAGACAAATGGGAGCCACTACTCTTAAGGGATTGAGGAGCTTCTTCATCTACAGGTTTATTTCCGAATATTTTCCCGGAGTAGCGGCAGCACCTGTTTTATATATATTCGATAATGCCGTACTGATCCTGTGGTTTTGCGGAGTTCAGATATTGATATTCTTATCCGGCCTGCAAAAGGTGGATAAAAATATATATGAAGCTGCAAGGGTGGATGGCGCATCCGGCTGGCAGCAATTATGGAAGATAACGATGCCCATGCTGAAGCCTTTTATATTTCTCAATGGAGTTTATACTGTCGTGGATGTTTCCATGTCCTCCCTAAATCCCGTAATAACCGTGATCAAAGAGGGTTTGTTCAACATAAGGAAGGGCTTTGGCTTTTCGGCGGCAGCTTCCTGGATATATTTTCTGATTATCGTGATGGCGGTGATTGTAGTATACTTGTTATTTGGTAGGGAAGAAAGAACCGTGGCAGGAAAAAAGACCGGAACCGCCTTACAGAGAAAATATGTGCGGAGAAGCCGCTATTGAAAATAAATTCTACTTTGTTTATTGCCAAGCAAGAGCTATTGCTAAAAGGATATCAGTTTTCGGCTTGTCCGGAACATACCATGATGCGAAAAACATAACACTTGTAATTTATATCGAAGGTGGGAAAGTTCATGATGCCTGAAGTTAAGAGGGATATTATCCTCCCCAGGGGGAAATTGCACAGTATCAAGAAATATGGAGATATACCGGGGAGAATTGTTCAACATCTTTTGCTCATTGGAATAGGTTTTGTATTTGTATATCCTATCCTTTTGATGTTAGCTGAGAGCACAAAGGACACCTATGACCTGATCAACCCTCTGGTGCAATGGATTCCTACAAAAATATATGTCAGCAATTTTATCAAAGCCTGGACAGTTTTGGGAGGATTTAAAACGCTGCTCATATCGTCAGGGTATATGCTCATGGTGGCAGCTGCCCAGACATTATCTTCGGCTTTGATAGGCTATGGCTTTGCCAAATTTAATTTCCGGTTTAAAAACGTAGTATTCCTGCTTATGATTGCAACCTTCATCATACCGGATCAGGTGACATTCATGCCAAGGTACCTTACTTTCAAGGCCTATGGCATGCTAAGGACGATAATGCCGTTTTTTGTGCCTGCTTTATTGGGCCAGGGCATAAAGAGCGCTATTTTCATACTGATATTTTTCCAGTTCTTTAGAATGTCACCGAAGGCATTGGATGAGGCCGCTCAAATCGATGGAGCAGGGGTTTTCAGAGTTTTCTCCAGGATAAACCTGCCTTCAGCTGTTCCTGCCATTATAGTGGTTTTCATATTTTCCTTTGTATGGCACTGGAACGAAACATATTTGGCGGACTTGTACTTTGAAACGTCCATAAGGACCTTCCCTTTGGCTCTGGAGAAATTCACGGAATACTACGCAAAGATGTTTCCCGTAACTGATGCCACAAATCCCCTCATGAGGTTGAATGAAGGTGTGAGGATGGCCGGAACGCTCCTTTGCATTGCTCCGCTTTTACTGCTGTATGCCTTGGTCGAGGGAAAGCTGGTGGAAAGCATAGATCGTTCGGGCATTACAGGGGAGTAAGAACCCTGCCATATATTATGGTATAATTGGCATTTCAGCAAGCCGGCTCACTTTTAAGGCTCGGAATTTATGCTTGGGATGTGCCGGAATGACTGGTTAATTTATGTGATTCATGAATGAATTCAGCTAATAATGGATGTATTAATTGTCATTTGCTTTGAATCCTTTCGGAACACAATCATCCATTTCAATTGCCTGAATTCAAACTAATTTTTATATAGATTGGATTATACAATCCGGAGAGATGAGGTCATGTTTACAACATGTTTTTAAAAAGAAGGATATCAATCGGACAATTATTGGAGAAAGAAGTAAAAGGCTGTTTTGAATATTTCTGGAATGAGGCGGATAACAGCCACAGGGGAGCAGGATACGGCCTGATCCATGATCGATGTCCGACCCATCGGGGTATTGCCAGCATCGCTGCGGTAGGTTTCGGGCTTGCAGCGTTGTGCATTGGGGCTGAAAGGGGATACAGGGCTTATAGAGAGATTGAAAACAGAGTATCGGGGACGCTGGATACCTTGCTGAACGGTGCAGAGAATTGCAATGGCTTTTTCTACCACTTCCTCGATATGAAGACGGGAAAGCGCGCATGGAATTGTGAGGTATCCATAATCGATACGGCTATCGCAATATGCGGTGCCATTTCGGCTGGCGAATATTTCGACGGAGAGATAAAGGAAAAGGCTGAAGCTATATACCGAAGGGTTGACTGGAAGTGGTATGTTGATGCTTCATGCAACCAGTTTTATATGGGTTATAAACCGGAAGGAGGCTTCTGGGGACACTGGGATGAGTACGCGGAACAGCTTATGCTGTACTTTCTCGGGTCAGCATCGCCAACGCACCCGACGGATCCCGGCATGTTCTATGCCTATCCTCGCACCGAGGGGTACTACGGGGAAATCGGACCAGTCATACATTCTACTTCAGGATCACTCTTTGTGTATCAGTTTTCCCATGCTTTTTTTGACTTGAGAAACAAGCAGGACAGCCTCGGCGTCGATTGGTGGCAGAACTCTGTCAATGCAACCCTGGCAAACCGCCAGTACTGTATAGATAACAGCGACATTTTCAGGACATATGGTGAAAATGCGTGGGGACTTACTGCCTGTGATGGTCCCGGAGGTTACAGCGGAATCTATGGAGCGCCTCCGCGCAAGACGGAAAAGCTTTTCGGAAACATACATTACGGAAATGATGGCACAGTGCCTCCTTGCGGTCCGGCGGGATCAATGGTGTTTGATCCGGAGCATGCCCAAGAGGTATTGATATACATGTATGAGAATCATCCCCGGCTCTGGGGCAAATATGGCTTCAAGGATGCCTTAAATACCAGCGTAAGCCCTGTATGGTATGCCCGGGATTATGTGGGAATTGACAAGGGAATCAGCATGCTTATGATTGAAAATTACCGCAGCGGCTTTATTTGGAATGTATTCATGAAAAATTCCTTTGTGAGAAAAGGTATGGAATTGTGCCAGGTTACTGAGAAATCAGGCTTGCTCATGGTTTAGGATGGCATTTTCATAAAAATCGGAGTACCTTAAAGCAATGAAATTGTTTTGTCTTTGCAAGGTACTCACTTTTAAAGCTCGGAGCCTGTGATTAGAAGATGTTGGTATGGAGAAGATACTGAAATGAAAATAAATCTTTATGAAGGAAGGATGAGCATGGTAACTATAGAGAACAAGCAAATTTTAATCGATGGCAAACCGACCATCATAATGTGTGGAGAAATCCATTATTACCGCCTGAAATTTGATGAGTGGAAGGACAGGATAGAAAAGCTGAAAGCTGCAGGCTGCAATGCCGTGGCTTCTTATGTGCCGTGGATATGCCACGAGGAGAGGGAAGGGGACATAGATCTCGACGGACATTCCAGAAAAGAGCTGAATCTTGGAGCCTTCATAGACATGTGCAGGGACAGCGGACTGTATTTCTTTGTGCGCCCCGGGCCTTTCATAATGGCGGAGATGAAGAATGAAGGAATACCTTATTGGGTGTTTGAGAAGCATCCTCATATAGTTCCGATAAGCTGGGATGGCAGCAAAGCTACGGCAAAAACCGTTGATTACCTTTCCCCGGAGTTTCTGGAGGAATCCCGCAAGTGGTATTCAGCAGTCATGTCTGTTATCGCACCAAGGCTTTACGGCAAAGGCGGGAATATCATCGGAGTGCAGCTGGATAATGAGATAGGCATGCTGTCGTGGGTTCAAAACAAGCCGGTGCTGAATGATAATGTTATAAAGGATTTTGCGGCCTGGCTTCGAGGGAAGTATGCCCCTTCCTCCCTCAGGGAAAGGTATCCTTTCGATATCGGAGATACTTCTCTCCTGGCTGAAAAAGTGAGGACTCCGGAAGATACATATGCGGCGGAGCTTTTGCATGACCTGGGATATTTCATGAGAAACCGCTTTGCCCGATATGTGGCAACACTGCGGGCTTATGCCGAGGAATTCGGCGTAAAGGAAGTACCCTTTGTTATTAATATCCATGGAACGGGCGGGGGACGCGCCCTGATGTATCCCATAGGCATAAGCCAGCTTTATGAAGCTTATACCCAGGATAAAGGATATATTTCCGGTTCGGATATATATCTGGGGGATCTGACTATGAATAACTTCCAGGATTTATATATCATCAATGGCTTTATGGATGCCGTCGCCAATGAGGACCAACCCCTGACATCTATAGAGTTTGAGTGCGGTGACGGCAATTATGGCTGCACTTTAAGCCCGCGCTATGATGTTTCGGCAGCGGATTTCAAGACGAGGATGTGCATAGCCCAGGGAAACAGGATGCTCAACTATTACCTTTTTGCCGGCGGGCGAAATTATGTATTAAACCACAAGCCTCATGACGGAAACGACAGGATAGCGATAACGGGTGAAAGGCATGGGTTTGCAGCACCGGTTAGTCCGGAGGGGGAGCTTAACTATACTTATCCAAGAATGTCCAGAACCATAAAAACGATCCTCGCCGCCGGGGAAAAAGTGGCTTCAATGCAGGAAGAACATGATGATGTGGCTTTTGCTTTCATACCCGACTACTACATGACCGAATACTGTTATAAAAAGAGCGGGAGAATGAAGGAAATTGTGGAAAACCTTGAGGCAAGGCGCGCCGGAGGTGCATGGGAAATAATGGGGCGTGCCATGCTGCTGGCGGGATACAGATTTGGAAGCATAGACATTCAAAATAAATGGCCGGATTCAAAAACAACATCTGTTATTGCGCTGCCATCAGCCCGTTATATGGATTCAAGCATTCAGAAAAAGCTTGTGGATTATATGAGCTCAGGAGGTGGCTTGCTCATTTACGGGGAACTGCCGCAGTACGATATGGAAGGGAAACCCTGCAGGCTGCTGGCTGAAGCTTTAGGGGTAGAAATTTCAGGCGAAAGATATGATGGGCAAGGCTTTTATCTCAGCATCTATGCTGACGGTTGGGCAAATCCTCGCCCGGAAATCCGTTCCCATTATGCCCAGGTCTTCAAATCGGACAAGGTGGATGCCATTCTGAGGGTACGCGGAACTGATGAAATTTGCGGCTTTGATGTGGCTGTCGGCAGAGGCAGGGCTATTGTTATCGCTTGTTCCTATATATGTGATATCAAACTGTTTAAAGCGGCTCTTGAAAAGCTTGGAGCGAAGGCATCCCTTACCCATGACTGCAGTTATCACGGAATATTTATGACATCAGCCTCCAACGGAGAAAAGGAGCGTTTTATCCATATCCTCAACCTGGATGGTTTTGAAAAGGAGTTTCATATATTTGAAAAGGGATGCAAGCTGTTTGGCGGGCGCAAGCTGCACCTCCAGCCGAGGGATGGTCTGATGCTTCCTCTGAACGTGGAATTTGGAGGCATCAAAGTACGCTACTCTACCGCCGAGGTTTTGGGCGTGGCAGAAAGCTCCATCGAATTTCGCCTGACTCAGCCTGAGGATATCATAGTATTTGAAAAGGGCAGCAAAATTAAGCCCAGCGATGATTATACCATCCATGAAGAGGGAGATGACATGATTTTATTATCCCGCAAGCATTCAAAAATCGATGATCATCTGGTGGTGGCTTTTGATAAAGTATAGCATCGGGAGATAAACCAATGCCATTTTGTAGCATAGGAAAGCATAAGTGCCGCAGAGGAATGCTGACAATGCTCAAAACTACAATTGCAGCAGTTAAATATATATGCGTCATCAAAATGTATTGCAAAGGGATAATGATAATATTCAAAGCAAAAATGCTGTTACAGGGAGGATATTAAAGTGAGTAAAAGAAAATGCCTTGAAATTTCCAGGTATCTGGTGGTTGTATTATGCCTGGTGGTAATTTTATCTGCATGCGATACAGGTATCGCCTATAAACCGGATATGGCACTGCAGGAATATACACCCGACGAAAAAACCCTTGAGATTCTTCTAAAAGAAGAGCGAGCCTGCTTTGACTTCTTCTGGAACACTGCCAACACGGATAAGGACAGCCCGGGTTATGGGCTTATTCCGGACCGTATGCCTACAGGTCCGGATGTAAGCAGCATCGCTTCTGTTGGCTTCGGACTGACCGGCATATGCATTGGTGTGGAAAGAGGGTGGATAACCCGCGAGCAGGGGGCTGAAAGAGTAAAAGGCACCCTCGAAACCCTTTACAACAATGTGCAGCAGGATCACGGTTTTTTCTACCACTTCCTGGATATCAAGACGGGACAAAGGGTGTGGGACTGCGAAGTATCCATAATTGATACGGCGCTGTGCCTGAATGGAGTTATTATGGCCGGTGAATACTTCGGCGGTGAAATAGCGGAACTTGCCGAAAAGATATATGCCAGGGTTGACTGGCCCTGGTATACCGACAGGTGGGGGAACGGAAGGTACTACATGGGTTACAAGCCTGAAACAGGCTTTTTCGGCTCATGGAACATGACGGCAGAGCAGCTCATGATGTATTTTCTGGGAACTGCTTCTCCTGAAAAGCCGGTAGATCCCGGGATGTTCTACATATTCAGCCGCCCGGAAGAAAGCTATGGAGGGCTTCCGAAAATGATACACAGCCCTGCGGGGTCTATATTTGTCTATCAATACAGCCACGCATGGTATGATTTCAGGAACACCAGGGATGCCTATGGCACCGACTGGTTCAGGAATTCGATCATCGCTTCCCTATCCAGCCGTCAATACGCCATAGATAATGAAGAACTATACAATACGGGCGAGCTTGACTGGGGATTTTCCGCATGCGACGGCCCCGAAGGATACAGTGGAGAGTATGGTTCGCAGCCGGCTTTCGGCAATAGGAATGACGGAACGATACCGCCTTACGGCGCAGCAGGTTCCATTGTGTTCACTCCTGAAAATTCCGCCCGATCGATAGTCAATATGTATGAGCAGTACCCTGAGCTCTGGGGAGAATGGGGGTTTAAAGACGCCTACAACAAAACTATGGAACCCATGTGGATTGCAAAGGATGTCATTGGAATAGACAAGGGTATAACCATGCTCATGATTGAGAATTATCTGACCGGAATGGTGTGGGAGTATATGTCGAAAAACAAATATGTGCAGTCGGGCATGAAGCGTTGCGGCATACATCCGGCCAATACCTACGGGGTGGAAAGCTTTGAAAACAACCCGGAGTTGGGCGGAATAACCGGCCAAGATTGCACCTTCCGTATACAGACGGAAGAAACCCATACCGGGGTCAATGCACTGGAGGTTAATACAAAAAAAGGCGGAAAACTGCGTTTTAAAATAGATTCCCGCCTCCTTAACGACGAAAATAATTCAATGCTGCAATATGCTGTGAAAGGAAAGGTTAAGGCAACGGTGAGATATCTTGATGGCAGCGGAAAGGAAATCAAAGCTGTCAGTTCGCCTTCAGGGAGCGAGGAATGGAGAGTGGTGCAGGTGCCTGCAGCCAAGGAACTGAAATCGGATATAGGAAATATATCCTTTGTTGAGCTTGAGTTTAAAAATGACGGAATATTTTATATAGATGATGTGGAATTCATAAATGACGACCCAAGGATATATAATGTCATACTGGATGGAAGCAGGAAAGCCGGTTCCGTGCTGAAGCCGGTGTGGAATACATGGGATAAGAAAGGCAGAAAGGTATACATTGATGAAATAAGGTGGTACATAAGTGATACGCCGCTGGGAGACTGGAAACAGATCGAAGGAGCCGACCGGCTCACATACACCATAAAAAATGAAGATGTCGGAAAATATATTAAATGCGAACTGTACGGTGTCATACCGGAGGGTATCAAACTCATAAGGCTTGACCCAGCTCAAAGCGATGTGACCGGCATATGAAACCGGCGAATGCCTGCCGGCCTTGCGATATCGATTAGAAGGAAGGCCGGCGGACAAAAGGTTTGGAAAATATTGAAAATAATTTTGCATAAGGTTTGATTGTATGTTAAAAACTGATATAATGTTGTTCGAGGTAACTTGTATTCTTATGGGTCCGGCTGGGTGACAGCGTCGTACCAAAAGGTCAGGTACTTTGAAGCTAAAGATTTTAAGCTTGGATTTTAAGAACAGAAATTTGATTTTATTGACCGGAAGTCAAAAGGCCGAAAACTTTTGACATTATATTCTATTTAAGGAGGAAAGAACTATGGGTAAAATGTCAATCGCTTTGCAGCTGTATTCCGTAAGGGACGACATGGCTGCCGACTTTGAAGGCACGCTGAGAAAGGTAAAAATGATGGGATATGAAGGCGTAGAATTTGCCGGATTGTTTAATCGCAGCGCCGCAGATGTCAAAAATCTTCTGAAAGAACTCGATCTGATCCCGGTTTCCGCCCATGTGCCCTATGATGAAATGATGTCAGACCCTGAAAAGGTGCTGGGAACGTACGCTGAAATCGGATGCAAGTATGTGGCGATACCTTATATGACGGAAGAATATCGTCCTGGCGCAGAGGGTTTCCCAAAAGTGGTAGAATCGATAAAGATGCTGGGAAAGATAGCTAAGGAAAAAGGAATGACCTTGCTGTATCACAACCATGATTTTGAATTTGTAAAAGTGAACGGAGAATATGGCCTGGATGTGCTGTACAACAGTGTGCCGGCTGATCTCTTGCAGACGGAGATTGATACCTGCTGGGTAAATGTCGCAGGGGAAAATCCCGCGGAGTATGTGAAAAAATATGCCGGAAGAGCTCCTGTGGTTCATCTCAAAGATTTTGTGATGAAAGGCAAAGAAAAACCGGCCCAATTGTATGAGCTCATAGGCATCAAGTCCGACGAAAAGGAAAAGAGCGATGAAGAGAAATTTGGCTTCCGTCCGGTAGGCTATGGGGTGCAGGATATACCTGCCATTATTCAGGCAGCCGATGAAGCAGGAGCAAAATGGCTTGTCGTGGAACAGGATAATCCTGGACCCGGTAAAACTCCAATGGAGTCGGTGGAGATGAGCATCAATTATTTAAAGACACTGAAATTTTAGTTTAATTTTGCTTCCTCCATAAAACTGTTTTTTACATAATAATACTTACTTTACTCCATTTCACTGTCATGGGATGGCTGACGGTATTATTAAGCCTCTCCCATCAGATAGGAAATCGAGTAATATTTCCGGAGTTGTTTGCTTTAACCGGCTTTGGTTAAAGATCGATCATATCATGGGATGTCCCAGGCAAGAGGGCACGGCTGTGAGGCTGTGCCCTCTTGATTTTGAGGCTCCCAAATCTAAAACAGCTTCTAAAGCTAAAGCAGCTCTTAAAGAGCTTGTAAAGCAATTCATAATGCAGTTCATAATGCAGTTTTCAACGGCTGAATTGGTGATATTGTGCTCTGCTTTTTATTAGTAGAGGGAAGAAATTGCAGAAAGCAAGGTGTCATTGGCTTTATAGAGGAAAGCTTTAGATGAAAGGGATATATTCACTTTCGTTCAATACCGGTGAGCGCTGGTAAATGCTGCGATAAAGTCATAATATATCTGTCACCAATGAAAAAATAATATAATTAGTTATATTGATCGGCAGAATTTAGCCCGATAAATATAAGCAATAGATTTGATACACTTTTTTAGTATTGCAGCTGGCAAGACTTGAATCAGATCCGGGAACCATGCCGGAAAGCATGGTACCGCCGGGAATATGCGAAGCAGGAGAGGAGCTATAAAGCCTATAAGGGAAATCATGCACTAATAGAAAACAAACCTGTGAGTCAAAGCATTGCCAGGGTATTGCATATAATGCAAAATATTTCACAATAAACAATAATATACGGCGACAAATCGCCCGGCTATTAAAAATCGTTTATATATGGCTATAAAACGGTGATTTTAAGCATTTTCTTTGTATATGATTCTGATATAATTAGAACCAAACATAAGGCTTTTTGAACACAGCTGGCCGTGGAATACAGCCGGTAAGGCTCAAGATGGCCTGTGATATATGAAAATAAGCGGGTGATTATATGGAAAACTTGGATAATGACGATGTCCCTAAATATACTGCGGGGATAACGTACAATTTGAAAAAAGGCGTTAAATCCGATGCAGAGGATGAAGAAGCGGAGTATGACAACATAGAAACGGTAAATGCAATCAAAAACGCCTTGGAGCAGATGAACTGCAGGGTTGAGCTGTTTGAAGCCAACACCGATATTTTCGAAAAGTTGAAGAGAACAAAAGTCGACATTCTGTTCAACATAGCCGAAGGCACGAAAGGAAGAGGAAGAGAAGCACAGGTACCTGCCATTGCCAATATCTTCGGAATACCTTTTACAGGTTCTGACGAAACAACTCTATGTATATCCCTCGATAAGGCATTGACAAAAAGAATCCTATCTACATATAAAATAAGAACTCCAAGATATCAAGTTATTGAAGAAGAGTCTGCCCGTCTGGACAGCAGGCTGAAATATCCTTTGATAGTAAAGCCTAATGCCGAAGGATCAAGCAAGGGAATTTGGGATTTTGCCGTAGCAGAAGATTCACACGAGCTTAAAAAGCTCATAAGCAGAAATCTCAACCTTTACAAACAGCCCATCATGGTTGAGGAGTATATAAAGGGAAGAGAATTCACTGTGGCTGTGGCAGGCAATAAAAATGAAGCTACGGTATTTTCACCCATGGAGATACATTATAAGGATACAGGCCAGAAGTTCAACATCTACAGTTATAATGTCAAAAAGGATTATCAGAAATATATACAGTACAGTTGTCCTGCAGATATAAGCAAAGAAATTGAGGACAGGATGAAAAGCACTGCGCTGAAAATATATAATGCACTTCAATGCCGCGATTTTGCAAGAATTGATTTCCGCTTGTCGGAAGAGGAGGACATATATTTCATAGAGATCAATCCGCTTCCCGGCCTGGCACCAGGCTACAGCGATTATCCGATGATAACGGAATTCTGCGGATTGAGCTACAATGACACAATAAAGATGATTCTAAACAGCGCACTGAAAAGATACAGCATGAAGCCAATAATATAAAATTATGAGCAATAGAGGCGTTTACCGTGAGAAAATATACAGAAATAAATTTGTGGAAGAATGTCAGTCCAAGAGACTGGAACGACTGGAAATGGCAGTTAAGAAACAGGATAACTGCAGTAGAACAGTTAAAGCATGTATTGGACCTGTCCGAAAGTGAGCAAAAGGATGTAGGTTTGTGCCTGAAAAGGTTCAGGATGGCGATAACGCCATATTACGCTACCCTTATCGATTCTGCCAATCCCCATTGTCCCATCAAAGCTCAGTGTGTCCCTTCGATAAATGAGCTGATCCAAAAACCGGATGAAAAGGCAGATCCGCTCAATGAGGATCTTTTTTCACCGGTGCCCGGCATTGTGCACAGATATCCTGACCGGGTGCTTTTCCTGATAACATACAAGTGCTCGATGTATTGCAGGCACTGCACCAGAAGGCGCATGGTGGGAGAGGAGGATTTCTCCGTTGACAAAGCAGGGCTGGATAGGGCGCTGGAGTATATCAGGTCAAACAAAAGCATCAGGGATGTGCTACTGTCAGGAGGTGACCCTTTCGTTATGCCGGACAGCTACCTGGAAGGGATAATTTCCAGGCTTCGAGCCATACCTCATGTGGAGGTGATAAGGATCGGCACCAGGACTCCGGTGGTTTTGCCCATGCGCATCACCGACGGCCTGCTGGGCATGCTTAGAAAGTACCACCCTATATGGATAAATACCCACTTTAACCATCCTGATGAGATAACACCCTATTCCCTTCAGGCCTGCCAAAAAATCGTTGATGCGGGCATACCGCTGGTCAATCAGAGCGCTTTGTTAAAAGGCATCAACGACAATGTTGATGTGCAAAAAGAGCTGCTTTTGAAATTGGTGAAAGCGAGGGTTAGGCCATACTACCTATATCAGTGTGATCCTTCTCAGGGGATAGGCCATTTCAGGACACCTGTGAAAACCGGTGTGGATATTATAAAACATTTAAGGGGATATATTTCAGGATATGCCGTACCGACATTTGTAATAGACGCACCGGGCGGAGGAGGAAAAGTGCCAATCAATCCTGAGTATGTAATTAACATGGATGATGAAAAGGTGGTTATGAGAAATTATAAAGGAGATATATATGTATATCCCTGATGTACCTGCCCGAAAGCTTAATTGACCGCTGCTGTAAAGGCTGAAGGTTTCCAGGGGACCGGCGTATCCATCAGTGTTTCCAATACAATCTGAATCCATTTGCTGTATACTAGTTCTGCTTGACTTTTTCCCGGTTTACGGTAGTATACTGGTATGAATGTAAATGCATCTATGGAGGCTATTAGAATGTTTAAAAACATACTGTTTGATTTTGACGGAACACTGGTGGATACTAACGATCTGGTTATACTGGCTCTCAATGAAGCAGCCAGAAAATTCACAGGCTCACCTCTGTCCAAGGAAAAATTGGAGTCTGTTCTCGGTTATTATGTTGAGGATCAGATGAAAGCCATTTCGGAAATTCATTATAAAGAGATGACAGCATATTACAATGATTTTTACCGGGCAAGACAGGATGAGATGGTTAAGGAATTTGACGGTATCAGAGAGATGCTGGATGCTTTGAAGAAGAAAGGCTGCAGAATTGCTATCATTTCTGCCAAGGAAAAGGAAGGCATCGAGCATGGCATTTATAAGTTTGAGTTAAGTGAGTACGTTGATGCTATAGTTTGCGCAAATGATGTAACCAACAATAAGCCTCACCCGGAGCCGGCGCTGAAAGCCATTGCTGCGTTAAAAGCTGATGCATCGGAAACTCTTCTGGTGGGAGATAGTCCCCTGGATATAAAATGTGGACGAAATGCCGGTATTAAAACTGCATTGGTGGGATGGACCATATTTCCAATGAGGATGTTTGAGGATCTGAGACCGGATTATATCCTACATGATCCCCAAGAGCTGGTTAGAATGGTTGTTTGATTAAACAGTTGGTCGGTTGGGGTTAACTTCAAGTAAACCTGCCATGTCAGCAAATGGAAGCTGGGATTGTGGAGGGCTTTAAAAGCTTATGACGCTGCCAAACTATAATAGGGGGTATAAAAATGAGCGCTATAGATAGTGTTAAGAATTATTTTCAACAAGTGATGGCACCCAAAATTCAAGAATTTACATCCCTGGATGAGCTGATCGTTGTTATTGGTGGTTCTGTATCCTACGGTTTTGCAGACGAGCTTTCGGATGTGGATGCCTATATCATTTGGGATATACCCAGGAATGTTTGGTTTGATAAGCTTCGTCAGTTTTTGTTCATGCATCAGATGATAGATGGATATCGTGTGCAGTTTATTCCTTTGATGCTTCAAAGCCCTCAGTACTCTTCCTTTTCATACTTATTTCATGAAGAATTTGATAAGCTTAAAGATTGTGATTTTGAACTGCTTTACGATATCCAGCATTTTATTCCGATTCATGACCCTAAAGGTATCATAAGCAAAGGTAAAGCGTTCGTCAGTGATCTTGGCAGTGAGTATTGGCAAGAAAAATGCCTTGAGCATTGTGAAAAGCTTATCGATACATTGGAAGCTTTTTATAGCAGTTTAAAACGCAAAAATATCATTACTGGAAGCATGTATTTCGGCGATGCTCTCAAAGGGCTCCTCCAAACTGTGTATTTAAGCGCTGGATTTCCATATCCAACGGCAAAGTGGATTTGGAATGGATTGGAAAGAGTGGATGCAAAAATGTTCGAATCCATAAGAACTTATTTCGAAAACGGATTCCCATGCTCCAGTGAGGAGCTAAGAAACTGCATACACAGCGTAACGGAAGTTGTAACGGATAGGCTGAAAGAAAAAGGATTTGTGCCACCGTACATAATCAATGATTTATTATGCCCATAGCAAAGGATATTAGGCCTTCCACTAAAACCTCAAGGGGGATGTGAAAAAAGGTAAATTTGCCGGAGAAGAGGAAGCGGGAACAAGGTACTGGATTTCAGCCCCTTATTTTTGTGATTTCTGTTTTATGTTTTATGATATAATTGTCGTATACATAAACGGGGGTGTTAAAATGAAAATCAAGCTACTTGGTACGGCAGCGTTTGAAGGTATACCGGCACTTTTTTGCAGATGTGATATCTGTCAGGAAAGCAGGAAACTGGGCGGTAAAAATATAAGGATGAGATCTTCGGCCTTAGTGGATAATAAGATAGGTTTGGATTTCACTAATGATACCCTGGCTCATATCCACAACTATAATCTCGACTTTTCAGTTCTTGAGCACCTGTTCATCGGCCATTCCCACAGCGACCACTTCAATTACTATGATCTTGAGGCAAAGCTGAAGTGGTATACAAACGAAGGCAATCCTGTGCTCAACGTATATGCCAACAAGGTCAGCATAGAGATGCTGAGTTCATATTTGGAAAAATTCGGTGATATAAGCCCGTATATGAAGCTCCATGTGCTTGAACCTTTTACTCAGACCAAGGTGGAGGATTATACGGTTACAGCCCTGCCAGCCACGCATATAACGGACTTTCCGGAGGAAAAAGCACTGGTTTATGTGATTGAACGGAACGGAAAGAGAATTTTTTACGGTTTGGATTCGGGATGGTATTATGACGAGACATGGGAATACCTGAAAACCATTCATCTCGATTGCATGGTTCTGGATTGCACCAACGGCTTTGCGGAAGGTGGCACAAGTAATCACATGAGCTTCAAAGAGAATGTAAATGTAGTGAAAAAGCTGACAGAAGCAGGAAGCCTTAATGCTTCATCCAAGATAGTATCAACCCATTTTTCCCATAACGGCAAGGTCGTCTATGACAGGCACTGTGAAGAGTTTGCCGGGCAAGGAATCATAATGTCCTATGATGGTATTGAGATAGAGGTATAAAGATGAAGATACCGGCGAGGACAGGACTGTCATTGCCTATTACAAATATTAACGGAAATGAGGGAAGGGATGCAACACAATGCTTTATAGGAAAGATATTGTGCAAGGTTTTAAAAACCTGGGTCTCAGAGAAGGAGACATAGTCCTGGTGCATAGCTCTTTGAGGAGTTTTGGGTATGTCGATGGGGGAGCGGAGACTGTAATAGATTCCCTTCTTGAAGCGGTGGGTGAGTCCGGAACAGTGATGGTACCGACCCTTACAGGGAAATCCACTGATGGAAAGGAAAATCCCCCGGAATTTGATGTAAGGACTACTCCTTGCTGGACAGGAAAAATACCGGAGACTTTTCGTCAAAGACCAGAGGCCAGGAGATCCCTACATCCTACCCACTCTGTATCTGCCATCGGAGCCGGAAGGGATGAGCTGCTCAAAGGTCATGAAAACGGAGCATCCCCCTGTGACCGATTCAGTCCATATTATAAAAATGCATTATCCGGCGGATACGTTATGTTAATTGGTGTGGATCAGGAGAGCAATACCACCATTCACTGCTGTGAAGAGGTTGCAGGAGTTCCGTATCATTTGCAGAAAGAAGTTACGGAAACTTCTATTAAGGGTTACAATGGTGAGGAGATACTTGTAAGAAACCGACTTCATGACTGGAATAAGCCACCTACAGATTTTAACAAGTTTGATGGGGTGTTTGAGAAGCACGGGATAATGAAGACCGGCAAAATAGGGAATTCGACTATTCGTCTTATCGATGCGAAAGCAATGGTGGAATTAGCTGTGGATATGCTTACAAAAAATCCATATTACCTGTTGATAGAAAAAGGCTGAAGGGTTCATCCGAAAACACTAAACATAATATTAATTGTACATATAAAGGGACGCTTGCAGGCGTCCCTCTAACTTAACCCAAATCCGGTTTGTCAGTGAATTTGACAGTGAGATTTTGAGGTTCATGTACCTCAAATATGATTATTTCATTTTCACTTTTTTTAAGGAGCGGAGCAGGCACATATAATGTCTTTTGAGGGCCTACATTCCAGTACCTTCCTATATTAAACCCGTTTATCCATACTGCTCCCTTTACCCAACCATCGAGGGAGAGAAAGGTGTCTGCCATCTCATCCACGTTGAAAGTTCCCCTGTAAAATGAAGTTGTCCTCGGAACTTTTGCGTCATCAAAGCATAGCTTTGATAAATCATCCATAGGCAGGGGATAAATGGTCCATCCGAACAGGAAATGATAATCAAGGCGCACATGCTCCGTTATGCCCTTATGGTCTTTCAGGAATGGTCCGTAATTAACCCTTCCCATGTTTTCCACCAGTATATCGAGGGTCGAGCTTCCTCCGGAAAGATCGAGAAATACTCTTTTGTCCTTGTCATTCCTGTAGATCACATCTACATACTTGCCATTCAGGAAGATAAGGGCTCTGTCATGAACATCCTTAATCTCAAGGGGGAGATGGCCCTTGTATCCTTTGAGCTGCGTTCTGTAAAGAATGAAACCATAATTCTGTCCCAGCTTTTCCATAGGCTCGGGGCATACTCTTTCCATCGGCTCCGACAGCTTATCCAGAGAGTCAAAGAGGTCTGCCTGCTGGGTCATACGGGCTTCGCCGTAGGATTTTTTGAGGGAAGGCTCCACTTTTATGCTGTGGTCTATCTCAACGTACTTCGAAAGCACGTCCCGAACAGCATAATACTTGGGAGTAGGATCTCCTGACTCATTTAAAGGAGCGTCATAGTCATAGCTGGTGACCGTAGGTTCATATGAGTCGCTGTGGTTGGCGCCATTCATAAAACCGAAATTGGTGCCTCCATGGAACATGTAGAAGTTAACTGATGCTCCGTATTTGAGCATGCCGTCAAATTCCCGGACAGTGTCCTCATGGCCCCTGGTATGATGCTCCTCGCCCCAATGGTCAAACCAGCCGTTCCAGAACTCGGTACACATCAGCGGTTTGTCGTTTTGGTACTCCTTAAGCTTAGCAAAGGCTTCTTCATGTCTTGAACCGAAATTAACCGTCTTGAATACATCAGGAAGCGTCCCGCCCTGCAGCATCATATCGGTAGGACCGTCCGACGTAAAAAGAAGGACGTCCACGCCTCTCTTTTTCAGCGCTTCTTTTATATGCTGCAGATATTCTTTGTCTGCTCCGTAGCTTCCATACTCATTCTCGATCTGCATGGCTATGATCGGTCCGCCGTTGGTGCACAGGTATGGAAGAAGCTTAGGTATGAGAGCATCGTAATAAGCGTCCACCTTATCCAGGTAAGGCTTGTAATTGCAGCGAAGCTTCATGTCCGGATAAGAAAGGAGCCACGCCGGAAGCCCTCCGAATTCCCACTCGGCGCATATATATGGACTTGGCCTCACAATAACAAAAAGACCCAATTCTCCTGCGGTGCGTACAAACCTTTCAATATCGCAAATACCTTCAAAACAAAATTCGCCTTCCCTGGGTTCATGCATATTCCATGCTATGTACGTCTCTACGGTGTTAAAGCCACAGGCTTTCAATTTCAATAGCCTGTCCTTCCAGTATTCGGGCACTATCCTGAAGTAGTGAATTGCCCCGGACAAAATTTTTACAGGTTTTCCGTCGTACAGAAAGTCCGTACCTGAAATCTCGAATTTGGACATAGTTATCTCCTTTCCCGCGCTTCATCGGATATGACATATTATTGCATATTTATGATTTTATTATAAAGCCTGGGCATTATCAATTGCAGAATATTAACATCATTATGACTATATTGACATGTTGATCTAAGGTACAATATCACAACATGGAGGAACCAAGGCGATTTATTAATAATCATATAGCCAGTTTGACATTTAAAGCGGCACGAAAGCAAGCCTGGATTGGAGGTTGAACCCGTCACCCTGGACCCCAGTATACTCAGGAATATATTACCAAAGTAAAATAACCCTATTTTTCCCCTAAGCTTGTACGAAGAATATAAAATATAGGTAGGAATTTGTTTTCTGTCTTTTATGATGTTAAAATCGGAGTATAGACTAAACTCAGGAGGACACGATGAATTCTGTATCCATAAATGACAGAGTTGAAAGGATAAAAGACAATGAAGAAGAGATAAACAGACTTGTCGAGGAATACAAGCCTTTCATCGCGTCGTGTGTTGAAAAGGCCACAGGCCGTTATATGAGATATGGTGAGGATGATGAGCTGAGTATAGGATTAATGGCTTTTGTAGAAGCAATAAAGTCTCATGACAGCAAAAAGGGCAATTTTTTATCCTTTGCACAAAATGTCATCAGAAGGCGTCTTATAGACTATTACAGAAAAGAGAAAAAGCACAGCAATATGCTGTCTCTGAACGGATATTATGATGAAGGTGAAGATGGGGAAAGAGATCTGGGCATAGGAGAAGCCCTGGAGAATTACACTATCAATGAAATAAATGAATACCGAAGGCTGGAACTGGAAGAGCTTAAGAAGGAGCTTTTGCGTTGGGATATAACATTTTCTCAGCTGGCGGATGCTTCGCCGAAGCATGGAAGGACGCGCAAAATCTATGCGGAAATAATCAGGTATCTGCAGTCCCAGCCGGACCTCGTAAAACAGATAATGAGCAAGAAATATCTTCCGGTAGCTGAAATAGAAAGAGCCTTAGGGCTACCCCGAAAAAAGATAGAGCGGGCACGAAAGTATATTATAGCTGTACTCATTATAATTACGGGCGACTATCAATACATAAGGGATTTTGTGGACTGGAGGTGACAGGATGAAAGCGGTTATAGTAGACAAGGAAGGCAAGCATGCAATTGCTCTGACTAAAAAAGGGGAATTCATAAAACTGAAAGATAAGGAAAGCTACAGGATTGGACATGAAATCGATATTGCATCCGTCTTTTCGTATAAGGGCATGTTTGTGAAGATAACTGCTGCTGCAGCATCCATCCTGCTTGTCATGGGAATTGGCTGCGGAGTTTACAGCTATGCCATGCCATACAGTTATATTAGTATTGATATAAATCCAAGCATAGAGATTACGACCAACATCTATGATAGGATAATCAGTGCAAAAGGCTTGAATGACGAGGGAAAGAAAGTTCTGTCCACGGTCAGCGTTAAGAATAAGGCGGTGGAAGAAGCCGTTGGGAGCATACTGCAAAGTGCTATAAACAGCGGTTATCTTGGGGAGGATTCAGGAAAGGCAGTCAAGTTTACAATTGCAGGGAAAAATGAACACAAGGTGGATGTCATAGAAGAAAAGATAGAGATTGCAGCAAAGGAACAGCTTGTCACTTCCAATGTGGAAACGGAGGTAATAGTTGAGAAGATACCTGTCGAAAAGCATTCTGAGGCGGAAAATTCAAAAACATCCTCCGGAAAGGAAACGCTACCTGGGAAGCCTAAGGAGTCAAATGCGGATATAAAAGCAGAGAGTCATAAGGGTGCTGCGGCAAGCGGAATAGCAAAAGGTATGTCGGAAAGTAAAAGAGCGGAAGATGAAAAGACGGAAGCATCCGAAAAACCGGGTAAAGGTTTCGGCAGGAATAGTAATAGGCTAAACAGCAAAGACAAGGATGATAAGAGCAAAGAAACCAGTATTCTCCGCAAAAATAAGTCAAAAGCGGATGAGGATGCTGTGGAAGGATTGAAACTTAAAAGATCGAAAGATAAAGAAACAGGTATATGGAAGTATAAAAATAAAGATGGCGGCGATAAGAAGGGCAGTGTAAAAGGAAAAGATAATATCAGCAATAATAACAGTAAAAACAATGACAGCAGAAGCAACAGAAGTAATATCAGCAGCAAAAATAGTAGTAATAATAGCAATACCAGCAGTGATGATGGCAGAAACAGCAGTGGAAATAGTAGAAGTAAAAACAGCGGTAAAAATACAAAAAGCAATAGCAGTAAAAGCAGCAGTGGAAACAGCAACAAAAATATAAAAAGCAATAACAGTAAAAGCAGCAATGGAAATGCCAGTTATAAATGGAAATAGCAGTTCTAGCAGTAGAAATAATGACAGCATAAACAGCAGTAGAAACAGCAGTTATGATTTTTTTAAAGGTAATGGTGGTAAAAATGATAGTAATGAGATGTTTTCATCAGTCAAAAGCGCGAGTTCGACAGGTAGATGAAGCCTGTAATATAAAAGAAAGTTCGGCAACGGAAATAAAGATGGTAGTGATTCCAACTTAGATAAAACAAAAGGCTTCAGACAGGAATGGAAACTAAATGCATTCGCAGAATACTGCTTACCAGTGAGCATATTCAAAAGAACTCTGGATAAATCCGGAGTTCTTTTATTATTTCATTAAAATTACATTAATTTTACTTTGATTACACAATTGTTACAGTTTGGAAAAACCACAAAACCGCCGTAATTCCCACGAATATATATACTGTAATAATATTATGGGAGGTTATGGCCATGAAAAAAATTATAAGCATACTTGTTGCTCTATGTATTCTGATGACATCGAGCCTTGCTTTTGCAAGCCCGGTCAAGAAAAACGGGAACAACAAGTGGAAAAATTACGACATCAAGGAGTTAAGGAATGAGCTGAAGAAATACTATAAGGACAAAGGGAAAAGGAATGAACTGATAAACCTGATAATTTCGCACTATAAAAGCTACGGCAAGAACTGGCAAAAGTACTGGAAAGATTATTGGAATGATCAGGATGACGACAGGGATGAGCGCGATGGTGATTATTACTATGACTGGGACGATGTATTTGGTGACGATTTCCTTTTTGTCTTTGTCAAAGGGGAAGAGATTGGATTATGGAAATCGTCGGTTATAAAATACAATAAGATAATCCTGCCGGTCAAGGTTATAACAAAAGGATTGGGAGCCAATCTCGAATGGAATGGGAAAACCCATGTGGCAACGATAACAAAAGGCAATACCAAGATAGTGATCGATTTTGAAAAGAAAACAGTAACTGTCAACGGAAAAAAGATTGAGACAGAGTTGAATAAGCAAAAGAATAATGCTGTTGTACTGATAAAGCTCATAGCTGAAATATTAGGGTATAAGGTGGATATGGACGATGATGCGATAATAATCGATGACGGCGATGTGATAAGCATAAACGATAATGTTACAGGTACAGGCCAGAACCAGTTTGAGTATGTGGGAAACTGGACTTATGCAAAGGAATCCGGTGCCTATAACGGGGATAATCATTGGTCTGCCACTACCGACGCTTATTTTCAAGTTAGATTTAGCGGAACTCAAATTAAACTGTATGGATCAAAGGTCCCCTTCGGCGGCATAGCTGCCATATCCATTGATGGAGGCCCGGAGAAGAAGGTAGATCTCTACGCTTCTTCCAGAAAGGACAATGTCCTGTTATATAGCAGTACCACTCTGCCCAATGGACAGCATACTTTGAAAGTAAGGGTTACAGGAAAGAAAAATAAAAAATCCACCAATTACTATGTTATAGCAGACAAAGTTGAAGTGCTGGGAGCAACCACACCAACCAAAGATACCCAGGCACCTACGGTCCCACAGGGATTAAAGGCGGTAGCAGTTTCGGAAAGCCGTATCAAGCTTGACTGGTCAGCTTCATCCGACAATATCGGCATTGCCGGTTATAAGGTATTCAGAAACGGAAAACAGATTGCGACAGTTACAAATGGAACAACGTATACCGATACAGGCCTTAAGGCGGCGACACCGTATTCATACACTGTAGTTGCGTATGATAAAGCAGGCAACACATCGGCCCACAGTGCATCGGTGGTCTGCACCACTTTAGGTTCTTCCACCACCAATGTTGCCCTGAACAAGTTTGCCAGCGCAGATAGCATATTAACAGGCTATGACGCATCCAATGCCGTCGATGGAAAATCTTCAACCCGCTGGTCTGCAGCAGACGGGGGACTAAACCACTGGCTCATGATAGACCTGGGAGGAAATCACAGCCTTAGCGGAACTGAAGTTACATGGCCGCAGGAGAACAAGGTTTATAAGTATAAGGTAGAGGTATCGGCAGATGGCTCCAACTGGGTGCTTAAAGTGGATAAAACCGGGAATACCAGCACCTCCAAAACGCAGAAGGATGCCTTTACCGCTGATTCCGCAAGGTTTGTACGAATTACTGTTACCGGGCTTTCCATGAACACCTGGGCTGGCATAGCTGAATTCAAAGTTTTTGGATCGCCCGTTGTGAATGACACTGAGCCTCCGGCAGCGCCCACAAACCTGAAAGCCACGGCAATCGCCCACGACAAGGTCAAGCTTAGCTGGACACCTTCCACAGATAATGTTGGGGTGGCAGGATATAAGATCTACAGGAACGGAACTCAGCTGGCTACTGTGTCCAATGATGCCTCTTTTACAGATACAGGGCTCAGCGCCGAAACCGCATATGTATATTCGGTGGCAGCTTTTGATGCCGCGGGCAATACTTCCCTCTTTGCCACAGTGATGGTTACGACGCCGGAACGTACGGCATCAGATATTGCGCTGAAAAAAACAGCTTTTGCTGATAGCACCCTCACAGGGTATGAAGCATCCAAAGCTAACGACGGAGACTTGTCCACAACCTGGTATGCAGAGGACGGAAACCTGCTCCACTGGTGGAAGGTTGACCTCGGAGATTTTTATAATCTGAAAGGAAGCGAAATAACCTGGCCGTTGAAGGACAAGGTATATAAATATATTATTGAGGTATCCTCCGATAATTCCAACTGGATGGTAGTGGTTAACAAAACCGGAAATACTAGCTCAGCACGGGTTCAAAAGGATACGTTTACTGCAGATTCGGTGCGTTATGTAAAAGTTACTGTGACAGGCCTTGAGCAGGGATGCTGGGCAGGAATCACAGAATTTAAGGCCATCGGAGTGCCAAAAGCTGAATAAAAATTGATTTTCTCTATATATACTGGTATTTGATGATAATACATTCCGGAACCATATTTTAGTATAAAAGTTGTTGGCGGAGCACAAAAGCTTACAGAAGTTAAGCCTTTGTGCTCCGTTTTTTTTAAAAAACCGTGTGACTAAAAACAACAAAATTGTCATAAATATCCATGGCATCAAAGTTATACTCAGCTGTTTCTGCAGCTTTGCTTAATCGCTCCAAGATAAACTGGCGTTAAATTGTGGCAATAAATGTAAAACGAATCTTGAACATGGCCTCTTAAAATTGACAAACATTTCCAGATGGGTTCATTATAATCAGTTATGCAAAAGGAAAAGCAGCCAAGGATATTCCGGCAGCAAATGGGTATGTATTTTTATGCCGGAGGATTAGCAAATACGGCTCATGCAGATTTAATATTTAGCGGCACCCCATAGGAAACTATTATCCCAAAAGGCTGTAAATTATGCTGTTTTTCCCACATATGATGAGGATAGTGTTAGAAAGCTTATGAAAAAGCTAATTGGCATTATCAAAAGAAAAATACTCATGGATAAAACAGGAGGTTACAAAGGATGAAAACTGAAACAGTACCTTACAAAACTTTTGCAAAGGCATCAGGCAAATATGTGAAGTCAAAAGGCAGAACTGTTTTAAGCTCCCTGCTCACAAAAAATACTGCCATCGTATTTCCGGTATCATTCCTCTTGGGCAAAGCTGTTCTGATGGGAGGAATTATGCCCTTTGGCACAGCATTTTATGCGGCATCCCTGGGATATGACATAAATCGTTTATTGCTGGTTTTGCCAATAATTTTCGGTATGATTGCAGGTGGAGCCGGAAGCCAGATATATGTGGCTATTGCAGCAATGCTGATTTTTAATGTGCTTAACATGCCTTTCAAGGCGGATGAAACACGTATAAGCTTTAGATATGCAGTGATAGCTTTTATAAGTGTTTTGATACCGGAAATGGTATTTACATATTTTCAAGGCTTTTTGCTTTATGATTTGTTAAAAGGGATTTTACATGCATTCATAGTGTTTACGCTGGTATTCATATTCAGAAATGCTTTTGCATTGATAGATGATACCCGGAAAAAAAGGCTGTTTACAAATGAGGAAATCATAAGCATAGCAATAACTGCCGCTTTGGCTTTATCATCTATTGCTGATATGCAGCTTTTCGGATGCAACCCCAAAAACATAATCTGTATTTTCATAATACTGGTTTCCAGCTACAAATCAGGCCCCGGCGTTGGGGCGGCAGTAGGTGTCATGGCTGGCCTGGTTGCCAGTATGTCAGGAACGGTCACACCGCTTGTCATCGGGTCTTATGCCTGTTGCGGGCTGCTGGGGGGCATATTCAGGACTCTGGGCAAGATAGGCTCAAGCCTTGGGTTTGTCATGGGAAACACTGTCCTTACATTGTATCTTAATGGTTCCACGGATGTGATAATTTACCTTAAGGAGATAATCCTGGCCATTGCTGTCTTTATGCTGATCCCGGAAAAGCTGATGAATGCAGTTGCCAATGTGCTGGCAGTGGAGGGCAGAGTAAATGTGGATAAAAGGAGCTACAGCCAGAGAATTAAAGATATAACGGTGGAAAGGCTGAATAAATTCTCCAATGCTTTCAGGGAGATGTCGAAGACCTTCAGTGAAATATCTGAAACTAAATCAGTGGCGGATAAGCAGGATATAACGTCAATGTTTGACCGGGTAGCCGAAAATGTCTGCAAGGATTGCAGCCTTTGCCTGTACTGCTGGGACAGGAACTTCTACAATACATACCAGGTGATGTTTAAAATCATCGAAAGGCTTGATGAAAAGGGAAGAATAGAGGAAGCGGATATTCCGGATTATTTCCTCGATAAATGCGAACGCATAAACGATTTTGTGAAAGCTGTAAATAATGCCTATGAAATCTTCAAGGTGGACATGGTATGGAAAAGCAGGATAGGGGAGAGTAGAGGATTGGTATCACAGCAGTTGGAAGGCCTTTCCAAGGCCATATCCGGCCTGTCGGCTGAGATAAATGCGGATATCAGCTTTAAAGAGGATCTTGAGGATATCATATTGCACGAATTGAGTAAGGAAGGTTTTAAAGCGAAGGATGTCACAGTGTTTGAAAATAAATGGGGCAAATATGAGGTGTGCATCTATCATAAGAGCTGCGGAGGAAAGAGGAAATGCCTCAGTTCGGTGGAAAAGCTTGTATCCAATGTTGTTGGCCGGAAGATGATAAAGGAGGATTCCGGGTGCAATCAAAAGGACATAACCGGTCTTTGCGTGTTAAAGCTTGTGGAAGAGGAAACCTTCAGGGTCACCACAGGAGTGGCGAGGGTCTGTAAGTATGACGGCATGGTTTCAGGGGACAACTATACTTTTCTGAATACAGGAGAAGGCAAATATATAGTAGCTTTAAGCGACGGAATGGGCTCCGGACGAAAAGCGGCTGTCCAGAGCAGAGCGACTGTGAGCCTCTTGGAACAGCTTATACAGTCGGGCTTTGATAAGGATACCACCGTAAAGCTAATCAATTCGGTGCTGGTGCTGAAGTCCAACGAGGATTCCTTTTCAACCATAGATATGAGCATTATCGACCTTTACAGCGGCGAGGCGGAATTTGTAAAAATCGGAGCGGTACCTACATATATAAAAAGCGAGGAGACGGTGGAGTGTGTAAGGTCAGCGTCCTTGCCCGCCGGCATATTAAGCGATATTGAGGTGGAACTGGCGCATAAAAGGGTACAAGACGGGGATTTTATAATAATGATGACTGACGGAGTCCTGGATTCCTTTAACGTCGGCAGTGATGGAGAAAACTCTCTTAAATCTTTTATTGCCGGAATAAAAAGTACAAACCCGCAGGAGATAGCAGACAGCATTCTTGATGAGGCGTATCGGAATTATGAGGGCAAGCCTGCCGATGACATGATGGTGCTGGCGGCAAAGATATGGAAGCGCGTAAGCTGAATATACTGCCCGAGAGCGGCCAAGGAAAGAGCGAAATTTATAAATCATGCCTTGAGATCAAAATAAGGATGTATGATGCCGTTCTGCAGGATAAGCCTATGTTACATATCAAAAATCCTGTAGGAATGTATAAATTGTACTATTTTATCATAAACTACCCATAAAAGGTGTGTTCGGAGGATTTTATGGTAATTGGGAGTACAAAAAGAATAGTTGTGATAAAAGATATACCTTCAAATATGATTGAAGAAGCTATTCTTATTTTAAAATGCGAGCCCAAGTCCTGGAGTGAAAAAAATACCGGGAATACTGGCGGACAGCTTAAGAAATATGACAAAGATTTCATTTTCAAGGAAGCAGAGATGATAATCAATAACTATATAAAAGAAAACAATTTAAGCGTAAAGGGCAAGAAGAGAGAGCTTGAAAAACCGTCGGGGGCTTTCAAGAATAATATGCTCTTGAATGCTCTCATAAACTTGGGTTTTATGGGAAGTGTTGCATTGCTTGTATTCCTGATAACCAGATTTTTTTGACGGGCAAAGAATGAATAAGCCTTGTTTTGGAGTGGGCTGGAGAGGAAACTCCGCAAATTTTCCGTTGCTGTAAGCGCAGAATAATGCGCTTTTTTATTTGGCTCCCTTTTGTGGTATTAAGTTTTATTGATTTTGTCGAGATTAAGTTGTATTATTATATAAAATGCAGGTTTTGCACGGAGGAGCACCAGGGATGAATATATTTGATATGCTATTGCTGCCTAAGAAATTGTATCAGAAGGTAACCGACAGGAAATCCACCTTGTACATAGGTTTCATTCTGGTGGGAATAATTGATCTTTCCACCTTTATCATAGATGATTTTACCCGATTATTTTACGGCAGGCCGGCTTCCACGCTTTTCTACAACATAACTCTGGCAATTCTGCTCGCTGTTTTTATCGGGTTTATTGATGTTTTGTTTTTTTCCGTGCCCTTGTTTGACTTGTTCAAAATGTTTAAAAGGGAAAATGTCGATGCCAGCAGCAGAACTCTGATAAGATTCATGAAGACATATATTTTAGTCAACTTTTTGGTTCTGCCGATAAACCTGATTATATACACAGTATACAGCAATATGGATAAATTGGGCATAAGTCTGGATAACAACTATAGCATACTGTTTGTCATACTGTTGATCGATTTGCTGACATCAATATGGTTTAGCGGTGCTGCGGCCAGAGGAGCCAATGTCATATACAAATTTGACCCCAGGCTGAAGAATGCGGTCTTTATGACGATATTTACATGGAGCTATATTCTGGCTCAGGTTTTTAATTTCATGATAGACAAATGGGCAATGCCGCTTTTTAAATAGAAGAAAAACTGCTCAAGAGATCAAATCAAGGCATTAAATCGCTAAGGCACCTGAAATTTGCAGTTGTAAAAGCGGCATGTTTGAGCTATAATGTATTAGTGGCTTATATGTCCCGGTGGCCTAATGGATAAGGTAATGGATTCCGGTTCCATTGATGCGGGTTCGATTCCTGCCCGGGACGCCAAAAATAGCGGCTTTCAAGAATACCTTTCTTGAAAACCGCTATTTTTTATTCAACTTGCTCCCGATTTACCCCGTTGTGAGAAGCCTGTTCGTATAGTACAATAGAAAAAGCGAAATGGAGGTACGGCTTATGATGAAGTATGAGGATACAAGGATAGATGGTTTTAAACTAAGGTTTGCAGAGGAAAAGGATGTAGGCATATTACTGGAAATGATAAAGGAACTGGCAGTCTATGAAAAGCTGCTGGATGAAGTTACTGCTACGGAGGAAATACTGAAGGATTCCCTGTTTCATAGGAAAGTGGCGGAGGCTGTTATTGCCGAATATGAAGACAAGCCGGTAGGATACATAATTTTCTTTCATAATTTTTCCACATTTACAGGACGGCCGGGGATTTATCTGGAGGATTTGTATGTAAGGCCTGAAATGAGGGGAAAGGGCCTGGGAAAAATCATGCTGGCCTTTCTGGCGAAGCTGGCGGTGGAGAGGAAATGTGCGAGGTTTGAATGGGTATGCCTTGATTGGAATACACCTTCTATCGGCTTTTATAAGCGCATGGGAGCAGTGCCTATGGACGAGTGGACTATATACCGCCTCACAGGATCCAAACTGAGTGAACTGGCGGATGAATTCCGGCCTCAGAATTCTCTGGAATGAATCCGGCTGATAATAAAGCATCCTCTTTATCATCAGCCGGTTAAAATGATGAGCATACAGGGTGTATCCACTGTAATGATGACCGGTTTTGACAGCTGCTGGAGGCATCGCTCCTGTTCCTAAATCAGGTCACAAAAGTAAAAGCGGTTTTCCCGAAGCACAATTTCACCTTTTTCAAACGGAATTCTCTTGCTGAATATGGGACCATCGAAGACAAAAGTATGAAATTCCCCGTTTTCCCCACAGGGATCGACTCCTGCCGGAAGGTCCTTCAACAGTTGCTCGTCATATATTCTTCCTGCAAATTCTTTGTCCAGTGCCTGTGAATCCACACAGGTTATTATTGCCTTAAAGCCCCTCTCTATAAAAGTATGGGCCAATTCCTCAGAACTGCGACCCCACAACGGAAATAGGGCTTTCATGTCCATTAAAGCAAGCTTATCTTCCCTGTACTTTCTTATATCCTCAAGGAATATATCGCCAAAAGCTACTGTAGAAACCCCTTGATTTTTATATTTCAAGTTGATGTCCCTCATGGTTTTTTCATAGGATTCATTTGATGATTTTGCGGCTATATAAGCTTTTTCCAATGGATATCCCAGGGACTCGGCCTGAAGTTCAAGGAGAGCCTCCCGGACGCCGTGCATGCTTGTCCTTCCGTAGTCTTTCGTGACAGTAGTAAGGAGAATAATATCTCTTACACCGCCCAGCTTCAGCTCATGAAGAGCGAGAGCGCTGTCTTTTCCGCAACTCCATGAAAATAGTATCTTTTGCATAATGCTTTACCTCTCACTTGTATAGAATAAAGAATAAATAGATTATATCAAAAAAGCCGCCCTATCTATAGCAATTTTTTGTGAAAGCTTGCACCTATATGTGAAAGCCATGGAAGAGTCTATCAATTATGATATGCTGCAGTTGTTTCCATCCCAGGAAAAGCTGTCTGCTTCCGGGATGGACCTCGATAATACCGGGAAGGCTGAATTCTTCTGAAATTTTTCCATTAATGCTTTGGTGATATCAGCCGGGTGTGCTTTTGCGGCTGTATGATATCTTTTCCTTGTACTGCTTTTCTGAATTAAGGCATACACCTGCTGCCGCTCTATATATAAGTATCGGAAGCTGCTTTTCATCTTTTAGGGAATGGATGGATTTATATGCCCTTATAAAGACCTCCTGAGCCATCTCGCTGGCATCCGACCTGTCGCCGGATACCTTTAATGCCAGAGTATATATCTTTTTCTGATAAGTTTCTATGAGACGCTCATATGCCTCTATATCACCACCCTTTGCCATCAAAAACAGGCTTCTGACATTGTATTCCATTACCTGACAACAATCCTCCTATAATAAAACATTGTTAATACAATAACAGCATATCAAATTCCTCGGGCATTATTCTTTCATTTCTATTAACAAAATATTAAAAATTTCTAAAATTTTCATAACCAACATGCTGTTCCCATTGTGTCCGATGTAATATTATCCGACATATGGATTAATTCGTTCCCTCTGTGGTATTATATCGATAGCTGAGCAAATCAGCGGCGCCGGTAAGGTGCAATTTTTATATATTAACGGAGTAGAGGAAGTTACGGATGACGATAAGAATTGGTAATGTAGATATAAAAAATAACGTATTTTTAGCACCTATGGCAGGGGTTACGGACATGCCGTTCAGAATTCTGTGCAAGGAGCAGGGGTGCGGATTTGTATATACGGAAATGGTGAGCGCCAAGGGCATCCATTATAATGATGATAAGAGCTTCAAGCTTACCGAAATAAGCGATATAGAGAAGCCTGCCGCCGTGCAGATTTTCGGTTCGGACCCTTCCATCATGGCGGAAATTGCAGAACGGTTGAATGACTCCGATGCCAGCGTAATTGACATCAACATGGGGTGCCCTACGCCTAAGATAACGAAAAATGGCGAAGGCAGCGCTCTTATGCAAAAACCGGAATTGGTGGCTGCTATAGTCAAGGCGGTGGTTAAGGCATCGGCAAAACCTGTAACGGTGAAATTCAGGAAAGGATACACCGGGGATAACGCGGTTGATTTCGCAAAGATGGCAGAAAGCTCCGGTGCCAGCGCCATTGCTGTCCATGGCAGAACCAGGGAACAAATGTATTCAGGAAAAGCCGACTGGGACGTAATTGCCAGGGTAAAGCAGGCAGTTTCCATTCCCGTAATCGGAAACGGCGATATATTCACCCCCGAAGATGCAATGGAAATGTTCCGAAAAACCGGGTGCGATGCGGTAATGGTAGGAAGGGGAGCCCAGGGGAATCCGTGGATATTCAGAAGAATCCTTCATTACATGCTGCATGATGAGTTATTGCCATACCCGTCCTACAAGGAAAAGTATGATACCATATTGGAGCATTACAGGATGATGATTGAGCTTAAGGGTGAGGAAACGGCAGTAAAAGAAATGAGAAAGCATACCGCCTGGTATATCAAAGGCATGCCGGGGGCCTCGGCATTAAGAGGAGAAATATTTAGTGCAAAATCATTTGAAGGGGTATTAAGCATCCTGGACAGATATTTCAGTGCTTTAGCGTAATTTTTTTCAGGAAATATATTTCCAAAATGCGCTAACTTGTGGTAAACTATTACTGCCTGAATGACGATAAATAATTTTGCAGGTTCGTTAACAAATAGTGTGTGAATGGTTAATTACTGAGTTTGCTATAAAGTTACAATTTCTTTACACATAATCCGGGTTTGTTGACGCACCAGTATACCAGTGATATAATTACTTTGAAATTCATGATATGCTAACCACGCATGTCTTGAATTTATAAAAAACAACAAAGTTAGATTATTAAAAAGGGGAAGCGGCGTAATCTAACTTTGTAAATAAACAGGACCGCTTCTATTAAATTCCAAAAGGGAGGATTTTATTATGAGGAATCTCAAAAAGCTATTTGCAGTTGTCATGGTAGTTGCTATGCTTGCATCAATCATGGTTCCTGCACTTGCAGCTGACGTTCAATACGAAACCGAAGCTGAAATGCTTAAGGATCTCGGCCTCTTCTTAGGAACAAACAACGGATTTGAATTAGAGGCAGAATTGACAAGAGAACAAGCTCTGGCTCTGATGATCCGTGTTATGGGCCTTGAAGAAGAAGTTAAGGCAATGACCCAACCGGAAGTTGCTGAACAAATGGCCAAGGTAGTAGATCCCGAAACAGTTACAGATTGGGCTAAGCCATACGTTGCTTATGCAATTAAGAATGGCCTTACCGATGGTATTGATGCCAAGATTAAGCCAAACGTTAAGTTTGCTGGTCAGCTGACAATCACCGGTAAAGAGTTCATTAACTTCATGCTGAAGGGAATGGGCTACGACATGACCGGCAAGTGGGACGACGTTCTCACATTTGCTGCTGAAACCGGTATGATCAGTGCAGGTGACGCTGTTAAATTTGGTAGCATTACAGTTATGAAGAGAGACTTTGCTGTTGCCATTATGGCATCTGCTCTCAACGGAATGACTGCTAATGGTGTTACTTTGGCACAGTACCTGGTTGACCAGGGAGCAGTTAGCGAAGACAAGATGGTTGAGTATGGATTCATTACTCCTACAGTTGCTCCAACAGAAGCTCCTGAAGAAATAACTGTTGAAGCTTACGCTGATAATCTTATTCAAGTAGTTGTAGTATTCAGCACTGAGTTGGATGCTGACACAGCTGAAGATGAAGACAACTACAAGATTAATGATGGCGACCTCAAGGTAGAAAGCGCTGATCTCCAAGATGATGGTTCTACAGTAGTATTAACACTGAAATATGACAGTGCTTTAAAAGTAGAAAACCAGGATAAGTTTGATCTTACCATTAAGGGTGTAAAGACAGTAGATGGAGCCGAAATCGAAGAAACAGCACTCGAAGATGTTGAATTCTTAGATGAAACTATTCCTACTGTTGTAGATGCACAAGTTATTGGTAAGGATGCTATCAAGGTTATTTTCTCAGAACCTGTTAAGCCTGCTTCTACTAATGATAATGCAACAACTTACTATCTTAACAAATCTTCTTTCGTTGTTAACAACGGAAAGCTGTTTGTAAAAGAAGTTATTCTGCAGAACAACTATACAGAAGCTATAGTAAAACTCTACTCCACTCTGAAAGAGGGAGAAGTAACTCTGCAAGTTAAGAGCA
>ENA-OWOZ01000846-OWOZ01000846.1-bioreactor-metagenome-genome-assembly--contig:-NODE-846-length-33946-cov-13.131005_pt1 | contig 33946 bp, 36 predicted proteins | sample MGYA00238140_ERZ651804 | MGnify/ENA primary metagenome ERZ651804 (study PRJEB26910, sample SAMN07631232) | bioreactor metagenome | isolation source: Switchgrass digestor | place: USA: Dartmouth... | reverse complement strand
CTTCTCTCTAAATCCTTGTAAAGAGACTCTACAGTTGCTTGAGCTCTATCCTTTGTGATAATGCTGAGCCTACTCATATTATTAACCCCCTTTATTTATTTTGATCTGTAACCTCGGATAATTGCTATCCCAGATTAATGCAATTTATCTTCCACTTATATAAGGAAGAGATTATTGCTAGTTTTATATAAATTGCTTAAAAGCCAATCTTAAATGTTATTGTTAATTAAATAATTAACAATCTTTTTAAAAAAATATCCCCCTGCACTTATATTTATGTTACATGAAGATTTATATATAAGCAATAATGAACTAAAAAATATTTTCAATTTTCATGTTATCAGGTAACATCTTTCATATTGTAATATGTTACTTAATATAATAATTTTTTCCGGTGTTTACATGTTTTTGTTATAAAATATTATATCACAAGCAACATATTAATCAATATGAAACCATATGCATAAAAGTACAATACCCTAGCCTTTCAAGACTAGGGTATTTCTATACTAAAAACATTCCTACTATAGTAGTAACTACAAGCCCTATAACTACAGGCCAAAAGTTTCTTCTTGTCAGTTCAAATGGATCTACTTTACATATAGCTGCTGCTGGTATTACAGCCCAAGGTATAAGCGTTCCTCCACCAACCCATATTGCTGCTATTTGACCTAATGCAGTTAAAGTTGCTATTCCCCTGCCAATGGCAATTGAAAACAACCTTGCAACAGAACCAGCCAAAGATATTCCTGAAAACCCTGAACCATCAAGTCCAGTTATTGCTCCAACAGTTGTAAGCGTTACAGCACCTATTCCTGCATTAAGGGGTACTACATTAGCAAGAGCTAGGCCTAAGTCGTTAACTATTCCCTGGGATGTTTCTGGAAGATAATCCCCTATGATACTTGCAAATCCATCTCCTCCTATATAGAAAAATGCTGCAATTGGAATAATGGGACCAAATATTTGAAAACCAAACTTCAAACCTTCTACTAAATGAGATGTTATCTGTTCTAATGCTTTCTTCCTATAGGAAGTCATAGTAACTAGTATAAGTATCAATACTGCAGTACCGCCAATTAATGCAGTAGCATCGCCTCCCTGTAATTTAGCTAATACCATTACTATAACATCTACTAAAAAAAGAATGGGGATTAGTATGGAGAAAAATTTTTTCATTCTGGGCGATATGGCCAATCCTTCCTCTTGAATATTCTCATTGCTGTAATCATCTAAGTTTAAAGCCTTTATCTTATTGTTCTTTAAATCCTTCCTCAAAAAAATGAAAGCAACTAATGTAGTAACAATTCCCATTACGAAAACTAGTGGAATACTTGCAGATATTACTTCTCTTACAGGAATTCCTGCTGCATCTGCAGTAAGCTTAGGAGCCCCTTGAATTACAAAATCCCCAGATAATGCAATTCCATGTCCAAACAGGTTCATTGCCATTGCTGCTCCTATGGCAGGTAATCCTACATCTACTGCTACGGGAAGTAAAACTGCTCCTACCAATGCAACTGCTGGTGATGGCCAGAAGAACCATGAAATCACCATCATTACAATGCCTATGACCCAATATGCCAGCGTAGGAGTTTTAATTAGTTTCGTAAAGGGAGATATCATCATCTGACTTATGCCTGTTTTACTTAAAATAGAGCTCATTCCTACTATTATAGAGATTATCAGTATGGTTCCTAACAGCTCTACTATGGCATATATAAAGCTATTAAAAATGTTTATTATTGATGAATAAATGGAGTTTGTTGCAATAAGGGATAAAAGCAGTATGCCTGCAATACATATTAATGTAGTATCCCTTTTGGCAATCATAAACCCTAAAATCAGTAATGTGAATATTAAATATACCCAATGTAATGCATTTAATTCAATAACCATTAAATCACTCCCCGGAAAAATTCTATATACTACCTAAATATGCAGGGAATGATTTTTGGTTCGTATTATTTCAAAGAAAAAAGATAGCAAATAAATGCTATCTTCTTCTTTTTGGTGCAATATGGATTGCTCTATCCTCCAATCCATGTATCGCTTCCATAAATGCTTCAGAAAGAGTTGGATGTGCATGTATTGTTCTTGCTATGCTATCTACTCCTAGCCCATTGGCCATTGCCAAAGCTCCTTCGTGTATTAAGTCATTAGCATGGGGTCCAACTATAGTAATTCCAAGTATCCTATCATTATCCTTAGTGGAAAATACCTTTACAAAGCCTTCTTCCTCTCCTAAGGATAATGCCTTGCCATTGGCTGCAAACAGGAACTTGCTGGCATTGTATTCTATTCCCTTTTTCTTTATCATATCCTCCGTTAGGCCTACATAGGCTACTTCAGGGAATGAGAATACACAATTGGGTACTATGTCAAAGTTTATATCAGGTTCAAGTCCCATTATTTTCTCCATAACATATATACCCTGATTTGAGGCTACATGAGCTAGTTGTACACCTGTACTGTTAACATCTCCTATAGCATATATTCCCTTTACTGTCGTCTCAAAATTGTTATCTACCTTTATACCTTTTTCACTATATTCTATTCCTACGGCATCCAGATTCAATCCTTCTGTTACTGGTCCTCTTCCTGATGCTATTAACACCTTGTCTCCCATTACTTCAATTTCAGCATCTTTTTTCTTATATCTTGCAATTACCTTAAGCTTGTCTCCCTCTTTAACTATTTCCTTAGCTCTAATATCAACATAAACTTCCATTCCGTGCTTTTTAAAGTATAATGGCAATCTTCTAGTCAGTTCCTTATCAATATCTTTTAGTATTCTGGAAGCAAGCAGTGTTACTTTTGAACCCAGCTCTTGATATATACTTGCAAACTCAAGTCCTATAACTCCACCACCTATGACGATAAGGCTTTCTGGTATTTCTTCCATTTCCAATAAATCATCACTAGTTATAACTCCTTCCAAGTCTACACCCTTTGTTTCTGTCATAGATGCTTTAGAACCTGTAGCAATTATTATATTGTCGACACAAATTTCCCTAGTGTCTCCATCCTTCATTTCAATAACTACAGTTTTACTGTCCTTTAACCTTCCCTTTCCATATATCAATTCAATATTGCTATAGGAAGATATTAGCTGCTCTATGCCCTTTACCAGCTGATTCACAACATTGTTTTTTCTTTCCTTCATCGCTTTCCCATCTAAAGCATAATCTCCTACTGTTATACCAAATTCTTTTGACCTCTTAAGACTATTCATTATTTCAGCATTTCTAAAGTAGGTCTTTGTGGGGATACAGCCTCTGTTGAGGCATGTTCCCCCTATTCTATCATTCTCTATTAAGTAGACTTTAGCTCCTAATTGGGCACCTCTTATAGCAGCTTCATATCCACCTGGACCTGCTCCAATAACTGCTATTCTCTTTGTCAATTAGTACACCTACCCTTCGTATTTAAGTATAGGATTTCTCGCTGCCCTTGTTTCATCTAATCTTCTCACAGGTGTATTGTGAGGTGCTTCCTTCAATATTTCTGGATTTGATTTTGCCTCTTCAGCAATCCTTATCATAACATCAGCAAACTCATCCAGAGTTTCCTTGCTTTCGGATTCTGTTGGCTCTGTCATCAATGCTTCATGAACTATTAATGGGAAGTAGACAGTTGGTGGATGATATCCAAAATCAAGGAGCCTTTTAGCTACATCTAATGTAGTTACTTCAGACAGTTCAGATTTCAATCCTGCCATGACAAATTCATGTTTAAATATCGTATTGTCTGGTAAGGCGTAATAATCCTTCAGTTTATGTGCTAGATAGTTAGCATTTAAAACTGCCATTTCGCTTACTTTCTTAAGCCCATCCTTGCCCATTGCCAATATATAGGCATAGGCTCTTACCATTATGCCAAAGTGGCCATAAAAATCCTTCATTCTGCCTACAGAATGTGGTATATCATAATTAAGGTAATATCTGTCTCCATCCTTTTCTACAGTTGGAACAGGTAGAAAATCCATCAATATCTTCTTTACTCCTACTGGTCCACTGCCTGGTCCTCCACCGCCATGGGGTGTTGAGAAGGTCTTATGGAGATTAAAATGTACCACATCAAATCCCATATCTCCAGGTCTTACCTTGCCTAAAATTGCATTTGCGTTAGCACCATCATAGTAAAGCAGCCCTCCAGCTTCATGTACCAGTTCAGCTATTTCCACTATGTGTCTTTCAAACAACCCCAAGGTATTTGGATTTGTAAGCATTAACCCAGCTACTTCATCACTTAATGCTGCTTTTAGGGATTCTATATCTACAATCCCTTCTTCAGTTGATTTTATCTCTATTGTTTCAAAACCAGCCATCATTGCTGATGCAGGATTAGTACCATGGGCAGAGTCTGGAACTATTATCTTCTTTCTCTTTGCATCGCCTCTACTTTCGTGATAAGCCTTAATAAGTGTAAGACCTGTAAGCTCTCCATGGGCACCAGCTGCTGGCTGTAACGTCATCTTATCCATACCTGAAATCTCACATAGTGCCCTGTCTAACTCATACAATAGCTGAAGTGCACCTTGTACAGTTTCCTCCGGTTGATAGGGATGTATATTCTTAAATCCATCAAGATTTGCCATGTCTTCATTTATTTTTGGATTATATTTCATAGTACATGAACCTAATGGGTAAAATCCTGTATCAACACCATAGTTTTTATTTGAAAGGTTTATATAGTGCCTTATTATATCAACTTCACTTACTTCAGGAAGATTCAAATCCTCATTGTTCAGAAACTCTTCAGGAATAAGCTCCTCAATATTTCTTTCCTCTATGTCTGTCTGTGGTAGTTTGAATGCTCTTCTTCCTGGTTTGGACAGTTCAAATATCAACTTATTATATTTTCTCATATTATCCCCTCCAATACAGAAATCAGTTTGTCAATTTCAGCTTTTGTCCTTTTTTCAGTGACAGCATAGAGGATTCCATTTTTATATTGAGGATAATCCTTCCCTAATGCATAGCCTCCAAGTATATTCTCATCAAGTAACTTCTTGTTTATAGCATCTGGTTCAATATTGGAAGTTACTGCAAATTCTTTGAAGAAAGGCTTATGAAACAGTGGTTTATATTTTCCGGACTTAATCATTTCCCTATATGCATAATGGGAATTTTGTGTGGTTCGAATAGCTACTTCTCTTAAACCTTTTTTACCAAGAGCTACAAGATATACAGCTGCTGCCAAAGTGTTTACTCCCTGATTTGAGCATATATTTGAAGTAGCCTTTTCCCTTCTTATATGCTGTTCTCTGGCTTGTAATGTTAAAACAAAGGCTCTTTCTCCATTAATATCTACTGTTTGACCAACAAGCCTTCCTGGAAGTTTCCTCATATGAGCTTTATTAACTGCTATAAAGCCTAAATAAGGGCCACCATATTGCAACGATATTCCAAGAGACTGTCCTTCCCCAACTACAATATCTACTCCAAGAGAACCTGGAGTCTTCAAAATTCCTAAGGAAATTGGGTCTACACTGGTTATGAGAAGAGTCTTCTTCTGATTATGAACTATTTCTTCAATTGCTTTCAAATCCTCTATTATACCAAAGAAGTTAGGGCTTTGAACTATAACTGAAGCGGTTTTATCTGTTACTAGCTTCTTTAGTTCATCTAAATTTGTAACTCCATCTTCTTCCCCCACTTCAATTATTTCGAAATTGTGAAGGTGTCCATATGTCTTTAATACTTGTCTATACTGAGGATTTACAGTTTTTGAAACTAATATTTGATTTCTCCTTGTTATATTTGCTGACATAAATGCAGCTTCTGCAATTGCCGTTCCTCCATCATACAGAGAAGCATTTGCCACATCCATGCCTGTTAAATTGCATATCAATGTCTGATATTCGAATATATATTGCAGTGTACCTTGACTTATTTCTGCTTGATATGGTGTATATGATGTATAAAACTCACTTCTTGAAGTTATATGCTTAACTACAGAGGGTATATAGTGATCATAGGCGCCTGCCCCTAAAAAGCAGGTAAGGTTATTTATTGTCATGTTCTTTTTGGATAAATCTGTCATATACCTTTCTATTTCCATTTCGGACATTGATGGCTTAAGGTCAAGTTCTCTATTTAGCCTTACATTTTCTGGAATATCGCTGAAAAGATAGTCTACAGAATCTATTCCTATGGCTTCCAGCATCTTCTTTACATCATCTGGTGTATTCTGGATGTAAGGATACATGGATTATACCTCCTCCAAGTACTGCTCATACTCGTCGCTGGTCATTAACTCTTCTAATTGTGATTTATCAGCTATTTCTATCTTAACTATCCAGTTTTTATATGGATCCTCATTTAATAGATTAGGCTCATCTAAAAGTGATTCATTAACCTCTACAATTCTTCCATCTACTGGCATATAAACATCTGATGCTGCTTTTACAGATTCTACAGCTGAAAATGCATCTTCCTTATTGAACTCATCATCAACTTCTGGTAATTCTACATATACGATATCTCCTAAGGAATCCTGTGCATAATCTGTTAATCCTATATACGCTTCATCTCCTTCTACTCTTAACCACTCATGGTCTTTTGTGTAATATAAATCCTTTAATATCTTCATAGTTTATACCTCCTTAATATTTCCATTATTTATTCTTCAAAAATTTTTTATCTATTATTTTAGCCTTCACAGGCTTATTTCTAATCATTATATCTATTTCATTACCTAGTTCTGTCTCTTCTGCATCAATAAGTGCATTTCCTATGTTTTTCTTCAATGTTGGAGACATATATCCAGTTGTTACATAGCCTATCTTCTTATCTCCCTTGAATATTTCATATCCTTCTCTAGGTATACCTCTGCCTATCATTTCAAATCCTGCAAGCTTTCTCTTAAGTCCCTCGTTCCATTGTCTGCTAAGAGCTTCCTTTCCAATGAAATCCTGAACTTTATTCAATTTTACAAAGAATTTAAATCCACCCTCTAATGGTGTAACTTCTTCCGATATCTCATGGCCATATAAAGGCAATGATGCTTCAAATCTTAAAGTATCTCTGGAACCTAGGCCTGCAGGCTTCAACCCGTATTCCTCTCCTGCTTCAAGAATGCTCTTCCAAACCTTAACAATATCTTCTCCCTTTGCATATATTTCAAATCCATCTTCACCTGTATATCCAGTTCTTGAAATCATAGTGTTAACTCCAGCAATATTTACATCTCTCTTGAGATAGAAAAACTTTAATTCAGATAAATCGAAATCTGTTAGCTTCTGAAGAATTACCTGTGCCTTTGGACCCTGTAATGCTACTTCTCCAATCTGCTCTGACAGGTTTTCAATTATTATATTGTAACCTTTTTTGTTATCAATCATCCATTTGAAGTCCTTATCTATATTGGCTGCATTTACTACTAACAGGTACTCTTCCTGGTTATACTTGTAAACCAGCAGGTCATCAACTACACCTCCATGTGGATAACACATAAAGGTATACATTACCTGATTATCTGTTAACTTGGAAAGGTCATTTGTTAGTAGATACTGTAAATAATCAAAGGCATCCTCTCCTTTAACTGCAATTTCTCCCATATGGGATACATCAAATATTCCAGCATTATTTCTTACTGCCTCATGCTCTTCAATTAAGCCTACATATTGTACTGGAAGGAACCAACCTGCATAATCAATAATTTTTCCTCCGAGCCTTATATGCTCATCATACAGTGGTGTCTTTTTCGCCACCATTTTACCACTCCCTCCTTTGTTTATTTATATCGTCATGCTAAATCTATTTTGTGAAATTTCAGAAAAGGCTTGCAACTTGGTATTTATATTATTATATAAAAGAAGTATAAATTATGCAATATATAGTAACATTATTAGAACTATAACATAAACACCATCTTTTTCTAATAGTTTTATCCACCTTATCCACATTATCCACAATTTGCAGTGGATAACTTATGTAAACACATGAATTTTTAGATATAAGTCTACAAGTAATAAAGAATAGATATATTATTTTTATCCACATTTTAGAATTTATTCACATTATTTATCCACATTAAATGTTAATATTTTGTCCTGTTTCTATTAGGTATTTTACGATACCATTGTATATGGCTAATGCAATTCTTTTCTGATATTCCTCATCCATCAACAACTTCTCCTCATTAGGATTCGATAGAAATCCACATTCAACTAATACTGAAGGTATGCTCATATCGTTAATTAAAAATACATCTTCCAGCTCCTGTGGTACTCTTTTGTTATTCATATCCAGCTCTTCTTTTAGTTGTTTTTGTATGCTAAAGGCAAGCTTTTGACTTTCTAAGTTATCTTTTCCATAGAAAGTCTGAGCTCCATAGTATTTTGACTGTTGAAAGCTGTTTAAATGTATGGATATCAGAATATCACAATTGCCTTCCAATATTATCTCTTTCCTTCTGTGAAGGTCTTCTGTCTTCATCTCCTTTAGAGTTTTTGACTCATCTGTATATAACCCTTCGTCTGTTTCTCTTGTCAACACTACCTTGCCACCATTCTTAATGATTATATCTCTTAATTTTAAGGCAATTTTCAAATTAATATCATCCTCTTCAACACCGCTTAATCCCACTGCTCCTGAATCTATACCTCCATGTCCTGGATCGATTCCAATTATTTTATCTGATATTAATATGTTCATTGTAGGCACAGCTTTTGGACTTAATAGATATACGAACAATAGAGCAGCTATAACTATAGAAGAGGCTATAATTAAATATAAACTTCTCTTATTTACACATATTACCCTCATAATGCCCTCCTTAAATAAATTTCTATAAGAAGCATATGAATAATTTATTGGCCATATTACAAATTATTTTATGCATTAAAAAGCTTCCATATTGATACATATCAATATGAAAGCTTTTTCTTCCGTACTTTCTTCCCCTGGTATATAAATTACAGTTAATCCCCTCTATTAACATCTATATCAAACCATACTCATTATGTTATATTTATCCATTCCTATATCCTTACTTTATAATTTCCATAGTTCTATTATTCTACACTTGTATAAATTTCTCCACCTATGGATTCAAATGTTACAGCAGAAGAATAGGCAATATTTCCTTGACTGTCCCTCATTACATACATCATCATAAAAATACCATCACCAAGTTCAGCTTCACTAAAGGTAGTATCATAAGTCACCGTAATGGTGTCAACAGGAACAGCTATAAGCTCATAATCATCACCGCTTATGGTAGTAGCATAGTGAATAGTCTGTATTTTATCACCTTCTACCAGATGACGCAGATTTTTATCTGCAGCACCACTTTCATCCAATGGTTTTCTTGCTCCTTCAATAAAATATTCCCTAACCTCAAAATCATAAGTCACCATCAGGTTGTATTCCTCACCATTTAGTAAAATAGGAACCGAATGGTGTCAGATCAGCTAGTTTAGCAGGAATAGCCCATTCTTTGAGGCAGTACTTTTGATTTAAATAATCTCTGCCTGCACTATCACATTTCTGAATGTAAGAACGAAGCAGTCTATCATTTTTATTTGCAAAGCGCTCTAGTTCCTTTGACTGTAAGATAGCATCAGAGCCTACAGCACTTTCCAATACGGTATAAAGGTACTCATCATACTCGTTCATATTGTTATGCTGACTGCCCATCAATTTTAGGCTGACTGTTTCTTTAGTCCTGCCCATAAATCCAACTTTTTGTGTTTCAATAGGAGAAAGGCAGCCAATCTGCATCAAATGCAGCATACCTGTAGCAAGGATAGCACCATCCTCACATATATTAAACATTCTTCCAAGGGCATAAGTAGCGTTTAATTTACCTTCATTTGGAATCTCCCTGAAATACCCAAACCTTTCTGAAAACTTTTTAAGCCTTTTCTCAGCGCTTTTCCTCTTTATCCTGCGAATCCAGAAAACCAGCCCAATTGGAAGTCCGAAGAACATTAGTACAATAACAATAAATGCAAATATAGAAACTCCTTCGCTGGTATATTCTTCATCGTAATCACTACCTTCAAAGGCTTTTCCCCGTACTTCTTCAAAACTGCCGTTTTCTTGCTACAATGGAGATAGGATTCCCTTATCCAGCGAAAGAAGTATTGTCACGTGGTTTTGGTCATAAATAGGAGTATCTGTTTCAGCAATGATACTTCCATTCTCAAAAGCTACATTTCCTGTAAAACCAAATCCCCATACATCTGCAATTTCATCAGTGATGAGAGTACCATCTGCAAGGTAGATTTGAACCATAACATCCGTAGGAGTTGTATTCATCCTGTCATTGACAAATCGAAAATTCATACCATCTCTATCGCTATAACTTGCTACTACATTATCCAGCTTATATGAAACAGTATAGCGGTTTTCCCCATATTGGCTGATACCAAAGCAAATTTCGTAGCTATTATCAGTATAATGAATACCACATTTTCCTGACTTTTCTTCAAAGCTCCAGTTAATATTCCAATTCTGTACTGTATCATATATACCATTTTGATCAGAGACCCTAATCTCACTTATGGTAAGATAATCAGGTGTATCCATGGGAATGTAGATTTCTGTTCCTTCTACAAAATGCCCAATCCAATTTTGAGTAATATACATGGAACCATCTTCATTAATAACAGCTTGAATATCTATGGTATTTACCTGATTTTCTGCAAAAACAGGTAAAGGAAGTACAAATAGCAAATAAAGCATAATATCAGGTTCCTCAATCTTCTCCTCATTAAAGCACCTCATTTCATGCTAGGCATATCTGCCTTATCTGCTTGCTCCTCCAGATATTCCCTTGGTCTAAAGCCTAAGGCTCTGGCAATTATGGAGACTGGGAACATTCTAATTTCACGGTTTAGTTTAGTAACACTGTCGTTGTAAATCAGGCGGCTGGTACGCACCATATTTTCGAATGTTTGCACTGCATCCATGGTTTTAATGTAATTTTGACTTGCCTTTAGTTCTGGGTATTGCTCTGCTACCATGGCAATCCTGCTTAAGGCTTCTGAAATAACCCCTTCCTGGCGCAACACATCATCTGGTGTAGACTTTGCTGTAATTTCGCTTCTTCTTGATTTAATAGTCTCAATCAGCGTTTCACTTTCGTGTTTAGCATATCCTTTTATCAAATCTAAAAGAGCCGTCAAAGCATCAAAACGGCTTGACAGTTGCACCCCTATTTGGCTCATAGCATTGCTGACATTTTCATCAAGGACTACAAGCTTACGCTGTGTAGAAATTATCCATATAACAACTATCGAAATAACTGCGATAATTGTAATAAAAGTTGGCAGCATAATATATCACCTCCTTGTTATTTTTTGATTCATAATAAACTAGGCTACACAAGTATTGCTTTCATATGTATTCAATCTATCAAAAATCCTACTTAAAAAACCGCTCTCTGCATGAAACATAAATTTTTCGACATGAAACATAGTGCCTAGAATTAATTATTATGTTAAAATTATGGTAGAATAAGGAGGAATGCTCATGCTACAAATTGCAATCTGTGATGACAATATTGACGACTTATCAAATATAGTACAGCTAGTAAACCTATATCGGTTATCAAAACATCTGAACTTTGAATACGCTGTCTTTCCAAATGGATTTGATTTGATTTCAGCTTTAGAAAAAGGAAAGCGGTTTGATATATACTGTTTGGATATCATTATGCCAGGATTTTCAGGCATTGACGTAGCAAAAGAAATACGTTTTTTTGACAAAACCGCTCAAATATTATTCTTTACTTCATCTTCTGAGTTTGCTCTAGAAAGCTATTCGGTAAAAGCCATTAACTATGTATTGAAACCTATAACAAAGGAAAAGTTGTTCTTTACTTTTGACGATATACTTGAAAAAATAAAGACAGAAAAAGATGATACAATTATCGTAAAGAGCAATGAGGGAATCCAAAAAATACTAATTTCAAATCTAATTTTTGTTGAGGTCATAGGAAGAAATGTACTATTTCATTTGCTATCCGGTAAAATAATCAAATGTACAGAACCTTTTTCCTCTGTTTGCGATACTCTTCTGAAATATGGATGTTTTGTCAAACCACACCGATCCTATCTTGTGAATATGAAGTATGTAGATACCATTGAAAATCATCAAGTTATCCTACAAACTCTTTCATCTGTCCCTATTGCACAAGGTAAAGTTAAGGAGATTAAGCAGCAATATTTGAATTACCAAATGGAGGAGGAATAATGGAATGATAGATACTTTCATTGAATTCTCCAGATATTTTACTGCTTTATTTTTCGGTATGAAGGTTGCAGCTAATTTTGCAGGAATGCATTATACTCGGAAAAACCATTTGGTACTGGTGTGCTATACTATTATAGTATATATTATTCAAGTTCTATGCCTTATCAGTTTTGGTATGGATATAACTTGGAAATTATACCCACTACTGGCCCATCTCCCAATAGCCGCTTTTATAGCTTTATACCTAAAACGCTCTTGGTTTATTTCCGTAATCAGTATGTTCACTGCTTTCTTGTGTTGCCAACCACCCCGTTGGATTGGAAGTGTAGCTGGTGCTATCTTTAGCAGTGCAGCAGAGAATTTTATTAACCGTACCACCATAAACCATTTAGGCTATATTGTATCATCAATTTTGTTATATTATATTCTACAAAAATATGTAACGAAATCTGTACAACATTTGATACTACGCTCAACTAAATCCTGTATGATATTTGGTGCAGTTCCGGCTTTTTACTATTTTGTGGACTGTGTCACCACTGTTTATACTGATATTCTATACAGAGGAACACGAGCTGCTGTACAGTTCATGCCTTTTGTTATATCTGCTTTTTATTTTGTATTTGTCATTTTTTACTATACAGAAATGCAAAAACAAGCAAACATAGAAAGGGAACGGGATATGCTGAATACACAGTTTAAACAGGCTCAAATAGAACTGGCTTCCCTACGGCAGATGCAGCAAAATGCCCAGAATTACAGACATGATATGCGTCATCATTTTGCCCTTTTACAAGGGCTTGCATATAAGGAAGACATAGAAGGAATTAAAAAGTATCTGCAAACTACACAGTCAGACATAGATGCTATTACACCCATACGCTTTTGTGAAAACGAGACTGTAAATCTGATTTTGCCATCTTTTGCTTCAAAAGCAAAACAATCAAAAATACTTTTGACTATAGACGCAAAGCTTCCGAACTCTATTCCCTTTAGCGACACCGAGCTTTGCTCACTATTGTCAAATGCTTTGGAAAACGCCATACATGCCTGTTTATACATAAAAGACAGTAATAAACGCAATATCACACTTAGGCTATACTCTAAAAATAATAAGCTTTGCATTGACATTCGCAATAGTTATGAGATAAAGCCAATACTTAACCATGGTTTGCCTATATCAAAAGAAAAAGGCCATGGATTTGGCACAAAAAGCATTGCACACATTATAGAAAAACATGGTGGTGTATATCAGTTTTCCGTTAAAGATGGCTGGTTTATATTTCAAGCTACTACATAGGAGAATAAAACTTAATCCAGATTTACCTATTTAAACTTTACGCCGCTAGTCTTAATAGACTAGCGGCATAATTTGTTAATTATGTTAATCAGCTTTGATAAATTGAACTTTACCGTGTTCAGGTGCCGATCCAGTGTAGGTCCATACAGTTACTTTTGTTCCATTATCACTTTTTGCACCACTGGCGTTAACAAGTAGCTTTTGCTTCCCATAATCCCTGATTGTACAGAAGGAAGAGTATTTATTTATTCGCCAATAATACGGATAATCACTAATAAGCACCCTCAACTGACTCCCATCCTTTGATGTCGTCTGTATGACAGCAAATCCATCATAAGTAATTGTGTACATTGGTCCTCGTTCTTCATCATAGTCTACCATATTTATTTTAAATGGTTTATCAGGCTTCTTGTCTGAAAGTACTAAACTGTAATTTCGATCTATTTGAGCTTCAGGATAGATGTACTTGCCTAAGATTTTAATATAATAGTTTCCATTTTCCAAGAAACTGCTATTATCTATGTCTAACACCTTGATGCCATGGCTGCCAAGCTCTTTACCGTTATACAGTATTTCCACCCAGTTATTTTTAGTTTTTGGAAGTACATCTCCCTGCTTTATTTCCTTATCTTCATAGCTTGTCTTAAAAACAAGTTTCGAATTGTCAATGACACTAACAACTCCATTCTCATCTTGATAATGTATTTCAAGACCCTTCATGTCTAACCTTTCACCTGGAAAGTAAACCGACTTATAGGGATAGGTAATTTTGACAACCTTGGCCTTTGTTGATTCAGCTACAGGTTTTTCATAGGTTGCGGTGGGCAGCTTACCTCCTATCTTTAATCTTGAAGCATCTATAGTTCCAACTTTCCCACCCTTCACCACAAGGGTGTAGGTTTTTGTATCCTCTATTGCTTTGGAAAATACAACTCGCCCGTCTGGTCCAAATAGATCTTTTGTGCTGCTGTAAAACAAGCCAAGACCCATCGTAGAAAAACTAGCATAAGTAGTAGTTACTTGTTTCCCTGTATCCATATCAAACAAAGCCTTATAGCCATTGTCTGCCACTATAACAGAGGTACCACCGATTGAACCACTCACTCCTGATCCAAAGCCATTAGTAGTATTAATACTGCCGGACATGATGCATGGAGTAGTGATTTTTTTGATGTTAAAGTTATATATACCATATTTGCCAGTAGCATCATCCTGTATATTCATATAACCTTCATCAGCCCACTCAATGCTGCGATAGTTGCAGGGCAGAAGCACCTTACCGGAGATATCAACCATGCCAACTTTGCCGCCTTTCTTCACTATGGCATAAGGAGTTGCTTCGTTTAGCCAAGCAGAATCATATACTTCATCATATTCAAAAGGAATTATAATACTGCCATCTACTTTGGCAAGTCCCCATTTATTGCCTTTTTTCACCCAAAGAGTGTCCTTTGCACTTACATCAGTAGCACCGTTTCCTTTCAGGTTTTCATGGGTATAGGTTTTGCCTGTTCTTACTGAAATAACACCCTTAATAGATGTTATCTTTCCATCATCGTCAGCATCACCTAAAAATACATAACCATTATCACCGATATAGTAGAGGGCTCGGCTTTCCGTTCCAGCAATCTTCGTACCATCTGGTCGATAAATAAAATCACCCATGCTTGTATTAAACACCTTGTTCTTAGAATCATAATCTAAAAACACATTATCAAATGGAATTATTACCTTGTTGTTGAAGTTTATAACGCCTAACCTGGCAGCGCTTTCTCTGAAACCATCATAACTGCAGTTATATGTTAATGCCAGGGACAGTTCAGGAATAAGCTTCATTTGTGCACCAGGAGGATACCATCCCATTACTGAGTTCCCCCATATACCTCCATGATATTGGGCAGGTACAAGTATTCCTTTTTGTCCAACGATACCAGACTCCAGATGAGAATCGAAGATTACATCGTAATTTGAATCTGCTCTCATACGCAACCTTTTTGTAGATAGCTCATCATAAACCAAATAAGGCCCCGCCTGAGGATATGACCTGCTAATAGCAGGAGTTATATTAAAAGGATAGGGTTTGGGAAGTACTTCCTTGCCGTTTTTATCTATAATTTGAACATAACACAGGTCTGCATCAATGTTTCTATTAAATTGATTTGCTTGTGTGACTGTTACCATTTTACCTGTAGGCACCATTGCATACCCTTTGATGAAATCAAAAAACGCAGGATTATGCCCCTCATCTCTATCTTCCATATCAAATTTGTCTAAGTAATCCCCCTGAGCTGATCCTAAGTATTCGTAGCCTACAGGGATAGCGTACTTATCTGGTGCTACAATCTCCTTGCCAAGCTCCAGATTCCAATAACCAAGATAGGTCTTTCCGTTTATGTTCTTTGTGATACGGCAAACTCCTTCCGTTGGCAGCCCTACTGCATCGTATTTGCAGGGAATAACTTCCTTGCCTGTAGTGTCAAGCAATCCCATTTTTCCATTGCGTATTGCCTGAACATATCCATCAACGAATATGGTCTCAGTTCTTTCATAATCATATTCACCCTTAGGATAAAAACTTCTGTCCATCTGTGAATTCCAGCGCCAGTAATGTGCATCTATATTGTCATATATTGGCTCTGCAGCCCAGTTTCCATATATGTCAACAAGTCCATACTTGTCGCCCACCTTTACTTTTCTAAGCCCTGAATCAAAGATAACTTTGAGGGTCTTTTGATACTCAGATGTGGTACCAAGCCACGTCACATCATCATCATAAAAATTTACTTCACCAGGCGCTAACCCTGTGTAAGCAGCACCAGGAACAATGACCGCCTGACTTTTTAAACTATCCCAGTATATATTGAACTGGGATGCTGTACCATCTAGTTTCATTGCAACTTCTCGAAGTTGCAAATAGTTGGCATTGCCCCCTATGAGATAGGCGTTGTTAAAGCTGATTATCTTGCCATCAAGCTTAAATTTAGTTGTACTCTTCTGTACATTAGTAGTTTCAGAAAGAGTAGCAGGATTAGCAGACCCTGTGTAAGGCTTTCCGGTCTCAATGAAGGCATAAGTGCCATCCCAACCTACATTGAATTGAGCCTCTGTTCCATTTAGCAACACTGCAATACTGCGTAACTGTAAATAATTATTGCCATTGATGGAGTAAGCTTCAGGTATACTTACCACCTTGCTGTTCATTACAAAAGTAGTCCTACTTGGCTTAGCAATAAGCATATTACTCCCCACTGCCAATGTGAAAACCGGCATCAATGGCAATACTATGCATAGGATGAGTAAAATGCTAATTATTCTCTTTTTCATTAAGTTGTTCCTCCTTTAATTATTGTTTTAACAAGTTTGTCCCATTTTCAATTTCACATCATAAATATCTAGCATTCTTACATTATCAGAAATTTCATGAATAAAGTGCTTTTTGCATGAAATATGCTTTTTTTGACATGAATCATTATTCTATATGCTAAAATCCTAGTAAAAAATCCTTCAAACTTTTTTGCCAGAAGTATTCTTTATTGAAAAATTCAGCATACACTCTCATTAATATTGATATTTATCTAAACTTATTAAATACATAAATTTGAATTTTATATATAGTTTTACCCAAATCTCTTTTTATCTGAAATACCTACTTAAAATCCCAAACTATTAGCAATTCTATATCTTCTGACTATCTGTTTCTTTATTGCAAAAAATAGCTTATAACTTCTTTACTTTAATCAAAGTAAAACATTACTCAATTTAGTCCAGAATAGAAATATGATCTGTATTATGATACAATTAAGCATATAAACTTTAATTTTGGGAGGAAAAATATCGTTTTACCGCTGAAAGCCTTCCAAAGGAGCCTGGATGCAGTATTCTTGATTTGGGGTGCGGAACTGGCTTGGAATTAGAATACTATTTCCCTTTAAACCCTTCTGCAAAGGTCACCGGAATAGATTTAGCTCCCGGTATGCTGAAGAAACTGAAAGATAAGTTCAGTGACAAAAATATTACCTTGATTCTCAGGTCCTACTTTGATGTGCCTTTTGGGTTTAAAAATTTTGATGCAGCTGTATCTGTGGAGTCACTGCACCATTTTACTAAAGAGGAAAAGATTCCACTATATAAAAAATTGAGGGAATCTTTGAAATCCAGCGGATTTTTTATTCTTACGGATTATTTTTCTCTGTCTGATGAAGAAGAACTATTACACAGAAATGAGCTACTTCGTTTGAAGAAGGAACAGGGAATCAATGATAACGAATTCTATCACTATGACACTCCTCTTACCCTTCAGCATGAAATTGATTGCCTTTTATCAGCAGGATTTTCCTCTGTTAAGGTATTAAGTAAATGGGGTTCAACTTGTACATTAAGAGCAAACCGGTAAATTTAGTTTTATTTCTCAACTAAAAATAATAGATCAGCCTAATCTACAAGGCTAACATATGAAAGCTGTCATAACTTAATAATGGAAAACATATTTGAATGTAAATTATTCAAAGCCATTTTCATAAGCTTCAATAATTATGTTTCATATTTTTAAGACTGAAAACTTAATTCTTGTGTTCTTTAGATTTGAATAATATAATAGTTACATAATTTACGCCATAATAGTATGCTGCCATGTTGTAATATGAGGAAGATAAATATCTAGATATTTCCTATAGGAGGTATAGAAGTGATTTTTGTACATGAAAATAATTTATTAACAAAGATTCGAAATAATTACAAAGGCCTCGGTAAAGTAATTGAAGACTTTTATAATCAAAGATATTTACCTGTTAAAGAAAAGTTGCTTTCAATTACGTTTACAAGCGATAATGATATGAGTTTTAATATTGCCACCCAAATATTCAATAGCTATTACGACGAATTAAAGAATTTTACAAAAATACATCCTATAACGTCCCAATCTAAATTTGAATCAACTTTTCTTGAAGAAATGAACTCTTATCTATTCAAAGATCTACCAGAGATACAGTCTGGCGATTTAGGTGTTTATAATAAGAGAATTTTTGCTGGAATGAAAATTAATAGTGACTCAACTATAGAAGTAATAACAAAAGACGTTGATTTTTGTATTGGAAAGGGAGTAAACATATCAATAGACAACCAACCAGCAACACATTTAGTTTTACCAGTAGTAGCTGTTGAGGTAAAAACCTTTTTGGATGCAACTATGTTTGGCGAGGTGAAGTCATCAAGCAAAGCTATACGTAATGCCTCTCCTAATGCAAAAACATATGTTTTAATGGGATATCGAAGCTTATCCGATGTTCATATTATTTCAGCAAGAAATGATGCAGCATTAACAGAAATGTTTGCATTAAGGAATTCACCAAACGATCCTATGCATGCAGAAGTAATTCGTGATTACTGGCTAGAAATTAGACGTGCAGTTCAACAAGTCTCATCAGATACGCAGGTTAATATGGTTGGTAGATTATTAAACATATAAAAAGAGCTACATTTCTGTGGCTCTTTAATTGTATGTAAAAATGTTCAGTTACACAAAAGTTTGCTCGTGGAAGGTAATGAGTATTCATACGCAGGGTATAACCTTAGGGAGGAAATATCGAAACCACCTACACATACGAATTATACAGGCTTACGAGGGATTAAAACTGCGTCCGTTTAGCATATTTTTATTTATTTCTATATCTATTTTTGAACACAAAAAAACCGCCAAAGGGAATTCTCCCCCTGACGGTTGGCGCTTGCGATAAGCAAACTTTGTAATTGTAAACAAACTCGTGTGTAAAGAAACAAATGAGACTATCTCTTTGAGAACTGAGGCGCTCTTCTCGCAGCCTTTAAGCCGTACTTCTTTCTTTCCTTCATACGAGGATCTCTTGTGAGGAATCCTGCTTTCTTTAATACAGGACGGAAATCTGCATCCGCCTGCAATAATGCTCTTGATATGCCATGACGGATTGCGCCTGCCTGACCTGTGAAACCGCCGCCTCTTACATTTACCATTACGTCAAATTTATCCTGGGTTTCCGTAAGCATAAGGGGTTGACGAACAATCAGTTTCAATGTCTCCAATCCGAAATATTCATCTATATCTCTTTTATTAACTGTAATCTTACCAGTTCCGGGTGTTAAATATACTCTGGCAACACTGCTTTTTCTTCTGCCGGTTCCGTAAAATCTTAACTTAGCCAATGTCATTTCCTCCTTTCAACCTTTCCTAGTACTTGATCTCTAATGCTTCCGGCTTCTGAGCTGCATGAGGATGCTCAGGTCCTGCATATACATGTAATTTTTTGATCATTGCTCTTCCCAAAGGTCCTTTCGGAAGCATTCCCTTAACCGCAAGGGTGATCACATCTGTCGGCTTCTTAGCCAGCATTTCGGCTAATGTGGTTTCCCTTACACCGCCGATGTAACCGGAATGGCTGAAATATTTCTTTTGCAACATTTTCTTGCCAGTTACTTTTATTTTATCCGCATTGACTACTATAACATAATCACCTGTATCTATAAAAGGTGTATAGGTAGGTTTATTTTTTCCTCTTAATATCTTTGCTATCTCAGAAGCAAGACGTCCCAATGTTTGTCCGGATGCGTCAATTACATACCATTTCTTTTCGATAGTTGCCGGACTAGCCATAAAACTCTTCATGGTGTTTCCTCCTTATTACATGTTTTCACATGCTCTGACATATTTCACTCTAAACTGCAAATTCCTTTTTGTCTTATTGAAAGTATTCGCTCATTTTATATTATCGTTAAAAACTTTCCCCGGGGCCGTGGGAAAAGAATTTTAATCATGTCACATTTTTGTATTATATTATATGTTACCGGGTGTGTCAAGGAAAATTTAGAATACTTTAGAAACAGAATCACAGGTAATCACCTTTTATCTCATATCTCCTCGGCAAATTCCACTCCTTCAATGCTGCATATATTGGAAATCACGTCCATTTTCATCTTTTTTTGCTTCAGTTTTATGGTCATAATGGCGGCCATGGACGTATTGGCCCCGTAAGCAGGTTTTACAACTTCCAAAGCTTCTATCTGAATATTCATTTTTTTCATGGCTTCCAGGATCGAAGAAAATGACGATGTACTGGAGTATTCCAAATATATATCAATTATCTTTGATTTTGATAGCATATAATTGTCAAATCTTTGTAACACCATCGTGGCAAATGAAATTAAAATACAGGCGACCACTGCGGCTTTGTAAAAACCTATTCCGATGGCAAGCCCCATGCATGCCGTTGCCCAAAGGCCCGCAGCCGTAGTCAGGCCCTTTACCTGATGCCTTCCGGTAACCAGAATGGTACCCGCTCCCAAAAAGCCGATTCCAGACACCACCTGGGCCGCAATTCTGGCGGGGTCGCTTACTCCGTATGTTTCAAATATATACTGATTAGTCATCATGGCAAGAGCGGAACCAAGACAAACCAAAATATGGGTTCTTAACCCCGCGGGGCGGCCGGATCTTCCTCTTTCAAACCCGATTATACCGCCCAGTAAAACGGCCAGCACCAACCTTAATATAACGGTAACATCGTTAACCGAGTACAAATCAACCCCTGAATTATTCATACATACAACCCCTGTTTTCAGACATCCATATTATACTCTATGCCGACTAAAGTAAGTCCATGCGCAGGAGCCGTAGGTCCCGCCAATCTTCTGTTAAGTCCTTTCAAAATTCTGTCCATATCTTCGGGAGTTTTTACACCTCTGCCGACTTCAATAAGAGTTCCCACAATAATACGTACCATATTATATAAAAATCCGTTTCCTTTAACCGTAATTTTTATCATATAATCTTCCTGTTCCACATCCAGGCTGTAAATTGTTCTTACCGTATCGGTTACGCTGGTATTGGCGGAACAGAAACTTTTAAAGTCATGCTCTCCTATTAAATATCGAGCCGCCTTCCGCATGGCCTCTATATCCATGTCATAGTATATAAAATATGAATACAGTCTTTCCGTGGGCATTGCAATATCTCTGTTCATTATTCTGTATTCATAGGTTTTTTTACAGCTTACTTTGCGGGGATGAAAATCGGCCGGCACTTCCCGTGAACTTAAGACTCTTATATCCCAGGGCAGGTACCGGTTAACGGCAAAGCAGATTTTTTCTGCCGGAATCACCGTATTCGTATCAAATACAGCCACATTTCCCTTAGCATGAACACCGGCGTCGGTCCGGCTGGCCCCGATTACCGTAATCTCCTCCTGCAATAACTCCGACAGTGCCTTATTTAATACGCCTTCAACGGTTATTTTGTCAGGCTGAACCTGCCATCCGTGATAATTAGTACCGTCATATGCAACTACCAGTTTAATTCTTTTCATTTTTACACCACAATCCGTTACACCAATAATCTATATGTAATTTATATTTGCCAATGCTTATTTATTTTTAAAACTAAACAGGCTGTTTTTTAGCCATAATCCGATTACCTACAGTAAAAACATGTTATATTCAACATATTATTTTTCTATATCTTACCAAGCAAAAAATATACCATTCTCCACAGAGAACGTTTTTTACTACAAATCTATAATTGAATGTACTTAAAACCATAATTCCAAAACATTTTCCGGATAGCTGTCAGCCGACGCTATATTATGGATATGTAATAATCCAGCCGGAACCATATAATTGATATGCAAATAAATCCGGCTGACGCCCTTTTGAAATGCAAAAAGTTCAGCCAATTCTCTATATAGAATTAATAATTAATATATAGAATTAATAATTAATAGATTAGATAAAGCAAAAACCAAAATCAATCATATACTAACAATATTCTTCCTTACAAAACCGTCGGCAGGCGGTGTTCAAAAATGCTTATCACAATAACAGATGCCAAATATAATATCAATATGCCATATGCGGCATAGTCCCTCGTACTGTAATGCAAAGGTTTCATCTTAGTCCTGCCCTCACCGCCGTGATAGCATCTGGCTTCCATTGCCATGGCCAGATCATTGGCCCTTCTGAAAGCCGATACAAACAAAGGGACCAGTAAAGGAACCAGGCTTTTCGCTCTTTTTATAACGCCCCCTGTCTCAAAATCGGCCCCCCTGGCCATCTGTGCTTTCATGATTTTATCCGTTTCCTCAAGCAGAATAGGTATGAAACGAAGCGCTATGGACATCATCATCGCAATTTCATGTACCGGTACTTTAATACGACTGAGAGGAGAAAGTAATTTTTCCAAACCGTCCGTAAGTTGATTTGGCGTAGTGGTAAATGTCATCAAAGAAGAACCCAGTATAAGATAAATAAGCCTTATTCCCATAAATACAGTCGAATAAAGCCCCTGCTTTGTAATCTTTAAAAAACCCAATCTTATAAGGACGTCTCCCTGTGTAAGAAACATATTGAATATGACTGTAAACAATAAAATAACTATTATTGCTTTCAAACCGCGCATTATATATTTTAAAGGCACCTTTGACATTTTAATTATGGATACCAGAAAAACCGTTACGGCAATATAACCGTAAAATGTATCAAAAAGAAAAATGGTAATTAAAAATAACAAGGTACCGTTAAGTTTCAGTCTCGGATCAAGCCGATGCAGTATAGAATCTGCCGGATAATATTGTCCAATCGTAATATCTCGTATCATATCCTGCTCACTTTCTTTAGAAATTAGCTTTTCTTAAATACTTTCAATATCTCCTTTTTGGCTTCTTCCACCGTTGTAACTTCGGTATTTACAGGTAAACCTCTTTCCCTGAGGGCATTCATGACATAAGTAACCTGCGGTGCCGCCAAGTGTATGGCTTCCAGCTCTTTATACCGTGAGAAAATCTTCACTTTTGCCTCATCCATAACCAGTCTTCCGTCATTCATTACGAAAATACGATCCACATATTTGGCGGCATCCTCCATGCTATGGGTAACCAGTATAACAGTTATATTTTTCTCCCGATGCAGCTTCGCAACCTGATCAAGAATCTCATCCCTGCCTCTCGGATCGAGACCTGCCGTGGGCTCATCAAGTATCAACACTTCCGGTTCCATGGCCAGAATGCCGGCTATGGCCACCCTTCTTTTTTGCCCACCGGAAAGCTCGAAGGGCGAAGCATCATAAAGTTCTTCGCCTATTCCCACCATTTTTAAAGCCTCGCAGGTGCGACGGTCTACCTCCGATTTATCAAGCCCCAGATTTTTAGGGCCGAAACTGACATCTTTATATACCGTGGTTTCAAAAAGCTGATGTTCAGGGTACTGGAATACCAACCCAACCTTGCTTCTAAGTATTCGCATATCATAATTTTTATCGTAAATATCTTCACCGTTGAAATACACTTTTCCGCTGGTAGCTTTTATCAGGCCGTTCATGTGCTGTATAAGGGTTGATTTACCGGAACCGGTATGTCCGATTATTCCTATAAACTCACCCTTATCTATCTTGAAGTTTATATCTTTTAAAGCATGTTTTTCAAAATTTGTTCCACTGCTGTAGACATAGTTTACATTTTCAAACACTATCTGCAAAATAATCACCTGCCATTTAATTAAATCCCCGAAAAGCCTTATGAGTTTATATTTATCAAAGCCTGTACCAATTCGTCCACGGACAGTATCCCATCCGGTAAATTTAGTCCTTCTTTCTTAAGCTCATATGCCAGTTCAGTAACCTGCGGGACATCCAGACGATATTTCTTCAAATCGTCAACCCGTGAAAATATTTCCTTCGGAGTTCCTTGCATTACAACTTTTCCGTGGAACATAACAAAAACCTTATCCGCATTTATTACCTCATCCATATGATGGGTAATCAGAATGACCGTAATTTTTTCCCGCTTGTTAAGACTTCTTACGGTTGAAATAACTTCTTTACGGCCTTCAGGGTCCAGCATGGCAGTCGGTTCGTCAAGAACTATGCACTTAGGTTTCATTGCCATTATCCCTGCAATTGCAACCCTCTGCTTTTGACCGCCTGATAATTTGTTCGGGGACTGTTTTCTATATTCAAGCATTCCCACAGCCTTAAGACTATCTTCCACTCTTCTCCATATTTCATCTGTTGGGACGCCTAGATTTTCCGGTCCAAAGCCTACATCCTCCTCAACCACCGTGGCAATTATCTGATTATCCGGATTTTGGAATACCATACCGGCAGTTCTGCGGATTTCCCAAAGATTTTTTTCTTCCGAGGTTTTAAAACCGTTAACCCAAACCGCTCCTTCCGTTGGATACAATAATGCATTAATATGCTTTGCCAAAGTGGATTTGCCTGAACCGTTTGCTCCCAGTATGGCAATAAAATCCCCTTCTTTTACATTCAAATTTACTCCGTCTATGGCTCTGTTTACCGATTCAACATTGCCGCCCTCATCTCTTCTTATATAATCATAAGCCAGTTCACAAATTTCAATCATATCCATACGGTATCCCCATTTCTGATATTTAGCTGCCGGTAGCCTAACATTTTCTAATCCATATATGAGTTCAAGGAATTTTTCTGTTAAATATTAATCAGATTAAACTTTTATGAAGTATATACTATTGGTGCTTTTACGTCAAGATCATATTCCGAAACGAAAAAAATGAACGCGCGTATTCCGTTCTGAAATAACCACCTGAATTTCATTAATGGCACTGAGCTAACATTTTGTATCATTAGCATGAAATGATTTACTTTCATCGGTAGCAGATATAAGTTAATTGAAATTAAAGCATATACTTCCAAATTATTAATACATATTACTAAGATAAATGCATTTACTTTTAATTAACACATACTACTCATATAAATGCATTTATTTTTTAATTTATTTCATATACTTCTTAATAAAATACATTGAATATTTAATTAATGAGTCTGTTTTTTTTAAATTTATTTATTTTCTAATTAATAATTAAATTCTTTTATTTCTTAACTGAGTACCTCCGCTTATTAATTAAATACATCTTCCTAATACATCCTCTTCTTAAAATAAATACATCTTTTCTTAAACATAAACTTCTTCAATAAATGCATATTTAAAAAGAGGACGTTCACCCTATAAGTTGTACGTCCCCTAGATTATTATGCCGAAATATCAATTGATCATGTATAATTTTTATACCAATTCCAACAATACTTCCATCGCAGCGTCGCCTTTGCGAGGCCCGATTTTAACTATTCTGGTATATCCGCCGTTTCTGTTCGCATACTTAGGTGCGATCTCGTCGAAAAGCTTATCGGCCATGTTAACTTCTTTTGAATTTCTCTTTCTTCCAGCTCTGTCTTCAGGCACCGTTGTCATAGGATATAAATAACTCATTATCATCCTTCTTGCATGAAGACGAGAAGCGCTGTCCTTCTTGATTGTTTTTTCCACTTCATCAAATACGGTAACCTTTTTACCGTCTACTACTTCTTTTACTCTTTTGCCGTCTTTATCTTTACGCGCAACCTTGGCTTTGACCGTAACGGTTTCATAATTGTCTTTTTCCTTTACGGCAAGGGCAATCAAGTGCTCGGCAATTTTACGAACTTCTTTGGCCTTGGCTTCGGTTGTAACGATCTTACCATGATATAACAAATTGGTGACCTGGTTTCTAAGTAAAGCTTTTCTCTGGCTTGATGTTCTGCCTAGCTTTCTGTAACCTGCCATGTCTTTCCCTCCTTCGAAAACTTTATATGACTTTTCTCTTCGCCGAATTAATCATCACTCTGTTTTAAAGATAAACCGAGTTCATGCAATTTTGCTAATACTTCTTCCAAAGACTTGCGTCCAAGATTCCTTACTTTCATCATATCCTCGGCAGTCCTGTTAGTAAGTTCCTGAACGGTGTTTATTCCCGCTCTCTTTAAGCAGTTATATGAGCGGACTGACAATTCCAGTTCGTCAATACTCATTTCGAGTACTTTTTCTTTCTCGTTATCTTCCTTTTCTACCATAATTTCGGCAGTCTTTGCATGTTCTGACAAATCGATGAACGCATCCAGATGAACGCTTAATATCTTCGCAGCCAGGCTAAGAGCTTCGTCCGGTGCCAGTGTACCGTTCGTATATACATCTATAGTCAGTTTGTCATAATCTGTAATCTGTCCCACACGGGTATTCTCAACAGATATATTGACACGTTCCACAGGTGTATATATAGAATCAATCGGGATTACTCCGATTGGCAGGTCATCTTTCTTATTCCTTTCGGCGCTGACATATCCTCTGCCATTTGTTATCGTAAGCTCCATGTATAATCTGCAGTCCGGGCCGCCGCATAAGGTAGCAATCACCTGGTCTGGATTTAATATCTCTATATCGGGGTCAGCCTGTATATCCCCGGCTTTGACGACCATTTCACCTTCAGCGTCGATGTATGCCGTTTTAGGCTCATTGGATTCGCTGTGGTTTTTAATGGCCAGTTCCTTTAAATTCATGATAATTTCAGTAACGTCTTCCTTAACACCGGGAATCGTGCTGAATTCATGAACAACACCGTCAATTTTAATTTGGCTGACAGCAGTTCCAGGTAATGAAGAGAGCATAATTCTTCTCAGGGAATTGCCCAAAGTTGTGCCGTAACCTCTCTCTAGCGGTTCTACTACAAAACGCCCAAATCTTTTATCTTCGGAAATTTCTACAATTTCTATTCTGGGTTTTTCAAAATCAAACACAACAGGACCCTCCTTCTGGGTTATTTGAGTTGATTATTTTTCCAAATAATAAATATAACCAATTTATTATTTGGAATACAACTCTACTATCAACATTTCATTAACCGGGACATCGATTTGATCTCTTGTAGGAATTTCCTTAACCGTACCGGTTAAATTCTCCTGGTCTGCCTCTAACCATGCAGGTACAGTTCTTCCGGCGGTTACCTCTAAGATATCTTTATATCTTTGAGAACCTTTGGCCTTCTCTTTAATTTCTATAACATCTCCGGCCTTAACGGTATAGGACGGAATATTTACGCATTTGCCGTTAACCAGTACATGCTTGTGGCTTACAATTTGTCTTGCCTCATCTCTGGTTCTGGCAAATCCTAAACGGAAAAGTACATTATCTAATCTAAGTTCCAGTAAAATCAAAAGGTTCTCGCCTGCAGTGCCGCCCTTCATTTTCTGAGCTTTTTCAAATGTATTTCTAAACTGTCTTTCAAGTACGCCATATATAAATTTAGCTTTTTGCTTCTCTCTTAATTGCAGTCCATATTCACTGGTCTTTTTTCCTGCTCTGGAGAAAGATCTGTTTGATTTTTTATCTAAACCCAGATAAGCCGGCTCCAAACCAAGGGCTCTGCATCTTTTTAAAACTGGACCCATATATCTAGCCATTTTCTTCTACCTCCTATCAGACTCTTCTGCGTTTTGGTGGACGACATCCGTTATGTGGAACCGGTGTTACGTCTTTAATACTTGTTACTTCTATTCCGCATGCCTGAATAGCACGGATTGCAGCTTCTCTGCCTGAACCGGGGCCTTTAACCATAACTTCTACTGATTTTAAACCATGTACTAACGCTGCCTTTGCGGCTGCCTCTGCTGCCATCTGAGCGGCATAAGGAGTCGACTTTCTTGAGCCTCTGAAGCCTAATCCACCGGCACTTGCCCAAGAAATAGTATTACCTTCCATATCGGTCAGCGTAACAATTGTATTATTAAAAGATGACTGAATGTGTGCCTGTCCACGTTCTATGTTCTTTTTGACACGCTTCTTAGTCCCTTTTTTTGCTGGTGCTACTTTCTTAGCCATTAAACAAAACCTCCTATTGGATCTTCAAAATACGGAAGTAAAAATTTCTTCCTATTATAATGGGTTGCACTTCAATAATTATTTCTTCTTATTAGCAACTGTTCTTCTAGGACCCTTCCTGGTTCTGGCATTGGTTTTTGTTCTCTGACCACGTACAGGCAGTCCTTTTCTATGACGAATTCCTCTGTAGCATCCGATTTCCATTAATCTCTTAATATTAAGAGCAACTTCTCTTCTTAAATCACCCTCAACAACCTGGGTCTCCTCTATAACGTCACGAATTCTGGCTACTTCATCGTCGGTAAGGTCTCTGACACGGGTATTCGGATCTACGTTTGCCTGGGCAAGAATTCTCTTAGCGCTGGCTCTACCGATGCCATATATATAGGTAAGTCCTACTTCAATTCTCTTATCTCTCGGTAAATCTACACCACTGATACGAGCCATGTGTTTGGTACACCTCCAAAATTAATTTAACAGATAAATGTATTCTATGTTTTCTATTTTTACCGTAATAAACCCACTGTCTATTACGTCAGCCGCTTTAAACTGTAACAGACACAAAAAGTCTATGTCTGCTAAGACTCCATGCAAAAATGATGACGGTACACGGGTCTTAAGGCGCAAATTGCACCCACAATATCACAATAACTGCCTTAAAGGCAGGTAATTGTAACACAAAAAGCAAGAACTATATATTTAAACAATAGTGGTTCAAACCAAACTACTGTAATTAGCCTTGTCTTTGTTTGTGTTTGGGATTCTCGCAGATAACTCTGATAGCTCCCTTTCTTTTGATAATTTTACATTTTTCGCAAATTGGTTTTACTGATGATCTTACCTTCACAGTAATTCACCCCTTTCAAAAAAGTCCGCTTATTATTATATCACCGCAGAAATATAATAGCAAGCAATATTTTTCTATATATCCACAATTTATTCTACTTGTAACACTATAAAATCTAAATCCTATTTGTCACGCCATACAATTCTTCCTTTTGTCAAATCGTACGGTGATAATTCCAGGGTGACCTTATCACCGGGTACTATCTTGATGAAATTCATCCGAAGCTTTCCGCTTATATGAGCAAGTACCCTATGGCCGTTTTCCAATTCAACCTGAAACATGGCATTGGGAAGCTTCTCAACAACAGTACCTTCGATTTCAACTACATCGGATTTCGACATTACTCAACCTCCTTTTTTAACAGTTTTGACCGCAATATTTTTAAAGCCCTTTTTATATCTTCGTTCCTTACCGAATCATTTTTTATGGCTTCGGCAAGCTCATTGTCAGTATATTTCAGCTTTATAATATGCTTAATATTTTTCTTTTTCGGGTTGTCTAAAGTTCTAATAATTCCATCCACTAAATATACATATTCATTATGGGTATTAATTATTACATAGCATTTCCCGGCATCCCTGCCGGCTTTCGATATAACAAAGCGTCCGATTAAATCCTGCATTTATATACCCCGTACTTTGATATTATAGTAAATGTTTATAGCAATGTTAATATTTTTGGTTCGCCTTCCGTTATCAGTACGGTATTTTCATAATGGGCCGAAAGGGAACCGTCCTCGGTAAGAACCGTCCAGTCATTGTCCGCCCAATAAACATCATACCGCCCTGCGTTAACCATGGGTTCGATGGCCAGGGTCATTCCCGCAACCAATTTCGGTCCTCTGCTTCTTTGCTTGAAATTTGGTACCTGCGGTTCTTCATGAAGATGTCTTCCAATTCCATGCCCCACCAAATCTCTTACCACGGAAAATCCAAAAGATTCCACATAAGCCTGAATGGCTTCAGAAATTTCATGCAAATGGTTTCCGGCTTTTGCATATTTAATTCCTTCGAAAAAGCTCTGCTCGGTAACTTCAATTAACTTTTTTGCTTCCGGGGATATTTCTCCGACAGGAAGCGTTCTTGCCGCATCGGAATGATATCCTTCATATATAACGCCGCAGTCCAAACTTACGATATCTCCTTCTTTCAGGATATGCTCCTTATCCGGAATTCCGTGGACAACCTCGTCATTTACTGAAACACAAATCGAAGCAGGAAATCCGTTATAATTCAGGAATGACGGTTTGCAGCCGTACCTTTTTATTATCTCATAACATTTCCTATCAATTTCAAGAGTAGAAATGCCCGGTTGAACATAACATTCCAATTCCTTGAGTACATTGGCCAGAATTCTGCCGGCTTCCTGCATTAGTTCGATTTCTTTTTCGTTTTTTATAGTTATAGGCATTAAACTCTTCCTTTCAGATAAACGCAGTGCTTAAGCGGTAAGCACATCAACAATTTCATTATATATATCGTCAATAGCTTTTGTTCCGTCTACGCTATATAATATACCTTTTTCTTTATAATACTCCAGAAGAGGCTGAGTCTGTTCATGATAAACCTCCAGGCGCTTTTTAACCGTCTCAGGCTTATCGTCATCCCTTAATACCAGTTTATTGTCACAATAATCACAAATTCCATCGACTTTCGGTCTCAAAGTCTCTATATGATAAGTTCTGCCGCAATTCAGGCAGGCCCTTCTTCCTGCCATTCTGCGAACGATAACATCATCCGGAACGTCCACATCAATTGCATACTGTATTCTGTCGTTTTTCTTATCAAGAGCTTCGTCCAATGCTTTTGCTTGCGGAATAGTTCTCGGAAAACCGTCCAGTACATATCCGTCTTTGCAGTCAGGCTCATTGAGGCGATCCATGATCATTTCCAGAACCAACTCATCCGGTACCAACAGCCCTTTTTCTATATATTCTTTGACTTTTTTACCAAGCGCAGTTTTATTCTTTATATTGTCCCTGAAAATATCTCCTGTGGAAATATGCGGTATATTAAATTTTGCAGCTAATTTTTTGGCCTGCGTACCCTTACCGGCACCTGGCGCTCCCAACATGATTATTTTCATGCCTATTTCCTCCTGTAAGTCCATTTTTGAGCGCGACATTAAAATTAACCGCAGTGAGACAATCCGCCCAAAAGCCTGATTGTCTCACAACGGGAATTTATGTTAGTCACTTAAAAATCCTTTATAATGACGTACCAGCATCTGAGATTCAATATCCTGCATGGTCTCAATAATTACACCGACTATAATTATGATCGATGTACCGCCGAAACTTACATCGGCATCAAATGCTCCGGAAAAGAATATAGGTATAATTGATACAATTATCAACCCTACGGCACCTATAAATATAACTCTGTTAAGAACTTTGTTCAAATAATCGGAAGTCGGTTTTCCGGGACGTATACCGGGGATGAAACCTCCCTGTTTTTTCAAATTGTTGGCTACCTCTATAGGATTAAAGGTAATCGATGTATAGAAATAGGCAAAGAGAATAAGTAATCCTATATATATCAGCAGTCCGATCGAATACTTGAATTCACCGAAATCAAAATTCTTGAAATTTATAATCAACCAGCTGCGTTGATCCAGCACCTTGAGGATCTTAGGCAGTATTCTTTCCCTTGCCGGATAAACGCCGAAAAACGAAGCTATTACTCCGGGGAATGACATAAATGAACTTGCAAATATAATCGGCATTACGCCTGCCGTATTTACTTTAAGCGGAATATTGGATGTTTGTCCGCCCATCATTTTTCTTCCCTGTATTCTTTTGGCGTATTGAACGGGTATTCTTCTTTCGGCGTCCTGCAGAATAACAACAAACACAATTGTAAAAATAATAACCGCAAGTATTACCACCACAGCTATGATAGCTTTCCAAACCGGTTTCTGGTAAACAAACTTAAAGAACAAATTCACAAAATCTTCCGGCATCGTAGAAACTATATTAAACAACAATATAATTGAAATACCGTTTCCGACACCTTTTTGAGTAATCTGTTCTCCCAACCACATAAGGAAAGCGGAACCAGCTGTAAATGAAGCAACCACAAGTACAACATTTGTAAATGTAAATCCGCCTTCAAGCACTCCCGAACTTCTTCCGAAGCCTATTGCCATGGCTGTCGATTCAAGAACCGCCAGTCCTATGGATATATAGCGGGTAGCTTGCTCCATCTTTCTCCGGCCGTCTTCCCCTTCTTTTTGTATTTCTTCAAGCTTAGGGATGGCTATGGTTAAAAGCTGAAGTATAATGGATGCTGAAATATATGGTGAAATACTTAACGCAAATATTGACATTCTGGAAAACGATCCGCCGGTAAGATGACCTAAAAAGCCAAGGTTAATGCTTGCAAATATATTCTCTACCGCTTCTCTGCTGATGGCTGGAGCCGGGAGTAATGTTCCCAGTCTCACAATAACAAGGGCCATAAAGGTGTAGAGTAATTTGGTCCTGATATCTTTTATTTTTAATGCGTTCCGGAATGTTTTAAACATATTAGATCACCTCAGCAATTCCACCAAGAGCCTTGATTTTCTCTACAGCACTGGCACTAAATGCATTAGCCTTGACATTCAGCTTCTTGGTTAGTTCTCCGTTTCCAAGAATCTTGACTCCGTCCTTAGGATTTCTTATTATTCCTGCTTCAACCAATGAGTCTACCGTAACTGTAGTACCGTCGTCAAATTTGTTTAAAACATCTATGTTAATTGCAACGATTTCTTTTGCATTGCGATTAGTGAAACCACGCTTCGGTATTCTTCTGTATAAAGGCATTTGTCCGCCCTCAAAACCAATTCTCGGAGCTCCGGAACGTGCTTTTTGTCCCTTATGGCCCCTGCCTGCTGTTTTTCCGTTGCCTGAACCATGTCCACGGCCTTTTCTGAAACTCTTATGCTTGGAACCTTCTGCCGGTCTTAACTCTGATAGATTCATTTACGTGCACCTCCTTCTTTCGGCAATTATATTTCTTCTACCTTTACCATGTGTTTTACTTGTTCAATCATTCCCCTGACTGCAGCATTATCCGGCTTTTCCACGGTTTTATTAAGCTTTGTCAAACCGAGAGCCTTGACTGTTGCTCTGTGCTTAGGAATGGCACCTATTGTTGACTTTACCAATGTTATTCTCAATTTGTCAGCCATTTTGACACCTCCATATTAATTACTAGGGTAGAGCTTTTAACCTAAAAGCTTTTCTACCGGTATACCACGAAGCCTTGCAACTTCTTCAGGGGTCTTTAAGCAACTTAAACCGTCCATTGTAGCCAAAACTACATTCTGCTTGTTGTTGGAACCGAGAGATTTGGTACGGATATTCTTATATCCGGCCAATTCAAGCACACTACGTGCCGGGCCTCCTGCAATAACACCGGTACCTTCTGAAGCTGGACGTAAAAGAATTTGGGAAGCTCCGAATTTTCCAATTATAGGATGAGGTATTGTTGTTCCACTTAAGGGAACGAAAATTAAATTTTTCTTGGCATCATCAATTCCTTTTCTTATTGCATCGGGAATTTCAGCAGCTTTGCCTATCCCGCTTCCAACATATCCATTTTCATCTCCAACAACTACCAAAGCGCTAAAACGAAAAGTTCTACCACCTTTTACAACTTTTGCCACGCGTCCGATATTAACTACTTTTTCTTTGAGTTCCAGTGTGCTAGCATCAATACGTTGCAAGTTTTTCCCCTCCTTAACCTGAATTTGTCCTGCAATAGTAAGCATTTGAAGCACTTTTTCTAAATAAAGTAACGATTAAAATTCCAATCCGGCTTCTCTTGCAGCTTCTGCAAGTTCCTTTATTCTTCCGTGATACAGGTATCCGCCTCTGTCAAAGACAACCTGCTTTATTCCTTTTTCAAGAGCTTTTTCA
>ENA-OWOZ01000841-OWOZ01000841.1-bioreactor-metagenome-genome-assembly--contig:-NODE-841-length-34024-cov-37.002003_pt1 | contig 34024 bp, 28 predicted proteins | sample MGYA00238140_ERZ651804 | MGnify/ENA primary metagenome ERZ651804 (study PRJEB26910, sample SAMN07631232) | bioreactor metagenome | isolation source: Switchgrass digestor | place: USA: Dartmouth... | reverse complement strand
CGATTCCATAGAAAGCGCCCTGAACCTGGCCGGCGGCCTTTTGGTCATCGATGTCATCGGCAAGGAAGAAATGCTGTTCAGCCAGAACTATGCCTGCCCCGATTGCGGGATCAGCATTCCGGAGCTGACACCGCGGATGTTTTCTTTCAATAATCCTTATGGGGCATGTCCCGAATGCAGCGGTCTGGGCGTGCTGTTCAAGATGGACCCGGACCTGATCATTCCTGATAAAACCAAATCCCTGGCTGAAGGCGCCGTTACGGCAGCCGGCTTCAATTTTTCCAGCGAGGATGCCTACGGGAGAATGTACCTGGACGCCATGGCCAGGCATTATGGCTTCAGCGTGGACACGCCCGTAAAGGATCTGCCTGAGGACATACTCGACAAAATCCTTTATGGCACCCGTGGAGAGAAGATCAAGGTCGAGTATAACAAGGAATATGGCAGCGGCACCTTCATGAGCTCCTTCGAAGGCATCATCAACAGCCTGGAGAGGCGCTACCGGGAAACCAAGTCCAACGGCATGAAGGAATATTACGAATCCTTCATGAGCCAGACGCCCTGCCCGGTGTGCCAGGGCAAGCGCCTGAAGAAGGAAAGCCTGGCTGTTACCGTGGGTGGGAAGAATATCCATGAAATATGCCTCATGTCGGTGCGGGAGTGCATGGCATTCTTCCACAACCTGGAGCTCAAGCCCAGGGATGCGGCCATTGCCGCGCAGATCCTTAAAGAGATCCGTGCACGGCTGAAGTTCCTGATGGATGTGGGGCTGGACTACCTGACCCTGTCCCGGGCTGCAGGCACGCTGTCCGGCGGTGAAGCGCAGCGGATCCGGCTGGCCACCCAGATAGGCTCGGGGCTCATGGGTGTCCTGTACATCCTCGACGAGCCAAGCATAGGCCTCCACCAGCGGGACAACGAGCGCCTCCTCGCAACCCTAAAGCGGCTGCGGGATCTGGGGAATACGCTCCTGGTAGTGGAACATGATGAGGACACCATGTATGCGGCGGACCACATCATCGATATGGGCCCGGGCGCAGGCGAACAGGGCGGAAGAGTGGTGGCCCAGGGCACCGTTGAGGACATCAAGAAGAACCCCAATTCCATTACGGGAAAATACCTAAGCGGCGCTATCCGCATCGAGGTGCCCGAAAAGAGAAGGGAATACAATGGCAAGGTTATCCGGATCCTGGGGGCCCGGGAAAACAACCTGAAGGATATCGATGTGGATATCCCGCTGGGCGTCTTTACCTGCGTGACAGGGGTATCGGGTTCCGGCAAGAGTACCCTGGTGAATGAGATCCTCTATAAAAAGCTTGCCGGCAAGCTGAACCATGCCAAGACCAAGGCCGGCCTGCATCGCGACATGCTGGGCCTTGAGCATCTGGACAAGGTGATCAACATCGATCAGTCCCCCATCGGCCGGACCCCGCGATCCAACCCGGCCACCTATACCGGTGTGTTCGACCTGATCCGAAGCCTGTTCGCCGAAACGACGGATGCCAAGATGAAGGGGTATTCCGCGGGACGGTTCAGCTTCAACGTGCGCGGCGGAAGATGCGAGGCCTGTGCCGGTGACGGCATCATCAAGATCGAGATGCACTTCCTCCCCGATGTTTATGTTCCCTGCGAGGTCTGCAAGGGACGGCGTTACAACCGCGAAACGCTGGATGTCAAATACAAGGGTAAGAACATTGCCGATGTGCTGGACATGACGGTGGATGAGGCCCTGAAATTCTTCGAGAACATACCCAGGATCCAGAAAAAGCTGCAGACCCTGCATGAGGTGGGCCTGGGTTATATCCGCCTGGGACAGCCGGCCACCACCCTTTCGGGCGGCGAGGCCCAGCGGGTCAAGCTGGCCACCGAGTTGTCCAGAAAGGCCACCGGCAGGACCATGTATATCCTGGACGAGCCCACCACCGGCCTTCATATGGCCGATGTCCACAAGCTCATCGAGGTCCTGCACCGGCTGGTGGATGCCGGCAACACGGTGGTAGTCATAGAGCATAACCTGGACGTGATCAAAACAGCCGATCACATCATCGATCTGGGTCCGGAAGGCGGTGACCGCGGCGGACAAATCGTGGCCTGCGGAAGACCGGAAGAGGTCGCCCAAGTTAAGGAATCCTATACGGGCCAATTCCTGAAAAAACTTTTGCCCGGCTGCTGAAGCGCGGAAATGTTTTCTGATTTGCCTTTGGATTGATACAGTCAGAAATACGCTTTTGAAAGCCTTGACCGGCTTGCCATACACCTTTGAAGGGATATTTGGCAGGCCGTTTTTTTGCAGGCTTTTGTGCCATGCAGGAGGGTACCTGATATATAAAGTGATCATATCCTTTCTTTGGCATGGATCTTTATGGTACAATCAGTTCATATATTTGACGCCCTGGCCGACTTGCCGTGTGGCTGCAGGCCGGCTTTTCTTAAGCGGGAGAAATGCTATGAAGCGCGGATCATACGCCATTTTGCTTTTTTTATTGGTCATGGCTCTGACATTTGCGGGATGCGGAAGGTATGAAGTGCCTGATAATGTGCCCGTAAATGCAGAGCAAACAGACATTGTCACACCGGTGCCGAGTGCCGAAACACCTGAGCCTGCGGACGGGTCCGGGACGGCCGGGGACCTGAATACTGCGATATCAGGAGGATGCGGAACGGTTCCTTTGCCGTGGGCGAGAAAATACCCGAAGATGTCTTTGTCTCGTCCATGTATGCGAATTACAGCCGAAAAGCCCTCTTCAGCAAGGACCTGAAAAAACATACCGAATGGATTTATCTCGAACTGGACAATTTTGATGCAAACTACACCTGCGCCAGTGACGGGACGAAGATCATCTATCTGGACGCCCAGCTGAATCCGGCAACCGATCTGCCGCAATTTGAGGGCCGAGGGCTCATGTTGGCTGACGGCTCCCTGCTGAGGGGAAAGATAAACGGTCAGCTGACGGTGGCCGATCGGCAGGGCAACATCCTGGTGAGGGATGAAAAGCTGACATTGTTGGGAAACGGCGTGACAGCCCGGTCGGTCACCCGTTATCCCCATGACTATACCACTGTCATGTACCCGGTCCTGGATGGACTGGAGGATGTCTGGATTGAGGATCAGCTGAACCGGTTTATCCGGGAGCAGGCGGAAAGTTACGTGAGCTTTGACGGGACATATGCCGAAGAGGACCATTATTTCTTCCCTATAACCGATATCCAGTGCTCGGTGAACATCATCAAGAACCTCTTGCACATCGAACTGTCGGTGGATGAATACTGGATAGGCGCAGCCCATCCGGGGTATGACTGGAGCAACGAATACATCAGCCTCATCGATGGCAGGCGATACGCCATCGACGACCTCTTCAAATCGCCCGATGAAGCGCGGCAACGCCTGTGTGAAAAGGTGAACGACCAAATTGCGGAGCTGGCTGAAGAATTCTATGATTTCTATGACAAGGTGGTGCCAGAACAGATACAGCGTTTCCACCTGGAGGATGACGGGCTCACCATCTACTTTGCCCAGTATGAAATTGCCCCATATGCTGCCGGAATGCCCATGTTCCATATTCCCTATTCGGAGATCATGGATCTGATCGATACGGAAGGTAATTTCTGGAAAGCATTCAATTAATTCCGGTAATTCAAATCCTCTCGGAGAGGTTAAGGGTATAATCGGCTTGCCGCGCCGGAGCAGGCCGGTATTTGCATCAAGGAGGTAGACATCTATGCTGCGAAGAGCAAAAAATCTTGCAGGGTTAATGCTGGCATTCACCCTGATCGTATCGGGCTGCGGCCGGTACGCAGAGACTGTGGAAAAGCCTGCTGGCGAAAAACCTGTTGCCACGGAAACTCCGAAGCTTTCTGTTGAGACCCCTGCTCCCCAAAAGGAGCCGGAACCCAGGGAACTGGTTCCTTTTGCTGAGAGCCGGGACTTTGAACGGCTCTACGGGTATATGGACCAGGCCGGGAATATAGTGATTGAACCCCGGTTTGGCAGCGCTGAGCCTTTCTATGCATGCGGCCTGGCCATAGCGGGTGATGCAAACGGCAAGCTGGGGCTTATCGACAGGAGCGGGAAATTTGTGGTCAGCCCCGAGGCCAACATCATCACATACAGCGATGGGGTGTTCATCGCGCTGATCTATGACGGGAACAGACGTGCCCGTGCCTACGACGAAAACGGCGCATTTCTGTTTGAGCAGGCGGACTGGATTTACCAGTTCAGCGATGGGCTGTCCAAAATCTCTGCAAACGGAAAAAGCGGTTATATTGATAAAACCGGAAAGATAGTGCTGGAGGTTCCCTATAAGAATACAGGCGAATTCTGCGACGGCATTGCAGAGGTTGCCATGGAATACGGCGGGCCTTCCGTGCTCATCGACAAACAGGGGAATGATCTGACCGAGAAGGTTTCCTCAGGCCTTCGCATGATAAAGGATGCACAAACCGGCCTTTTCGGCTATGAGGACACCAGCGGGAAAAGGGTGATTGAACCCAGATTCATTACGGCTTCTCCCTTCAGGGATGGCCTGGCCATTGTGGGGGTTGAGGGCGGCACATACGACGAATACCTGGTTTATGGCATCATCGATACCCAGGGCAATTACGTGCTGGAGCCTGAATACATCAGTATCAGAAGGATGCGCAACGGCTCCTTTGCTGTGGGAGAGAAACTGCCTGAAGATGCCTTTTTCCCTTCGATGTATGTGGAATACTGCAAGAAGGCACTTTTCAGCAAGGATCTGAAACAGCATACCGATTGGGTCTTCCTGGAGCTGGACGATCTTGACGCGAGCTACACCTGTGTCAGCGATGGAAAGAAGATTTACTATTTGGATTCCCGGCTGAACAGGGCGACGGATCTGCCGGAATTCGAGGGCCGCGGGCTCATGCTGGCAGACGGTTCCCTGCTCAGGGGAACCATTAACGAGCAACTGACGGTTGCCGAGCGGTCAGGCAAGATCCTTTCAAAGGATGAAAAACTGACCCTGCTGGAAGGCGGCATAAAGGCCCGGTTTGTCACCCAATATCCCCACGATTACACCACCATCATCTATCCGATCCTGGAAGGCCTGGAAGATGCCTGGATTGAGGAACAGCTGAACCGGTTCATTCAGCAGGAGGCTGAAAGCTATGTGAGCTTTGACGGTACATATGCCGAGGTGGATCACTATTTCTTCCCGGATACGAGAATCAACTGCTCTGTGAACATCATAAAGGATTTATTGCATATCGAACTGAATGTCAGCGATTATTGGCTGGGTGCAGCTCACCCGGGATATTACTGGATCAATCTGTACGTCAATATCCAGGATGGCAGAAATTTTGAAATTGACCACCTTTTCAAATCACCGGAGGATGCCCGCAGGCGCCTGAGCGAAAAAGTGAACGAAGCTGCCCGTAAGCTTAACGAGGAGTCCTACGATTATTATGATACCGTCGAGCCGCATCAAATCAGGAATTTCCAACTGGGAAAGGACGGGCTTACCGTTTACTTCAGCCTTTATGAAATTGCCCCCTATGCGGCCGGAATCCCCGAGTTTTATATCCCCTATACCGAGATCATGGACCTGATCGATACCGAGGGCGATTTCTGGAAGTCCTTCCACTAAGGCAAACCAACGAGACCGGAAGCTCAGCTTCCGGTTTTTTGATGCTGTCCGCCGAATTGATGCGCGCTATACCTGTGTCAGTGACGGCAGCAGGATTTACTATCTGGATGCCGACCTGAACCAACCGGCCGATATGCCGGCGTTCCAGGGCCGGGGGCTCATGCTGGCCGACGGCCCTCTGCTGCGGGGAACCATAAACGGTCATCTGACGGTGGCAGACCGGGCGGGAAACATCCTTATGAAGGACCAGGATCTTTCCCTGCTGGAGGGCGGCGTGAAATCCCGGACGGTTACCTGGTATCCCCACGAACATTCCTACATCACTTACCCGGTTCTTGAGGGAATGGCGGATACCGGGCTTCAGGATGAACTGAACCGGGTTATCGAAGAGAAAGCCAAAGGATTCTGGCGTTTCCGGCCTGATCCCGAAGACCCCTATTTCTTCCCCATCGTGGAGGTCTACAGTACGGTACTGATTAAAAAAGACCTGATGCATATCGATTTACTTGAATACGAGTACTGGTTTGGCGCCCACGGCGGTCATACCTGGGACAACGTGTATGTCAATATCCGGACCGGAAAGGTTTATACGCTGGATGATCTGTTCAAATCGCCGGCGGAAGCCAGGAAGCGGCTGAGCGGGAAAGTTTCCGAAGCCATGGCGGAAGAACGGGGCAAGTATTTCGAGGATGAAGTGCAACCGGAACAGTTGCAGCGCTTTCACCTGGAAGATGAGGGGCTGCTCATCTATTTTGATGAATATGAAATCGCTCCCTACGCGGCCGGCATGCCGGAGTTTTATATCCCTTATTCCGAGATCATGGATCTCATTGATACGGAGGGCGATTTCTGGAGAGCCTTCAACTGAAGCGAGCACAAGGAACCGGAAGGTGAGCCTTCCGGTTTTTTTGTGCCGCGGGAGGATGTTCAACCTGTTTTGGGCTGCTCTTGAGTATCCCGGCCCGCCAGGGGCCATGGGACGGCAAAAATTATGAAAACCACCGATTGAATTGTTTGGCGATAAAGATTATAATTGGGCTTAACGTTTTAAGTAAAAAAAAAGGCCAAACCACCGGGGGGTTAGGTGTTAGTCTGGCCCATCAATCTATGGCATGACTATCATATATTATTCACCAAGGGGTGTAAAGCATGCCTTCCGGCATGCGAAAAACGGCTCGATATATGGGTTTGACCAGGGGATGAAAGACCGGGGGTTCTGTCGAACCCGGTGTGTTTTTTGATGACCTTGTCCTTTTCTGGAGCCGAAATCGGGCGCCCTGGGCGGAGGTTATTTCCCAAAAGCCTCACAGCCGGGGGATGTGGAAGCCTGTACGGGGTTTTGTGTAAATAACAGATGCGCTTTTTCCGATAACTTGATGAGGTGTTGAGGATGCAGCACAGAGAGATACTGAAATCCGCCAAGCGGATTGTGATCAAGGTCGGCACGTCAACGCTGACCCATGAAAACGGAAAGATGAACCTGATCCGGATGGATCGGCTGGCGATGACCATTGCGGAACTGATGAACGAGAACAAGGAAGTCATCCTGGTGTCATCCGGAGCCATCGGCGTAGGGATGGGAAAGTTCAATCTCAGGAAGCGGCCGGATGTCATGGGCATGAAGCAGGCTCTTGCGGCCGTGGGCCAGTGCGAGCTGATGAACATCTACAGCCGGCTTTTTGCGGCCTACAACCATACCGTTGCCCAGGTCCTGCTGACCAAGACCGATCTGGATGATGATGTCAAACGGCTCAATGTCATGAACACCTTCAACAGCCTGATGGAATTCGGTGTTCTTCCCATCGTCAATGAAAACGATACGGTATCGGTGGATGAGATCCAGCACCTGAACATGTTCGGAGACAATGACACCTTGTCGGCCGTGGTGGCCAAGCTGGTATCGGCGGATTTGCTGATCATCCTGTCGGATGTGGACGGGCTGTATGACAAGAATCCTGGCAAGAGCAAGGAATGCCGCCTGATATCCATTGTGGAGAATATAGATGACACCGTGCTCAGCTATGCTGGTGGCAAAGGTACCAGCAGGGGTACCGGGGGTATGATCACCAAGCTGAGCGCTGCAAAGATCGCCACGGAAGCCGGCGTCAACATGGTGATTGCCAACGGTGCGAACCCCGTCGTGATCCTCGATATCCTGAAAGGCGAGGATATCGGCACCCTGTTTTTGCGGAAGGAAAAAAAGCAGGATGACGCTGCAGCCGTATGAAAAAAGACACAAAAAAGAGGCCTCGCATAACGGGCCTCTTTTCATTTTACTGCTTCCGGATGGATGATTAGCCGTTAACCTTATCCTTAAGCGCCTTGCCTGCCTTGAAAACAGGAGCCTTGGAAGCAGGGATGGTGATTTCTTCCTTGGTCTGAGGATTGCGGCCCTTCCTTGCGGCCCTGGCCTTTACCTCAAAAGTACCAAATCCGACAAGAACAACCTTCTCCTGCTTGGCCAGTGTTTCTTCAACAACTGACATGAAAGCGTCGATAGCAGCTTCGCTATCCTTCTTGGTAAGACCGGATTTCTGTGCTACAGCGCTTATGAGTTCAGCCTTATTCATTAGGAATTACCTCCTGCACAAAATTTCGTCATCATTTTATAACGCGTTTTTGATAAAGTCAAGGATTTATGCACGTTTCCCAAAAAGCCGGGGTCAAAACGCGCTTAAAAACCCGATTACGGCAAATGCATCCGCTCTCAAACGCCGAAAAAAGGTTCGTACAGATGCTTCCGGGCGTCGGCGCGGGGAACCGATCGGGACGGGCAGGCTCAGGAAATGCTGCCGAAAGGCGCACAAGTTTGATTATCCCTGAAAAAAATTATATAATGAATGCAGCAAAGGGGATTTTCCGGCTATTTTCAGGCATTTGTGGTCGCAAACGGACAAAAAATACGGAGGGCTTGGCATATGTCAGTTCTGTACTTTTACGTGCCGGCAGACAGCGTCAGCGACATCGTCGATTGCGGCATCAAACTTTCCCAGTGGTATGACCGCGAGCTGGATTTCGGCGAACCCCACGGGCGCCGCAAGGCTCTGCGCGCGTTGATCAATCCCTGGGATGATCCCGGGAAATCCAGGGATCCATCCTACCGCTGTATCAGGCTTGAACTGGATGCTGCCGAGTGCCGGGTGGGTGATGCCGATCTCTATCGGATGGGTCTCTCCGAGCCGTCACTGATGGCGCGTTACCTGCGGACGCTGGTACCGCTCTCCGAATATCGTTTCGGCACGTTCAGAAATCCGGAATGCCTTGTCTTTACTTCCATCCTGCCTGACCAGATTGAAGTCACCGGAAAAGTGCAGGATACCCCGGTCCTGTTTGAAAACTCGGAGACCCTGTACCTGGGCAACCTGCTGGAGAGCATTGAGCAGGAGCGCCAGGATTCGGGAAACACGCTGGTATACGCCTATTGCCGCTACCTGGAGTCCATGGGAGGCATGCGGTGCATAGAAAACCGGGATCTGGGGCTTACAGTCTTTGTGGAGCCGGAAACCGACGCGTACATAGTCACCAGAACCCCCTGATGATGGAGGCGTTATTATCAACAGGAAGAACGCAAACTACAACGAATCGGTTCACAACAGCGATATTCTTGCCCTGCTGGCCTCTGCCGGGGACGGCTATATATCGGGAGAGCATATCAGCAAAACCCTGAACATTTCCAGAACAGCCGTATGGAAGAGGATTGCGGCCCTGAAGAAGGAAGGGTATCTTATCGAAGCTTCCACAAGAAAGGGCTATCGCCTGCTTTCCCGTGAGACATGCTATGGAAAGTCGGGCATACAAAGCCTGCTCAGGACGGAATACCTGGGACGGGAACTGCATTTCCGTCAGTCTGTGGAATCTACCAATAATGTTATGAAAGCCCTTGCCAATGCCGGCGCGCCCCATGGCACGGTCGTCATCGCCAATGAACAGACAAAAGGCCGGGGGCGGCTCGGAAGGGAATGGGCTTCAACGGCCGACAAGGGCATCTGGATGTCGGTCCTGCTCAGGCCGGATATCCACCCGAGCCGGGTGCAGTCCATCACGCTGGCCGCGGCCGTTGCGGTTTGCCGGGCCATTGAGCCCGTTCTTGCGGAGAAACCCGGCATCAAGTGGCCCAATGATATCCTGGTTGCCGGCAGAAAGGCCTGCGGCATCCTGACCGAGCTTTCGGCCGAAGTGGAAAAAGTGGCGTGGGTGATCGTGGGAATGGGCCTTAATACGCACTTTAAACCCGACGATTTTCCGGAGGAACTGCGAAGCAAGGCCACATCCCTCAGCCAGCACCTGGTGCGGGGAGCGGTATTGGATCGCACCTGGCTGGCTGCGGAAATCCTCAACCAGTTTGAGCCGGTCTATGAAGACTTTGTCAGGAACGGACCCGAGGCCATGCTCGCCGAATGGAAGGAACGCTCCGTTACCCTCGGCAAGAGGGTTGAGCTCATCCATGGGCAGGAAACCGTGCCGGCGCTGGCCCTGGACGTGGGAGAGGACGGGCGGCTGGTGGTGCAGCTGGAGGACGGCAGCACCCGCGAGGTCTTTTCGGGAGAAATCAGCCTTCGCTATGAATGATTATCCCAAAAGCGGAAAACTGGGGCTTCAACCTTTGAAGGAATTGTTGTATGATAATGTGGATCAGCTTTGACACCAGCCCCGGAGCAGGACATGGAATGGGAGGTAGTTATGGAAAACCAGAGCAATCAGAATAAGCCCAGCGAGAATCAGAACAACCGCAAACCGGAAAACAGGGGAAACGGTCAGAGCAAGGTTCAGCAGAACAACGGGCAGGATAAAAAGGTTTCCATTCGAATCGGCGGCAACAGGAACCGCGGCCAGAACAACGGACAGGCTGCGGCAGCCGCGAAGGGCAAGGAACCTCAGAAATACTCCGAGAAGGCAGCCCAGGACAATCAGCCAAAGGAGAAGTCGGAGCATCGCCATGGACAGCAGGGCAGGCACGGGAGAAGCAACAACCGGTCCCACCATGAGCCTTACAACCGCTCTGCCAGGACCAAGCGGGAAGAGACGCTGGAAGATATCCGGGCTGATATCGAGCAGATTGAAAAGGACATCCAGTTTGAGATCAAACAGATCAGGAGTATCAAGCTGGGCCTGTAGAGGGAACCCGCACCGGGCTTCAGCGTGGAGAGGTTTGAATGGGTATGCTTCTTGCCATTGATGTTGGGAATACCTACACAGCCATCGGGGTCTTTCAGGGGCGGACATTGATCGGGAACTGGCGCATGTCCACCAGCAAGGAACGCACTTCGGACGAAATCGGCATGTTCCTGCTGTCGGTGCTGAAGCATGCCGGGCTCGGTCCTGAAATGCTTTCGGATGTGATCATGTGCACGGTTGTGCCTCCCGTTATGCATGCCATGTCCAGCGCCATCATCAAGTACATGGAGAAGAAGCCCATCCTGGTTGAGCCCGGCATAAAGACTGGCATCAACATCAAGTACGAAAACCCGCGGGAGGTCGGTTCGGACAAGATCGCCAATGCCGCCGGCGCCATCAGACGCTACGGCGGACCGGTTATCATTGTTGATTTCGGCACCGCGACCACCTTTTGCGCCGTCAATTCCAGGCGGGACTACCTGGGCGGCGTGATCTGTCCGGGCATGAAGATTTCCGCCGAAGCCCTTTTTGAGAAAGCCTCCAAGCTGCCCCGCATCGAGATCCTGAAGCCGAAGCATGTTATCGGAAGAAACATCGTCACCAGCATGCAGTCCGGTATTGTCCACGGCTATGTGGGACAGGTGGACCACATCGTCAGCCTGATGAAACAGGAGATGGGGGAGGAAGGCATCAAGGTTGTGGCAACAGGAGGAATGGCCAGGCTCATCGCCTCGGAATCAAGGACCATTGACGAGGTGCATCCGTTCCTGACATTGGAAGGGCTTCAGGTGATCTATGAGATGAATTTTCCAGGTTAACCCTGTGAGATATGGCTAAAACCAAAGAATTGAAGAGAAATCACAAGCAAATGCGAGATATATTTGAATAGTGAGGAATAATTGCTGGTATTCAATGGAATTCTAAAATTATGATTGTTTGATTCGAGGAATGAAATTGTTTAATATTGTATTAGCACTCAACCGGGTTGAGTGCTAATAAGTTTATAACCCGTTCAAATGACTCGGGAAAAAATACAAGGAGGGTGAATACATGAACATCAAACCACTGGCAGACAGAGTCGTTATCAAGATGCTGGAAGCCGAAGAAACCACAAAGAGTGGCATTGTTCTGCCCGGTTCAGCCAAGGAAAAACCCCAGGTTGCCGAAGTGAAGGCTGTTGGTCCCGGCACTGAAGAGGTCAAGATGGAAGTAAAGGTAGGAGATAAGGTTCTCATCAGCAAGTATGCCGGAACCGAAGTGAAGATTGATGGTGAAGAATATACCATTGTCAAGCAGGGTGACATCCTTGCGATAGTGGAATAAAGAGGAGGCGGGAATAATGGCAAAAGACATCAAGTTCGGTGAAGAAGCAAGAAGAGCGTTAGAGAACGGAGTCAACAAACTGGCCAACACGGTAAAGATCACATTAGGTCCCAAGGGAAGAAACGTCGTATTGGACAAGAAATTCGGATCCCCGCTCATTACCAATGACGGTGTTACCATCGCAAAGGAAATCGAACTGGAAGATCCCTTTGAAAACATGGGAGCCCAGCTGGTTAAGGAAGTAGCCACAAAGACCAATGATGTGGCCGGTGACGGTACCACCACCGCTACCGTTCTTGCCCAGGCCATGATCCGGGAAGGCTTGAAGAATGTGGCTGCCGGCGCAAATCCCATGATTCTCAAGAGAGGTATCCAGAAGGCAGTGGATGCTGCCGTTGCAGGTATACAGGAAATCTCCCAGAAGGTTAAAGGTAAGAAGGACATTGCCCGCGTTGCTTCCATTTCCGCTAATGACGACGCCATCGGTGAATTGATAGCGGAAGCCATGGAGAAGGTATCCAATGACGGTGTTATCACCGTTGAGGAATCCAAGACCATGGGGACCAACCTGGAAGTTGTTGAGGGTATGCAGTTCGATCGCGGCTATGTTTCAGCATACATGGTCACCGATACCGAGAAGATGGAAGCTGTGCTGGAAGAGCCCTACATCCTGATTACCGACAAGAAGCTCTCCAATGTTCAGGAACTTCTGCCCATCCTGGAACAGATTGTTCAGCAGGGCAAGAAGCTGGTTATCATCGCCGAGGATGTTGAAGGCGAAGCTCTATCCACGCTGATCGTCAACAAGCTCCGCGGAACCTTCACCAGCGTTGCCGTAAAGGCTCCTGGATTCGGTGACAGAAGGAAGGCCATGCTGGAGGATATCGCCATCCTGACCGGCGGTCAGGTTATCACCCAGGAACTGGGCCTCGACCTCAAGGAAGCCAAGCTCTCCATGCTCGGCCGTGCTGAAAAGGTCGTTGTCCAGAAGGAGAACACCATCATCGTCGGCGGTAAGGGCGACCAGAAGAAGATTAAGGACAGGATTGCCTCCATTAAGGCTCAGATCGAGGAGACAACCTCCGACTTCGACAGGGAGAAGCTCCAGGAAAGGCTTGCCAAGCTTGCCGGCGGCGTAGCCGTCATCCAGGTGGGTGCAGCTACCGAGACCGAGATGAAGGAAAAGAAACTGCGTATCGAGGACGCTCTGGCTGCGACCAGGGCTGCCGTAGAGGAAGGCATTGTATCCGGTGGCGGTACAGCTTTCATCAACGTTCAGCCTAAGGTTAAGGCCCTGCTGGATACCCTGTCCGGCGATGAGAAGACCGGCGCCCAGATCGTGCTGCGTGCTCTGGAGGAACCCATCAGGCAGATTGCGGCCAACGCAGGTCTTGAAGGTTCGGTTATCCTCGAGAAGGTACGCAACAGCGATCCCGGCATTGGCTTTGACGCCCTCAACGAGCAGTATGTCAACATGATCGAGGCCGGTATCGTGGATCCCGCCAAGGTTACACGTTCTGCTCTCCAGAATGCCGCATCCATCGCATCCATGGTTCTGACCACCGAGAGCCTTGTTGCCGACCAGCCTGAGAAGCCCGATCCGGCTGCGGCAGGCATGGGCGGCGGCATGGCCGGCATGATGTAATCAGGAACGGCTGAAACACGAATATTGAACGTCAGGATATACTATCAGGTAAGAGTTTACCAGGGAAACGCCCGCACGGAAGCATCCGGCGGGCGTTTCCTTTCCGCACCTTGCAGGGGAAAGTCAAAAAGCTTATAATAAAGTACAAAATCAAATAGTGCGTGGCGGTGCATGAAAATGCCTGCGCAAGATGCAGAGGGAAGCGGGTGAAAGGCCCGCACTGTCCCAGCAACCGTGAAGCTGACAAGACGGCGTATGCCACTGGATCAAGGATCTGGGAAGGTGCCGTTCGAGGATGAAGCCAAGTCGGGAGACCTGCCGCCATGTTTGGTTTCTTCTGGGTAAAGAGCAAGCCTTGAAAGGCTTGTAGAAATGGATTGTGCGCACGATCCTGCCCGCTTGAAGAAAGCGGGTTTTTTGCTGAATAGGCCTTACCCCTGAAGAAACACCTGTTTGAAGAGTCAAATCTTTGGAGGTGTTTTTTTCATGAAAAGAATCCTGTCGTACATCCTGATCATGATGCTGGTCGTGTCCTTTGCCGGCTGCGGCCGGGGCTCTGCCGGGGATCAGAAAATTAAGCTTGTGGACAGCAGGGGGGTTGAAGTCAGCCTGGATGCCGCTCCCCGTTCCATTGTTTCCTTAAGCCCGGCCAATACGGAGATCCTCTATGCCCTGGGTGTCGGGGAGCAAATCGTCGCCGTGAGCGAATACTGCAACTATCCTGAGGAGGCTTTGAGCAAGCAGCAGATTCCCACCGGCGAGAAGCTGAATGTGGAAACCCTTGTCGCACTGGATCCCGATGTGGTGTTCTTAAGCAAAATGAACGCTATGGAAGATCAGATCACCCAGTTGGAACAGGCCGGCATCAAGGCGATTGTCACAGAGGCCAATACCCTGAATGAGACCTATGAGATGATCAAACTGATCGGACAAGCTGTAGGGAAGGCCGGGGAAGCGGATAAGCTGGTCAGCAGCATGCAGGAGAGTTTTGCGTCCCTGAAGGAAAAGGTCCGGGACAGGGCGCCCAAAAGTGTGTATATCGAGGTGTCCCCGCTCCAGTACGGCCTGTGGTCCTGCGGCAGGGAGACCTTTGTGCAGGAGCTTCTGGACATAATCGGGGCAAAGAACGTCTTTGAAGATGTCACCGGCTGGAGCGCCGTTTCGGAAGAGCAGGTCATTGAAAGGAATCCGGATGTCATCGTCACCACGTTAAGCCCGCTGACCGGGATTGAAGACCCGGTGGGTGAGATCATGGGGCGTTCCAACTGGTCGGAGATCACCGCTGTCAAGGAAGGCCGTGTCTATATGCTGGACGCGGACATGCTGAGCAGGCCCGGGCCCAGGCTGGTGGACGCGGCCAGGCAACTGCTGGAAATCACGGAATAGCCTGATCGGCCACGACCGCGGCGGAATGGTCTGTCCGCGGCGCAGGCCAGAAAGGGGAAGTCTTTTGCCGGATACAGGAGGGAGGCTCCCGAAAGAAGCAAGGAGCCTGTGGGTTTATCTGATCAGCTTCATACTGTTTTTGGGGGTGCTGTTCATAGCGGTCTCCCTGGGAAGCGTCCCTGTGCCCCTTTCCGATACCTGGAACATCCTGCTCAGGTATCTCTTCGGGATAGGGGACCTGGAAGGGATACAGAGCGGTACCGAGACCATCATTGCCATGGTGCGCCTGCCGCGGGTGCTGCTTGCTGCCATGACGGGCGGTGCCCTGTCCCTGGCGGGAGCCGTCATGCAAAGCCTGCTGAAAAATCCCCTGGCCGACGGTTCCACCCTGGGGGTCTCCTCGGGTGGAGCGCTGGGCGCCGTATTGTCCATTGTGCTGGGCCTGCGCTTCAGCTTTTTCCCCGGGCTGGGGCTTGCCTTAAGCAGCATTGCCGCTTCCTTCCTGTCCCTGATCTTCATCCTGACGCTGACCTACAGGATAGACCGGAGCCTTTCCACCAATACCATCATCCTGACCGGTGTGATCTTCTCCATGCTGGCAGGGAGCATCACCAGTCTTCTGGTGGTGCTTTCGGGCGAAAGCCTGAAGCAGGTGGTATTCTGGTCCATGGGCTCCTTTTCCGGGAAGGGATGGGAACACGTGATGCTGATGGCTCCTGTCTTCTTTTTGGGGAGCCTGGCCATGATCGCCTTTTCAAAAGAGCTGAACGCCTTTTCCCTGGGCGAGGAGCAGGCGCGCTATATCGGCGTGGATACCAGAACCGTCAAGCTGGTTTTATTGGTCCTGACGGCCTGCCTCATCGGGGTTTCGGTTTCGGTCAGCGGCACCATTGGCTTTGTGGGCCTCGTGGTGCCCCATATCACCAGGATGATCACGGGGCCGGACCACAGAAGGCTTTTGCCCGCATCCCTGATTTTCGGCGGAATCTTCATGGTCCTGACCGATCTGTTGTCGCGAACGCTGCTGAGCCCGGAGGAGTTCCCTGTGGGCGTGGTGACCTCTTTTGCAGGCGCGGTAATCTTCATTGTCATCTTCTATCGCTACAACAACCGGCCGGGCAGGAAGGCCTGGCACGGGTAAGCCTTTGTGATAGCGTTGTTTGAAAGGATGGACGGGAAAAGAGATGCTGGATATTCAGGATGTGAGCGTTCATCTGAACCATAAGACCATAGTGGACGGGGTTTCCCTCCGCGTGGATGAGAACGACTTCTTCATGCTGGTGGGCCCCAACGGTGCCGGGAAAAGTACCCTGATCAAGGCCATCATGCGCATCCATAAGTACCGGGGACGGGTGCTCCTGAACGGGCGCGATATCCTGTCCATCCGCCCAAAAGCCCTGGCTTCCATGATTGGGGTGCTGGCCCAGGAGCATCAGCCCCAGTTTCCCCACACGGTGTATGAGGTGGTCAGCCTGGGCCGTTATGCCCACATGAAGGGCATGTTTGGTGCATTGGGACGGGAGGACAGGGAGATGATCCAAAAGGCCCTTGCCATGACAGGCCTGGACCGGATGGCGGATCAATCGGTGCTGACCCTCTCGGGCGGTGAACTGCAGAGGGTGTTTCTGGCGCAGGTCCTGGCGCAGGATCCGAGCCTTCTCATCCTGGACGAGCCGGCCAACCACCTGGATATCAAGTACCAGATTACCCTGTTCGATATTATCCGGGAATGGTCAAAAGCCCCGGGCAAAGCGGTGCTGGCGGTGGTCCACGATCTCAACACCGCTTTGTGTTACGGAACCCGGGCGCTTCTCATGCATCAAGGGAGGGCGTATGCCCAGGGCGATGTCCGCCAGGTCCTGAACCGGGACAATCTCAAGGCGATTTACTCGGTGGATGTGGCCCAGTGGATGACGGACCTCCTGAAGCAATGGACATGACCTGTAAGGGAACTATATCCCTTCGAACAATGCCTCTCCGTTGGTTTTAATCACGTTGGCATACCACCGGGCGGAATCCTTGACAGTCCGCTTCTGGGTTTCAAAATCCACGTAAATCAGACCGAAACGCTTGTCGTAGCCTTCAGCCCATTCGAAGTTGTCCAGGATGGACCACTGGAGATAGCCTTTCACATTTACGCCGTCTGCGATGGCACGATCCAGTTCCAGAAGATAACGGCGCAGATAATCGATCCGCTGGGGATCATGTACTTTTCCGTCCAGGGAAACCCAATCCTGGTTGGCGAGTCCGTTTTCAGTGATATAGATGGGGAGTTTGTAGCGCTCATAGTAGAAGCGCGGTCCCCAGTAAAGGCTTTTGGGCGTGACCGGCCATCCGTTATGGGCTCTGGGCATGCCTGTTTTGTAGGGAACGATTTCTGGCTGCCCGCCGGGACCCTTGCGCACCTGCGGAGAGGTATAGATGTTGAGTCCCAGAAAATCGATGGGCTGAGCCATGGTCTGAAGATCCTCGGGACGGATATCCGGGATCTGATCCCCGTAGGCCCGGTAGTAAGCCTCCGGATACTTTCCAAGGAGCATGGGATCAAACCAGAGACCGGCACTCCACAGGCCCTCGGACCTGCCGTGGAACCCAAAGAGAGCCTGCCTGGCCGCTTCAATATCTTCCGGCGTGTCGGTGAAGGGGATGAATGTAGAGCCCACCATGGCAAGCCCGATGTGGGGTTTGGTCCTGGCGCTGCTGCGAATGACCTTCACCGCTTCCCCGTGGGCGATGAAGACATGGTGCGCCATGGCCAGGATGTCCTTTACCGGCATCTTGAGCCCCGGGGCATGGACGCCGTCATAATGGCCCAGCACCAGGAAGCACTGGGGCTCATTGATGGTGATCCAGTTGTGTACCCTGTCGGACAGCTTGTCCACAATCACTTGCGTGAACTCGGCAAACCATTTGGGGCTGTCGGGGTTGAGCCATCCGCCCTTCTCCTGGAGCGCCTGCGGATACTCCCAGTGGAAGAGGGTCACATAGGGGGTAATGTTTTTGGCCAGCAGGGTGTCTATCAGCCGGTCATAGAAATCCAGACCTTCTGTGTATACCTTTCCGGTGCCGGTGGGAATCACCCGGGGCCAATTGATGGACAGCCGGTAAACCGGGTATCCCAGTTCCGACATGATGGCCACGTCTTCCTCGTACCGGTGGAAATGGTCACAGGCCGTATCCCCTGTGTCGCGATTGGCAATGGCGCCTTCCTTTTTGACGAATTCATCCCATACGCTGGGCCCTTTCAGGCCTTCATAGGCAGCGCCCTCTATCTGGTAGGACGCTGCGGCAACTCCCCAGACAAAATCGGGGGGAAAATGTGAACGTGACATGCGATCTCCACCTTGTATCAAATTATTACTTTTAGTATACTGGATTCACCAGCATTTGTTAACTAAAAATCTTGATGATGATATAGAAATCTTATGATGATGTGGTGACAGTCATGCAGGGTGTGCCCATAGCGTTCAGTCAGATCATTCCCCGCGTTTTGAAGGCCTATTACTATTTGGATGGCAAAAAATACGGAAAGCGCCACGAGCTGAGGGAACGAACCATCTATGATTATGAAATCGAACTGATCACCTACAGCGCGGGCGGGATGTACATAGATAAGGTGTACTACCCTGTTGCAAAGGGGGATATCATTTTCCGGAAGCCCGGACAGACCACCAAGGCCGTTCTGCCCTATACCTGCTACGCGGTCATCCTGGATATCATGGACAATACCGGCAAGGATTCGGCCACCTACGACTTCAACAGGCCTCAGGCATACCAGCAGTTTTATACCTGTCCCGCCCTGGATCGCATTCCACCGGTCATCAAGGCGACGGCTTTTGAACAGTATTCGGTGCTGTTTGATGCGATCCTCAAGGAATACATCAATCCGGGCCCTGAATCGGAGACGCTCCTGAAGGGTTATTGCCTGGAGCTTTTGTGCAGAATATCCAGGGAGGCCATCCGCCCGGTGGGCGGCCTGGGGGACGGTTCGGCCTACCGGACGGTGTTAAGGCATGTGGCCGAGTATGTGGAGCAGAATATCTCGAAAAAGATCCTTCTGAAGGATTTGGCCGCGGTAGCCGGCATGAGCCCCAATTATTTTCACCGGGTGTTCACAAAGACCATGGGGATGACGCCCAACGCGTTCATCATATCCAAAAAGATGAACAAGGCCAGGGAACTGCTGGCCACCACCTGCGATACCATCGCGGATATTTCCTTAAAATGCGGCTTTGACAATGTGGCCTATTTCTCATATGTGTTCAGGCGCTATTCAGGCATAACGCCCAGCGCGTTCAGGGTAGCCTATACCTATCCGGTGGAACAGGAATGAAAAGATGACCATGAAGGTGGCGATGAGATGTCGGAACATTATTATACCGAAAAACCCCAGTCCGAGATCAGGGAATCCCGCTTCGACTGGCGGATTGCGGGGAATACCCTAACATTTGTGTCGGTGAGCGGTGTTTTTGCCTTTGGCAGCAGGGTGGACAAGGCTTCCGAACTGTTGATTGCCCATTTCAAACCCTCGGGCGTACATCCCTCCGTCCTGGATGTGGGCTGCGGATACGGTCCCATAGCCCTGTTCATCAAGGCGCGGTATCCCCATCTGGATGTAACCGCCCTGGACATCAACGAGCGGGCGGTGGCCTATGCCGCCAAAAACGCGGATCTCAACAACCTCCATGTCCGTATCCTGAAAAGCGATCTGTACAACGAAACAGGGGATCGGCAATATGGCGACATCGTATCCAATCCCCCACTGGCTGCCGGGAAGGCGGTCACTTCACGCCTCATTGAGGAAGCGGCCCGGCACCTCTACCCCGGGGGAGCCCTCCAGCTTGTGGCCTACCACAACAAGGGCGGCGAGACCCTGAAAAGGATGATGGAGGAAACCTTTGGCAACGTGGAGGATGTGGTAAAAAGCGGGGGCATCCGCGTCTACCGATCGGTCAGGACGGATTGATCCAGAGCTGAACCGGGCAGGGCTGTCTAAGGCCGATAAATCCTGCTTGACAATAAAATATGTGCGGTGATACAATATTTTAGCGTGCGAACGTGCCTGTTTGCATGCTTTTGTGTTGTTGCCAATTTTATCCCAATCCGGAGGCGTAAATCATGCTTGATGGCTTAAAACGCAGGAACAGGGTCGTCGGCATCAAGGAGACCCGAAAAGCGGCTGAGGAGAACAGGCTGGAATGCCTGATCGTCGCAAGCGATGCGGATTTGCGCGTGGTCGGCCAGCTCAAGCAGTACTGCGAGGAAAAAGGCATACCCATTCATATGGCCGATTCCATGAAACAGCTTGGAAAGGCTGCAGGAATCGACGTGGGGGCCTCAGTGGTCGGTGTTTTGGCAGAGCAAAAAGGGAATTAACGTTTAATCGTTAATTTATAAATTCCATGAATCAGGAAAGCAGGAGGTGAAAATGCATGCCAACGTTTAACCAACTGGTAAGGAAGAACAGGCAGAAGGTGACCTACAAATCAACCGCGCCGGCTCTTCAGGTGGGTTTCAACACGCTGAAGAAGAAGCCCATCAAGCTGAGCAGCCCGCAGAAGAGAGGGGTTTGCACGGTAGTTAAGACCGTTACGCCGAAGAAGCCGAATTCAGCTCTTCGTAAGGTTGCAAGGGTTCGCCTGACCAACGGCATCGAAGTAACTGCCTACATTCCCGGTATTGGCCATAACCTGCAGGAACACAGCGTTGTTCTTATCAGAGGCGGCCGTGTCAAGGACCTTCCTGGTGTAAGGTATCACATCATCAGAGGAACACTTGATACCGCCGGTGTGGCAAACCGCAAGCAGGGCCGTTCCAAGTACGGTGCCAAGAGAGCGAAGAAGTAAGAATTCTTCAACTCACCCAATTCTGTTTGAATACAGGACGAATCGACGTGCGATAACGTTGTTAACATATATATGGTTTGGCTTTCCGCCTGGTTGGGCGCATGCGGGTCATTTTGGGCGAACACGGCCTACAATGGCTGCGTGGGCACGCCGAACCTATATTTATGTCTTAATCAACGAGCGCACTGACGTACCCGGATGCATCCGGGACGAGTACCTGTGATACCGGGTGAACACCCGCAGTTATCATGAAAAGGAGGGAAGAATAGTGCCAAGAAGAGGACATGTACCTAAGAGAGACGTGCTTGCCGATCCCATCTACAACGACAAGAAAGTCACAAAGCTTATCAACAAGCTGATGCTGGACGGCAAGAAGGGTATCGCGCAGAAGATCTGCTACGGCGCCTTCGACATCATCAGGGAGAAGACTGGCAAGGATCCCCTTGAAGTCTTTGAACAGGCTCTGAATAACGTTATGCCTGTGCTGGAAGTTAAGCCGCGCCGTGTGGGCGGTGCTACCTACCAGGTTCCCATTGAGGTCAGACCTGATAGAAGGCAGGCGCTTGGACTGCGCTGGATTGTTGACAACGCCAGAAAGAGAAGCGAGCGTACCATGAAGGAAAGGCTTGCTGCCGAACTGCTGGATGCGATCAACAATATGGGCGGCGCTGTCAAGAAGAAGGAAGATACCCATAAGATGGCGGAAGCCAACAAGGCATTTGCACATTACAGGTGGTAATGGTTCTATGCAGCAACAAACGCGCTACTAATCGAAAGGAGGAGATCGATGCCCAGAGAATACAGCCTTGAAAACACAAGGAACATCGGTATCATGGCACACATCGATGCAGGAAAAACCACCACCACAGAAAGAATTCTATTTTATACCGGACGTTCACATAAACTCGGCGAAACCCATGAAGGCTCCGCCACCATGGACTGGATGGAACAGGAGCAGGAAAGAGGCATCACCATTACCTCCGCCGCCACCACCGCTTTCTGGAAGCATTGCAGAATTAACATCATTGATACACCCGGACATGTTGACTTTACGGTTGAGGTTGAGCGTTCCCTTCGCGTGCTCGATGGTGCGGTAACCGTATTCTGCGCCAAGGGCGGCGTGGAACCCCAGTCGGAAACCGTTTGGAGACAGGCCGACAAGTACGGCGTGCCCCGTCTGGCCTACGTCAATAAGATGGACATCATGGGCGCGGATTTCTTCAACTGCGTCCAGATGATGAAGGACAGGCTTCGTGCCAATGCAGTGCCCATCCAGCTTCCCATCGGGAAGGAAGATCATTTCGAGGGCATTGTGGATCTTGTTAAGAACAAGGCCTACCTCTACCGGGACGATCTGGGCAAGGTGATCGATGAAGTCGATGTGCCCGATCATATGAAGGACATGGTGGAAGAATACCGCCTGAAGATGATCGAGGCTGTTGCCGAACTGGATGAGACCCTGCTTGAAAAGTACCTCGGAGGAGAAGAACTCACCGAAGAGGAAATCAAGACGGGCATCAGGAAGGCGACCATCGCCAACATCATGGTTCCGGTGACCTGTGGTTCATCCTACAGGAACAAGGGCGTACAGAAACTGTTGGACTGCGTTGTGGACTACCTGCCGTCACCGCTGGACATTCCGCCGGTTAAAGGCGTGAAGCTCGGCACCGATGAGGAAGACATAAGGGAAACCAATGATGACGCGCCGTTTTCAGCTCTGGCTTTCAAGATTATGACCGACCCCTTTGTCGGCAAGCTGGCATTCTTCCGCGTGTACTCCGGAACCCTGGATTCAGGCTCCTATGTATACAACTCCACGAAAGACAAGCGCGAAAGGATTGGCCGTATCCTGCTGATGCACGCCAACCATCGCCAGGAAGTGGATAGGGTATACGCCGGAGACATTGCGGCAGCCGTCGGTCTGAAGTTCACTACCACAGGCGACACCCTGTGTACCGAAAACGCGCCCATCATCCTGGAATCCATGGAATTCCCCGAACCGGTTATCAACGTTGCCATTGAGCCCAAGACCAAGGCCGGTCAGGAGAAGATGAGCCTTGCCCTGCAGAAGCTGGCCGAGGAAGATCCCACCTTCAGGGTTTATTCCGATCCGGAAACCGGACAGACCATTATCGCGGGTATGGGTGAGCTCCACCTGGAGATCATTGTGGACCGCCTGCTCCGTGAGTTCAAGGTCGAGGCCAATGTGGGCAAGCCCCAGGTATCCTACAAGGAAACCATCCGTAAAGCCGTCAAGGCTGAAGGTAAGTTTGTCCGCCAGTCCGGCGGTAAGGGTCAGTACGGTCACTGCTGGATCGAACTGGAGCCCCTGGAACCCGGCAAGGGCTATGAATTCGTCAACAAGATCGTCGGCGGCGTGATCCCGAAGGAATACATTCCTGCCGTTGACGCGGGTATTCGTGATGCCATGAACAACGGTGTCGTTGCGGGTTATCCGGTTATCGACGTGAAGGCTACCGTTTTCGACGGGTCATACCATGAGGTTGACTCATCCGAAATGGCCTTCAAGATTGCCGGTTCAATCGCCTTCAAGGAAGCCATGAAGAAAGCCGATCCGGTGCTGCTTGAACCCATCATGCGCGTGGATGTCCAGACTCCCGACGAGTATCTCGGCGATGTTATCGGCGATCTGAACGCCCGCCGCGGACGCATCGACGGCATGGAACCCCGTGGCGGCGGACACAACGTGCGCGCCTTCGTGCCCCTGTCGGAAATGTTCGGCTACGCAACAGACCTGCGTTCCAAGACCCAGGGCCGCGCCACATACAGCATGGAACCTTCGCACTATGCTGAAGTGCCCAAGGCCATGCAGGAAAAGATTGTGGAAGGCCGCAAGGCAGGCGACTGAGCATTGATTTGGCGGAACCCTTCGGGTAAGAGGCCGGAGCGGTATTTCCGAAAAGCTCAAAGTATTGAATTAATATGTTAAAAATTATATAATCATGAATCATCAGCGATTCAATGAAGGAGGTTTATTTAAGAAATGGGAAAGGCTAAATTTGAACGCACAAAACCGCATGTAAACATTGGTACCATTGGGCACGTCGACCATGGCAAGACCACCCTTACCGCTGCTATTACCAAGACTCTGGCCCTTACGGACACATCCATTGAGGTAAAGGACTATAACCAGATCGACTCTGCTCCCGAGGAAAAGGAAAGAGGTATCACCATCAACACCTCTCACGTTGAGTATCAGACCGAAAACCGTCACTATGCCCATGTGGACTGCCCCGGACACGCTGACTACGTTAAGAACATGATCACCGGTGCTGCCCAGATGGACGGTGCTATCCTCGTTGTTTCCGCTGCTGACGGTCCCATGCCTCAGACCCGTGAGCACATCCTGCTCGCTCACCAGGTTGGCGTGCCGAGAATCGTTGTGTTCCTGAACAAGTGCGATATGGTTGACGACGAAGAGCTCATCGAGCTTGTTGAGATGGAGCTTCGTGACCTGCTCAGCCAGTACAACTATCCCGGCGATGAGATCCCCATCATCAGGGGTTCCGCTCTCCAGGCTCTGGAATGCGCCTCCAAGGATCCCAGCGATCCCGCTTATGCTCCCATTTTCGAGCTCATGAAGGCTGTTGACGAATACATTCCTACTCCTCAGCGTTCCGTCGACCTGCCCTTCCTGATGCCTGTTGAGGACGTCTTCTCCATCACCGGTCGTGGTACCGTTGCTACCGGTAGGGTTGAGAGAGGTACCCTCAAGGTTGGTGACGAAGTTGAGATCGTTGGTCTCACCGACGAAGCCAGAAAGACCACCGTTACCGGTGTTGAAATGTTCAGAAAGCTTCTGGATCAGGCTGTTGCCGGCGACAACATCGGTGCCCTGCTCCGCGGTATCCAGAGGACAGAAATCGAGAGAGGCCAGGTTCTTGCAAAGCCCGGCTCCATCACTCCTCACACCAAGTTCACCGCTGAGGTTTACGTTCTGACCGCTGCAGAAGGCGGCCGTTCCAAGCCCTTCTTCTCCGGTTACAGACCCCAGTTCTACTTCAGAACCACCGACGTTACCGGCAACATCAAGCTGCCCGATGGCGTTGAGATGTGCATGCCTGGCGACAGAACCACACTGACCGTTGAACTGATCACCCCCATCGCTATGGAGAAGGGTCTTACCTTCGCTATCCGTGAGGGTGGCCGTACGGTTGGTGCAGGCGTTGTTGCCGATATTATCGAATAAGCGGTGCACGCTGAACCAAACAGGGATTACTGCAAAGGAGGAGATTTCGGTCTCCTCCTTTTTGCATGGCCGGGAAGACGGAGCCGGGACAACCCGGATGCCCTCCCGGCATTTCTGTTCCATACCAACTGGTATCATATGGCCGGCTGCCTGTTTCCGGAACCTGTCGGGTGGGAAGATATTTATCAAGATGCTCTGATGCCAACTACCCAAGGCGGCTCGGCCGGCGCTTTGCCTGCAGGTCCTGATTTGGCAAAAGAAACATTTGAAATAGAGGGTATTGCCCTTTATAATTAGGTTGTGCCAAGGGGCAGGAAGCCTTGCGGCAATGAAAGGATGATACTGCATGGCAGACAGGGTTAATGACAGAAACAATAAAATAAGACTCATGCCGCTTCTTCCGCTGAGAGGAATCGTCGTTTATCCGCATATGATACTGCACTTCGACGTAGGCCGGACCAAGTCCATCAAGGCCATAGAGGAAGCCATGCTCGAAGAGCAGCTTATCTTTCTTGTTGCCCAGAAGGATCCCAGCATTGAGGATCCGACTCCGGAGGATATTTATACCTGCGGCACCATCGCCAGGATCAAGCAGCTTCTGAGGCTTCCCGGCGACACTATCCGCGTGCTGGTTGAGGGCATCGGACGCGCCAAGCTGGTTGGAATCGTCCAGACCGAACCTTATTACCTGGCCAGGATCAGGCCTGTCAAGGTCTATTCCATCCGCAGCGGAAAGACCGACATCCAGGCCCTGGCACGGCAGGTGGTGGAGCATTTCGAGCAGTATGCCAAGCTCTCCGGCAAGATATCGCCCGACGCATCCCTCTCCATAACGGCTATTGACGATTTGACCCGTTTGCCGGATGTGATTGCATCCAACCTGTCCATAGCCCTCGATCTCAAGCAGAGCGTGCTGGAGGAGTTATCCCCCAAGCGGAGACTGGAGCGGCTGCTGGACATCCTTGTCAATGAAAACGAGATTCTTGAAATAGAGAAGAACATCAGCAACAAGGTCAGACAGCAGATCGACAAGAACCAGAGGGAGTACTATCTGAGGGAACAGCTCAAGGCCATCCAGAGGGAACTGGGTGAATCTGAAGGTGTCCTCACCGAAGTGGAGGAATACCGGGAGAAGATCAGCCAGGCGAACCTTCCCGAAGAGGTGAGGGAAAAGGCCCTGAAGGAAGTGGACCGTTTTTCCCGCATGCATTCCACATCGGCTGAGAGCGGGGTCATCAGGACATACCTGGATACCATCCTGGAGCTTCCCTGGAACAAGAAAACCGAGGAACGCCTGGATCTGCAATATGCTGCCGAGATCCTGGACAGGGATCACTATGGTCTGACCAAGGTTAAGGAAAGGATCCTGGAATACCTTTCGGTGAGAAAGCTTCGAAACGGGCTTCATGGCCCCATCATCTGCCTGGCCGGACCTCCCGGTGTCGGCAAAACATCCATTGCCCGCTCCATTGCCGAGGCGCTGAACCGAAACTATGTGAGAATGTCGCTGGGCGGCGTGAGGGACGAAGCCGAAATCCGGGGCCATAGGAGAACCTATGTGGGCTCCATGCCCGGGCGCATCATCAGCGCCCTGAGGCAGGCATCTTCCTCCAATCCGCTGATCCTGCTGGACGAGATCGACAAGATGTCCAGCGATTTCAGGGGCGATCCGGCTGCTGCCCTTCTGGAGGTTCTTGATACCGAGCAGAACAAGGATTTCAGGGATCACTACCTGGAACTGCCCTTTGACCTGTCCGACGTGATGTTCATCACAACGGCCAACTACAAGGAAGCCATTCCGAGGCCCCTGCTGGACAGGATGGAGGTTATTGATATCACGGGATACACTGAGGATGAGAAGGTGTGCATTGCCACCCGCCACCTGGTGCCCAAGCAGCTGGCTTCCCACGGTCTGGATGCTTCGAAGGTCCGCTTTGAGGAATCGGCCATCCGGGAGATCGTGGTGCACTATACCCGTGAAGCCGGCGTGAGAAACCTGGAACGCAGCATTGCCACGGTTATGAGAAAGGCGGCCAAGCTCCTGGTTTCCGGGGAAAAGAAGATGGTCCGGATTACGGCCGGAACAGTGAAGAACTACCTTGGCGGCAGGAAATACCTGTACGACAAGGCCAATGAGATGGATGAGGTGGGTATTGTGCGCGGCCTGGCCTGGACGCCTGTAGGCGGTGATACCATGGCCATCGAGGTGAACATCATGCCCGGCGAGGGTATGCTGGAACTCACCGGCCAGCTGGGCGAAGTGATGAAGGAATCCGCTCGCATTGCCAGGAGCTATATCCGTTCGGTGGCTGAAAAATACGGGCTTGACACCAGCTTCCACAAGCACTATGACATGCACATCCATGTGCCCGAGGGGGCTATACCCAAGGATGGCCCGTCGGCCGGCATTACGCTGGCCACCGCCATGATGTCGGCGCTTTCGGGTATTCCGGTAAGGAAGAACGTTGCCATGACCGGCGAGATCACCTTAAGGGGACGGATTCTGCCCATCGGCGGCCTGAAGGAAAAAGTGCTTGCAGCCCACCGGGCCGGAGTAGAAAAGGTGCTGATCCCCAAGGACAATGTGAAGGATATCGAGGAGATACCTGAAAACATCAGGGACAAAATCAAGCTCATTCCCGTATCCCATATGGATGAGGTATTCAGGCTGGCCCTGGTCCGCATGCCCGACGGCCACAAGAAAGTAACGGCGGGCATGCCCGGTATGGAAACGGCGGCCGAAGAAGCGGCCGTGAGCCTTGAACATTGATTTTTTGGGGTAACCTTCGCCGGATAAAACAGATTGTGCTATAATAGGTGCAGGCTTTTTGACCGAAAGCCTGCACTTTTTGCACTCAAAACGGTCAATACAGGCTATATGCATAGATATTTCGGAGGAACGCATGTTAATCATAAAGAACGCAAACATTTACACCATGGCCGGCAGCCGGTACGACAACGGATTTGTGGCGTGCAGCGGGGATAAGATCGCAGCTGTGGGCCCCATGACCGAGTGCCTGGAGGCCGGGCCGGACGATCAGGTGATTGATGCGGCCGGGATGGTGCTCATGCCCGGGCTTGTGGACGCCCATTGCCATGTGGGTATGGTGGAGGACGCCATGGGCTTTGAGGGGGATGATGTGAATGAGATGACCGATCCCGTCACCCCCCATCTGCGTGCCATTGACGGCATCAATCCCTATGACCGGGCCTTTGAAGAAGCCAGGCAGTTCGGTGTCACCACCGTCGTGACAGGGCCCGGCAGCGCCAATGTCCTGGGCGGGCAGTTTACGGCCATCAAGACATGGGGCAGAACGGTGGACGAGATGATCGTCAGGGATCCCTGCGCCATGAAGATTGCCTTCGGGGAGAACCCCAAAACCGTCTACAACGAAAAGCACCAGGCGCCTTCGACGCGGATGGCGACGGCGGCCATCCTGCGGGAGCAGCTTTTCAAGGCCCGGGAATACCTGGAGGCGCTTGAGGAATATGAAAAGGACAAGGAAGAAAACGACAAGCCCGAGTTCGACATGAAGCTGGAAGCCCTGCTGCCGGTGATTAAAAGGGAACTGGTTGTGAAGGCCCATGCCCACAGGGCCGATGATATTGTGACGGCCATCCGGATAGCCAGGGAATTCAACCTGGACATGACCATCGACCATTGCACCGAGGGATGGCTCATCCCCGACGTGCTGAAGGAATGCGGCGTTGACGTCATCGTTGGACCGCTCCTTACCGATCGCTCCAAGATCGAGCTTAAGAACCAGTCCCTGAAGGCCCCGGGCATTCTGGCAGAAAGCGGCGTGAGGGTTGCCATCATGTCCGATCATCCCTGTGTGCCTGTCCAGCACCTCATGCTCTGTGCAGCCCTGTCGGTGCGCGAAGGCATGGATCCCGAGGAGGCGCTGAAAGCCATTACCATCAATGCGGCCCGGGCCTGCCGCATCGATGACCGGGTCGGAAGCCTTGAAGTCGGCAAGGATGCGGACATGGTGATGTTTACGGGGCATCCCTTCGACTATATGACCAAGGTTTACATGACCATCATCAACGGCAGGGTTGTCTATACGCAGAAGAAAGGTTGATCAAAGAGTAGCATGGTGGAAAAGTATCTGACTGGTTCGGAGGAAGAGACCTTCAATCTGGGCGTGCAGCTGGCGCGCAAGCTGGGACCGGGAACGGCCGTGAGCCTGGAAGGAGACCTGGGCGCCGGGAAAACGGCCCTGGTCAAGGGTATCGCCAAAGGCCTCGGCGTGAGGGATACCATTACAAGCCCCACCTTCACCATCGTGAATTCCTATGAGGGGGATGTCACGCTGCACCACTTCGATGTTTACCGGATAGATGATCCGGAAGAGCTTTACGAGATCGGCTGGGAAGAATACTTCAATCCCAACGACGTGTGCGTGGTGGAGTGGGGGGATCGGGTGTCCCAAATGCTTCCCCCGGGTGCCCTGCGGATCCGGATCCTGAGGGATGAAACCCAACCGGACAAAAGAACCATTCTTGTGGAAAGGCAGGACCAGGAATGAAAATCCTTGCAGTAGAAACAGCCACGTTGACGGCTTCTTGCGCCGTGGTGGAAAACGGCCGGGTCCTTGGGGAACTGACCACCTCCCATGCCAAAACCCATTCACAGCAGCTTGTTCCCATGATCCAATCCCTGCTGGAGCTTCTGGATCTGAAGGCGAACCAGATTGACCTGTATGCGGCCTCCATAGGGCCGGGTTCCTTTACCGGACTCAGGATTGGCATTGTAACCGTCAAGGGGATGGCTTATGCCCTGAAGAAGCCGGTGTGTGGCATCCCGACGCTGGATGCCCTGGCTTATTCGGTCAATGATTTCAAAGGGGTGGTCTGCCCCATGATGGATGCCAGGAACAACCAGGTCTATACGGCCATATACAGGAAAAACCATGGCGAATTCCGGCGCGTTTCAGATTACTTTGGCATACATGTCACCGAACTGGCCGGCAGGCTGGATGCATTCGGTGAAGAGGTTCTGCTCCTGGGGGATGGTGCTCCCCTTCACCATGAGACCATGCAAGGCCTGATCCGACAGCCGGTCTTGCAGGCCGACAAGACACTTTTTCTCCCGAGGGCAGCCTGTACCGCTTTGCTGGCTGAGAAACAGGCGCAGGAAGGATCCCTTTCCAGTCCTTATGAACTTGAACCCTTCTATCTCAGAAAATCCCAGGCGGAGCGCATGAAAGAACTGGGCGCTTCGCAAGTGTGAGGTCCATGATGTCGGATCAGATTCTCATCAGAGATATGCGTGAATCGGATCTGGATGCCATGGCGGCCATTGAGCAGGCTTCATTCAGCGTGCCCTGGACAAGGAACATGCTGGAGGAGGAGCTGTCCAACAGCCGGGCCAGGTATCGTGTGCTTGAGTTCCAGGGAGCTGTTGTCGGCTATATCGGCATGTGGCAGATACTGGATGAAGGGCATATCACCAATGTGGCCGTCCTCCCGGAGTTCCGGCGAAGAGGCTTTGCCAGACGGCTCATGCAGGATCTTGTCGATTACGCAAAAGCCAACGGCATCCGTTCCTTGACCCTTGAAGTCCGGGTCGGCAATCTTCCGGCCATCCGGTTGTATGAGTCCTTCGGGTTCCAGATTGAGGGCCGGAGGAAGCATTATTATGCCGACAACAACGAGGATGCGCTGATCATGTGGCTCCGGTTGGAGTAATACAAGATAATTCCGGCTGAGCTCTTCAATCCAGCGCCAGCTGTTATTGCGAGCGCGCGTGGCAATCTCCGGGAGCCCGTTAAAGCCGGCTCTGTTTTTTGTTGCATTTTCGTGTTTCCTCACTTCTGCAGGACAGATCAACATATTATTTAATACAGCTTTCAATTACGGGCTGTCCTTTTCAAATCCCTGTTTTGGACAGCCCGTTTTGAGGTAAACATGAGCAAGAAAAAGATGGAAGGAAGTGCTGCTATGCCAGTAGAACCGCTTCCGGCGAAAGCGCTCCGCAGGGAGTGCGACCCGTCTTTGTTTGATTTCGAGCATACCGGACAGCTTCCGCCCACAAGGGAGCTGATCGGCCAGCAACGTGCTGTTGAAGCGACCGAGTTTGGTCTTGCCATCCAGCTTGACGGATATAACATCTACATGGCCGGCGAGTCGGGCGAGGGGAAGACGCGCTATGCGCTGGAATGCGCCCAGAAGCAGGCAAAACATATGCCTGTTCCCGACGACTGGTGCTATGTCTATAATTTCGAGGATGCTACCCGTCCCAGGGCCATCAACCTTCCTGCAGGCATGGGCCGTGAATTCAAAAAGGATATGGAAGAGTTCGTGCGGATCATCGAGCAGGAAATGGATAAGGCCTTCAACGGCGACGAGTACGAGGCTGAACGAACCCGCATCATCAAGCGGTTCCGTGAAAGGAAAGATGAACTGGTCATGAAGCTCAGCCAGGAGGCGCAGGAGCGGGGATTTCGGGTCAAGCTGGCCAATTCGGGCATCTACTTCATGCCGCTGGTGGACGGCGAGCCCATCAGCGAGGATGAGTTCAACCAGCTGGATGAGGATATCAAGATAGAGCTGACCAAATCCTCCGAAGCGCTCCAGGCTCAGACCGGGGAAATCATCAGGAAGATCCGCGAACTCGAAACAGAGGCGGAGGAAGCCATAAAAAAATGGGAACACCAGATTGCCCTGTATGCGGTGGGGATACATATTGACAGCCTGAAGGAAAAATACATGGCCTATCCGGCTGTTGTCGGATACCTGAACGAGGTCCGGAGCGACATCCTCGATAACGTTGAAGCCCTGGTGGGTGACGACTATGGGGATGATCAGCAGACCATGTTCCTTCAGATGATGGCCAGGAGAGGGGCCGAAGAAAACCCGTATGACCGCTACAAGGTCAACCTCCTTGTGGACAACAGCCATCTGAAGGGTGCGCCCGTCATCGTGGACTACAATCCCACCTATTACAACCTGATGGGGCGGTGCGAATATGAAAACGAATTCGGCACCATGACCACTGACTATACCATGATCAAGCCCGGACTGTTCCATCAGGCCAACGGCGGTTTTCTGATCCTTCAGATCAATGATGTTCTGTCCAATCCCCAGTCCTTTGAGGCCATCAAGCGGACCCTGAAGACCAGGCAGATCATCATCGAGAACATCAAGGAGCAAATGGGGCTGGTGGCCGTTTCGGCCTTAAAGCCCGAACCCATCCCGGTAAACGTCAAGATCATCCTGGTGGGAAGCAGCGAGATATACCATCTGCTCTATCATTTTGACCGGGATTTCAAGAAGTTCTTCAAGATCAAGGCCGAGTTTGATGATCAGATGGATTGGAACCAGGACAACGTGAACAAGATTGCCCGTTTCATCAGCGCCTTCTGCAACAAGGAAGGCATACCCCATTTCGACAGGACGGGCGTCGCGGAGGTCGTCAACTACTGCTCCTGGCTGGTGCAGGATCAGACCAAGCTGACCACCCGTTTCAGCGAAATCGTCAACATCCTGGGCGAGGCAGGCACCTGGGCAAGCATCCAGAACTCGGACCTTGTCACCGGGCTGCATGTGAAGAAAGCTATCAGGGAGAAAATGAAGCGCTCCAACAAATACGACGAGGAATTGCTGGAACTGGTCCGGGACGGGACCATCATGATCGACACCGACGGGTGGGTCGTGGGACAGATCAACGGCCTGTCGGTCATTGAACTGGGTGATTATACCTTCGGCAAGCCTGCCAGGATCACAGCGGCCACCTATATGGGCAAGGCCGGCATCGTGGATATTGAAAGGGAAGTTGAGACGGGCGGCTATACCCATTCCAAGGGCGTCCTTATCCTGAGCGGGTATATCGGCCGAAAATATGCGCAGGACATCCCGCTTTCCCTGACCGCCAGCATCTGCTTTGAGCAGACCTACAGCGGGATCGACGGCGACAGCGCCTCGTCCACCGAATTGTATGCCATCCTGTCCAGCCTGGCGGATCTGCCCATCAACCAGGGCATTGCTGTTACGGGTTCCGTAAACCAACTGGGCATGATTCAGCCCATCGGCGGGGCCAGCTTCAAGATCCAGGGCTTCTTCAACATCTGCAAGATAAACGGACTGACGGGAAGGCAGGGCGTGATCATCCCAAGGCAGAACATCAAGAACCTGGTACTCAACGATGAGGTGGTAAAAGCCGTGGAGGAAGGGATGTTCCATATCTATCCCGTCAGCACGGTGGATGAGGGCATTGAGATCCTTACCGGCGTATCGGCCGGGGAAAAGCTGCCCGACGGCACCTATCCCGAAAACACGGTCCATGGCCGGGTATACAGAAAGCTCAGGCATTATGCCGAAACAGCAGCCAAGTACAAGGAATAAGGTATGACATCATACGAAGTTCATGCAGAAAACGCCATTTTATAAGGTTTGGTTTTTATGGGTGCAGGATCCGAAATCAGGATTCAACTGGAGGTCTGTTTATCCGGCAGGTTCAATGCCAGCCTTGGCAAGGTCCCGCTGTTCAGGCAGAAGGGGTCACACTGGATCAGGATGTACCATACGCAGGAGCAACGCTTCCGCAGACAGGCGGTATTCCGGTGGAGTTCCTGATAGGTACCGGGGTTACCCTCATCTCGGCAGGATTCTCATTAAGGAAAAAAGACAAGAAGGAATAGGAATGGCTATAACCATGAGCGTTAATGAGCATGGGCGGTCTTTCATCCGTGCACAGGCATGGAAACGGGCAAAAGGACCGCCCCTTCCCATATGAAAAAGAACGGATTTGACTTTGTAAGTAAGAGGCTGAAAATTTTCAGGCGGAAGCGTAAATTTTTCTTGCAAATCAAAGAATCCTGTAGTACAATATTTCATGCTGTGACATTGGCATACGATGAAGCTGCAGATGGCAGGTGAAACAGACTGG
>ENA-OWOZ01000834-OWOZ01000834.1-bioreactor-metagenome-genome-assembly--contig:-NODE-834-length-34301-cov-26.907287_pt1 | contig 34301 bp, 39 predicted proteins | sample MGYA00238140_ERZ651804 | MGnify/ENA primary metagenome ERZ651804 (study PRJEB26910, sample SAMN07631232) | bioreactor metagenome | isolation source: Switchgrass digestor | place: USA: Dartmouth... | reverse complement strand
TTCATCTTTCTAACATAATACATAATTTCACCTCCTTACAAGATAAGCATAACATAATATTAATATAAAATATTTTGCGTCCTAACCACATGACTGAAGTCAGTGGCTTGCGGACGCTATAGTTTTGTCAAGAAAACTTGATAAAAGGAGTACTTTTTAGATTGGCATGTATTTCATTGCTGTATAATACCACATATCAGATAAAAAGTCAAAGCAGGAGCATTTCTGCAGATAAAACACACAGTTTATATTTGGACTCATTTAACATAAACTGACTTTCAACATATAATAAACATAAATTGAAAGGATGATTACAATGATGTTGAAAGAATTGATACACAACACAAATATAGAAAACCTGATTAATAAAATAGCTGAACTCTTTCCTGAAGAAAAGGATTCTATCGTAGCATACGAATGGCTTGTTGGAAAATTAAGAGCCACAGACGCTTCTACTCGCCTAAGTGACATGCTTATCGTTGTCTACCCTTCTATAGACATTTTTACTAAAGACGAAAACATAAAAAGAAATGAAGTTTGTGGTTATAGGGCGAGTGAAAAACAGGTTTATGACATGAAGCTCTGTACTCATGCAGAATGGCTCGGTATGCAGGTGGCTGAAAAATCTCTGAATTACTATGGGACAGAAAGCTTTTTGGCATATGTTTTGCATGATATGTCCTTCTATGGGTTTAAGGATACTCAGGTACGTGATTTTGTTGATGAACTTGAGGAGACTATAGAAAAAACTGAAATCGAGGACGATACGTTTGACCAGCTTATAAATTGTGAAAACGAATTATTCAATTTCAACAAGAAAGATATTGATGAAACAATAGAAAAAAACAAACAGTCCATCTGCGACATGCTCGGAATACAAAACCCCGACGAAATTTCATATTTCTCCGTAGAAAGCCCATTTATGATATAAGAAAAGCCCCCAATAGAAATTTATTGGGGGCTTTAAGCTTATTTATTGATTTCTTTTGCGGTTATTAGCATTGCCAATGCTGCAGCTTCTCCCACAGAGTCGGCTGCCTCAGTCATTGCATCCAGCTTGTTCAGGAATGGGTCGCCATTCCCATGGTCGACTTGCGGATTGCAATGCACTGCTTCTGGGATACAGACTTTTATGTTGCAGTACTTCCCGATTCCATCAACTGATTTGGTGTCTCCCCTTCTCTGGGCTATACGCTTACCTTCAGCAATAGCCTTTTCACGTTCGAGGGCATTGAAGTACCGATTTTTGCCGATGTTCGAATTATAATAATCCGTGACAAACAAAGAAGTCCCGCCGTGGTTATGTCCGAGTCCGAAAGTATTGATGACATAACGGGGTTCACTTGCCTGTTCATAGACTATTCCTTCGATAATCAGATGGCTGGAAGCATATCCTTCCTTTTCTGCGATTGCCTCTTCTTTGGTCTTGTGGAACTTGTAAGGATTGTAGTATTGAATGGACTTTAAGAACTCTTCCAAGGGATACAATCCTTTCTTCCCGCACACTCTGGATGCCCACATTACGGGAGTCCACAGTTTTTCATTCCAGAGGCGATATTCCTTTTCCCCATCTAAAAGCCCTGTAACAACAAAGGCAACAGGAGCTTCTTCCTTGGGAACTTCTTTAACGGTTACTACCGTTTCACCTTCTGCATCGCGATAACGCAATTTCCTATGCCGCTTGGTCGGCAAATATCCTTCTACATATTCGTACTTTACAGTTACCTCCATATCTATTCTCCTTTCTTAAATAAAAGCCGTCCTTCGACCAGCTAAACAATAAAAACTAATCGAATGGACGGCTTAAAATATTCGTATGTTATTATATTTTTATTTTCTATATTGTTAAAAATCCTTGCGAAAACTCGCAAGGCTCAAAACTAATCGATATTGATATTCTTTTTACCCTTTTCGGGAGTATCCTTTTCAACAAGATTAATTGTAAGGATTCCGTTTTCAAACTTTGCAGCAATCTTTTCTTCATCAATTCCCTCAATACCAAACGAACGGGAGAAAGACCCCTGATATCTCTCACGCTTGATATATTTTCTTTCGTTTTCATTGCCCTCCACTTCTCTGTTCTCAGACACGGAAGCGGAAATCTTGAGAACATGGTCTTTTACCTCTATATTGATGTCTTCTTTTTTGACACCTGGCAGCTCGCATGTCAGCTCATACCCGTTTTCAGTCTTGACGACATCAGTTCTCATTGACGGAGCAACAAAGAAATCAGGTCTGCCAAAAAACGTCTGCCCCAGCAGGTTCATTGGATTAGCTGACAATATGGAACGGGGGCTATGCCTCATCAATATCCCTCTTCCATCGTCGTCGTTGAACATATCATCAAACACTTCAAAAATATTGTTATAGTCTTTCATATATTTTTAAAGCCTCCTGTTTGATTTTTTGATTAGCACTCCCAACCTCCGAGTGCTAATATATAATACATCAAAATTGCAGAAATGTCAATATCATAATAGCTTATTATAAAAAAATTCATATAAAAATCAGTGTTTCCTATCCCGACAGGATATCAAACACTGACTAATTTATTATGGAGCACCAGATGGGAATCGAACCCATGTATAGTAGTTTTGCAGACTACTCCCTTACCACTTGGGGACTGATGCAAAATGGTGATGCCGAGGGGACTTGAACCCCCAAACTCCTGCTTGAAAGGCAGGTGACTATGACCAATTTGTCCACGGCACCATAGTGGTGGCACATGCCAGATTTGAACTGGCTTTTCGTCCTTATGAGAGACGCACTCTACCATTGAGTTAATGTGCCATATTGGTGGATGGAGAAAGATTCGAACTTTCGAAGCCCGAAGGCGGCAGATTTACAGTCTGCAGCGTTTGACCACTTCGCTATCCATCCATGTCAGTGGGGGCGTCTGGGGGAGTCGAACCCACCATTTGCGGGATGAAAGCCCGTTTTCCTGACCATTAGAAGAAGACGCCATATTGGGGGTGAATGACGGGTCTCGAACCCGTAGCCTTTGGAGCCATAATCCAACGCTCTTGCCTATTGAGGTACATCCACCATATTGGTAGGCGGAGATGGAATCGAACCGTCCGAACCCGAAGGTAACTGGGTTACAGCCAGCACTGCTACCCCTACGGAATATCCGCCCGTGTGAGTGGTGACACCTGTGGGAGTTGAACCCGACATTAACGGGGTGAGAACCCGTTTTCCTGACCGTTAGAAGAAGGTGCCATATGGTGGGAAGGGGCAGATTTGAACTGCTAATGTTTACCCTGTGGGTCCAGATTTACAGTCTGGTGCGACACCCTCGTCATCGCCGCCCTCCCATATTGGTGATGCATAGGGGAGTCGAACCCCTGCTCCAAGATTGAAAGTCTTGTGTCTTATCCGCTTGACTAATGCACCATATAAAGAGATATAAAAAAGGAGTGCTTTCAGATTTAATCTGTAGCACTCCTTGATAAGCGTTAATCATTGGTACACACAGCGAATCATGTATTATGACATATCCGTGTATCCGAGAAATTGGGCGCATGACAATGAGTGCTACGACCGCAATAATGTTCGTAACATTCGTACTCATAATACATGTTCATCATTGTATTATTGAGGTTTGTCATCGTCCTTCTCCTTTCTGAAAAATTCTTAATCAAAAGTTTTTCAACTCAATTTGTGAATATATAATAGCACATAATTGACAGTTTGTCAAGTGCTTTTTGAAATTTTACTTGTTATTCAATATGACTCCAATAACGCTACAAGTTTCATTAAAAACATCACTATCGTCTACCTGTTCATCATAATACGGGCGATATTCCAGCTCATATATAACCATTGATTTCCCATCATTTATCAAGTCTCTTTTTATGATGTAAACGCAATCAGAAGTACCGCCATCAACATAAGAATTTTTTATCTTGCCAGCTATGATGTAAAATGACGTGTTTTCTGCAGTAATCATTTCAGAAACTTGTATATTTGAAATGTTTTCATTTGCAGCAATGGCACTTCTTTTTAACTCTAAATCACGGTTGAGAATTCCACACCTATAACAGTGCAGGCTTCATTGAAAATATCTGAGTCGTCAACATCATCAAACGTATTTGGCGTGTGTTTTAACTTATACTCGATTATCGTTTTCCCATCATTCAGAGAATCGAATTTTATAATATACGTATAATCACTGGAAGGTTTTTGAGCTGTTATGAAGCAGAATATCGTGTTCTCCCCGTAAATAATGTCTGAGGCTTCTACATTTATCGTGTCTTCTTCACTGAGAAGAGAATTTTTTTCTTTTTTAATCTCATTTTCTATATCTTTTTCAAGATACTCAGATAAATACGGAGATTGGAATTCCCTCACATCTACTGTCAAAGTGACGTTATGAAGAGTTGTGGACACAAGATAGTAACTTGCACTTGAAACATCAGGGCTTTTAAATATTGGCAGACCGTATGTTTTACCATACCATTCGAAAACTCGAAGTGCCAAGTAATTTACTCCATCGATAGGAATAAGCCCTTCATCCTCATCAACTTCTATTTCTTCAGTATAGAAGTCTTCTTCATTGCTTTCCTTGCTTACGTCTTCAGTACGATTTATCTCTTTATCGTTGCTTTCAAATTTTTTATCATTATCGACACTTATGTTATTGCTACTGCTTTCCACAGTCGTATCTTTGCTATCGTCTGCAGTGGATGGAGTTGCTCTTTTAACAGCACAACCGCCTGTAGACGCCAATAAAAGTATGGAAACCAACAAGAAGACTAAAATCTTTTTCATACTACTCACTTCCGCAAACCAATTGCGCTCATGATTTCGTTATATGCGACTTTACTGTCATTTGGGGCTGGGGTTAAAGGTCTGTAAGATATATCATATGAGACAACAGCATCGTCCTGGATATCTTCTTTATATATTTCAATACAAGAATAGGCTTCCTTATCTTTCTTTAAGTCATATGTTATGATTGAATAAGCAGAGTTGTTAGAAACCAAAACTCCGCTGCATTCTATATTTGAATATACGCTCGGAGAAGCTTTTAATGTAGAAAGGAACGTATTTGTCCTCTTAAGAATTCTATCTTCAACAAAAGAGATATCTACATGCTGGTCATTGCTGTATACTGTCGTGGAGAAAGTCAAGTTATCCATTGTTGTTGAGATAAACCCTTCATCAGTACGCTTATCTCCTTTTACCAAATCCAAAACCCAATATGTATTCCCATCTCTTGCGATTTCGCTGTAAGCAATATATTTATATCCATCAAGTGCAATTTGAGTATTTTCTGCTTCATTGTTTTGTTTTGCGGGCGGAGTATAATCAAAAAGTATATTTTTTGAGTCTTTAATTATAGAAAAGTTTTTATCGGTGAACTCAAGAATTCCTTCTGCTTTGCCTTTTGAATTTTCATCGAACACCAAACTTTTTGCCATATACAGCATTTCTTTTTTCGATGAAGAATTGAATGCTTTGTCCGTCATCACAACCATAATCGCAGAGTTTTTATTGCCATCACATATCACAGCAACATATCCTGTTAACGTGGTGTTTTTGAGAAAAGGAACAGTTGAATGATAAGTTCCGATTGCTTTGCTAACATTATCTTTCGTTAACTGAGAGCAGAACTCTGTTTTTTTCTCTTCAGTAGGCGTGAAATCAAAATAATTATTCGTCTTTTTGTTTGCGACTTTCATCAGATTTTCGATATCTGAAATATCCTCATTAGGTATATTATCGTTAAAATATTTTACAAAAACCATATAGGTGTCTCTATCAAGAAGGACATATCCGTCTCTTGACTTTGCAACAGCTCCACTCACATATACGTTATCAAGGATTTGAAGCTGGCAATTATAATCTTCAACATCAATATCGACGCCTGGGTTGATATCAGCATATGACGTAATTGCCTCACTGAAAGAGCTACTGTCATTGTTGATTATCTCAAATTTGATTTTTTGAACGGAATCAACTTCAGTATAATTTTCAGAATTGACTGTTTTGTTGTAGCAACTCTTACTAAAGAAAGAACATCCTGTCAGCAAAAAAATAAATGAAACGACCAGAGCTCCCTGTATATATTTTCTAAAGCACATATTATTGCCTCCTCATGAGTATCGCTCATATTATCTATCAAAATTGTAGGTTTGTCAAATTAGAACAAAAAAGCAGAGCCCAAATTCAGGACCCTGCAGTTATGTACAGAGAATTTTTTTGTCTTAAAATGCTTTTTTCATGTTTTAAAAACAGAACTTGCTTGGACAAGGTCTGTAGAAAGCTGTTTTATTGTTTCAACCATAGATGCCAATTGCTGAACCATTGTCGACTGTTCCTCAGTTGTGGCAGAAATCTCTTCTACGGAAGCGGATAGCTCTTCGCCCGCTGCTGACATATCTTGGATATCATCAATTATTTTCTTCCTGTCAATGGCACTACATTAGCTGCTATCCCAATTGATTGCCCATTTTGATTTTTAATAGGTGTTGCAAAAACCACAACATTATCACTATCATTCTTGGATATTAAGGCATTACTTATAGCAAATTCACCAGACATGGCTTTAGAAAAATAATCACGTTCTTTAATGTTAAGTTTCATATTGCTGCGGTCGTTGTCTACTAAAATTTCTCCATTCGAATCTGCCACAAACACATTCCCTAACAGAGAATAATTGCTTTGAATAATTTTATACGCCTCATCAAAAATAGGGTTATTTGAGGAGTAAAATTCTTCTTCCGCCATGTTTTGTCTTGCTTCTATGAGCTCGACAAATTGAGGATACTGTGCCAGCATCTCAGTTTGCAGCTCTTCCGCTTCAACCATTTCAAAAAATTCCTGGCCAATTATATTTGCATCAGAATTCATTTCATCTATCGCTTTGTTTATGACGATTTTTGAGCTTTCTGAATACAGATACAATCCAGTTAAAGCGACTGAAAAAGCAACCAGCAATACAATTACTAATGGAATTTTGACTTTGACAGACACGCTACGCTCCCTCCTTTATTTTTGATTCAAATATAAAAATCATAAATACACAACATTGGGGACTTGATTTACAAGACAAAAACATGTCTCATAAAACAAGTCCCCATATTTGTATTCAATTTTTGATAGAGCCTTAAAATCAGTACTGTCCAGTCGGTATAAATTCGTCTTCGCCTAAGTTCTTTTTTGTGGGAATACCATCTTTGATTTTTGCAACCAGTTCATCAAGCAGATTTTTGTCATCCTCAAGAGCTGTCTTGGCGTTTTGTAGACCTTGCCATCTCATGTCTTTATATGTAAGCCACGAGCCCGACTTCTGTATAATACCTTTGTGAATAGCGATATTGATTACATCAGATTCGTATGAAATGCCCTTACCAAATATAATTTCAAACTCGCATTCCCTGAACGGTGGAGCAACTTTATTCTTTACGATTTTTGCTCTTGTCCTGTTCCCCACAATATTCGTTCCATTTTTAATGCTTTCCAGTTTTCTGACATCTATACGAATAGTAGAATAGAACTTCAAGGCTCGTCCGCCTGTTGTAGTCTCTGGATTTCCGTAAATTACACCGACTTTTTCTCGAAGTTGATTTATAAAGATAACAATAGACTTGGATTTGTTGACGGCTCCTGCGAGTTTACGCAGTGCCTGAGACATCAATCGTGCTTGAAGACCAACATGGGAATCTCCCATCTCACCATTTAGTTTATCAGTATTCATATTATGCCTCATTTGTTTTGCTTTTTTATCAATTTAATAATAACATAAATTTGAAGTAAAGTTAATTTGGTTGATATAATTAATATAAAAATAATGCCCATCACCTCAATTATATAAGGTGAAGGGCATTGGAAGATAGCACTTTTTATTGCATGTAATACCCAGTGATGTCTAATGTGCCGACATCGATAATTTTAGTCTGGGATGGGATAACAGTGGTATACCCAATAAGCTTTTTATCAGCATCAAAGAGCAACAAATACTTTGTTTCATTGAAATCGGGTGTGTCCTCGACCCATCCTGTTTTATATGTTCCGAATCTTGAAGCAAGATAGGCTCCGCCGAAAGTCCCGTTGAAAGTCGTTTGATTGTTGAATGCTTGTAAGCATCTCTCTCTGACGGCTTCACTTACAGTTTTTCCAGACGGCAGTTCTTCATCTTCAATATACACTACTTGTGCCAGCTCTGGATACTTTTCTTTGTCAAAGACAAGCCGATATTCATATATCTCTGTAGGTCTGTTAGAGAATATTGTCTTCCCTGTTTTTATGCTTACTCCTGAAAGATTGAAAGTCGCCTTTTCGATAGCCACGACTGCATCTTTGTATTCTACTGGCTCACCGAACAAGGTCTCGAACTGAGCGTCTATATCCTTGCTGCATTTGTCGACATCAAGTGTCATCAATGCGAAATCGATATAGTGATTTGCCCTGACGGTGCCGTAAGGTGCAATTCCTGTGGCGATTAAGTTATTTGCGTCGTCGTAGACCAAAAAGACTGAAGTGACAAAATCAGGTGCCTGACTATATATAAAATCATAGTCATTAGTAATATCAACGACGTCTCCTACGGGACGACAATTTACCCAGATGTAATCATCTGATGGGATACCGCTATATCTATAGCTCAGCACCGTCTTTGTGCCAGGTATTTTTGCGGCAATGTCTTTGTAATAAATGTTTAAATCGCCGTTCTCAGCCTTTATTGTTTCAACCCTTACCGTTTCATATTCTTGTTTTGCAAAGCCATATTTTACAGCCGTTTCTTTGCTTACAGCTCCCTTTTCAACCAGTGTCTTGGCAAGGGTTTTCGTTTTTCCTTTCATCTTGGCGTTAAGGACCTTATAAATGATATCTACGCAGTCGCCACGGGTGAAATTATTCATAGCCTCGTACTTTTCAGCACAAATTATTCCGAGTGCGTTAGCCATCTTAAGAGAAAGGCTGTAAGTAAAATCTCCATTTTTGTCACTGTAGCCGAGAGCTCTCAGCATAAAGGTGACAAATTGCACTGGCGTCACAAGGTCATTTGCTCCGAACTGAGTCGCACTTATACCATTTGTATAGCCCTTGTTATAAGCATACGCTATATACTTGTATGCCCAGCTCGGAACGTCCGTGAACGGACAGGTATAATTACTGTTAAGAGCAGCCTTTTCTTCTCCCAGCATTCTGAGAAGAAAAACCACAGCCTGAGTTCTTGTCGGAGATGTTTCAAGTTCGTAGCCCTTATCCGTCCCCGCAAAGAGCCCCATGTCTTTCAACATATCGGCACGCTCAAGAGTCGTCTGTGCAATCGCATTCGGATGCACAACATATGTGTATTTGGGTGTAGCTGCGTAAGCTACTGTTGTCATCCCCACCACAAGGGCGACAACGAGAATTAACGATAATGTTTTTTTCATTTTTGAAAACCTCCTTAAAAAAATATAAATATACCACAACTGAAAAAATAGGATAGATTATAGCTTTAGCTATATCGATATTATATAACAATGAGATAGATTTGTTAAAATATTTATATTGGGAAAAATATTAGTTAGCTTTATTTTTCTTAAAATAGAAATTATAAATATCTTCTATCACAAGGTCAATATTTTTGTTTGTTGAAGGGATGAATGGAACAGATTCCTGCTTCATACTCATTGCTCTATCGATATGTGCATGAGGTGTAGTTTTTACTAAAGCCACGACACCATCTATATCCTGTGGAACAACAAAATTAGCAACTTTCTCATTTACATAGACATGTTCGAATCTTTTAAATACGGTTTCAAGGTTCTTTTCGTATCCTCGAATTCCATGAATAAAGAACAGTCTTTTATCCCTTATGGCTTCTTTCATTTTTTCAAGGCTGACATCATTTTCATCATTTGATATCGTAGTCGTCACACATGGATTTTCTGCCAATGCGTCTATTTCAGGTTCGGAATTTACATATTCATGGATATTGGGAATTCTATTTAGAATTTTGCATTGGAGCTCGATTTTTTCAGAAAGGTTTTTAATTCGGACGGATTGCTTTTCCACTTTATTTTTTAAACAGGTATTTTCATCTTGAAGAGTTTTTATATTATCCGTGACTTCTCGAAGTTCTTCTTGTACTTTTTGAACGGCAAGTTCTTTATCTTTCTCGTTATCGCTCACTTGCTTTTCAAGCTTTTCAACTTCTTCTGTCTTTCGCTTGTAATTGCGATTTAGATTCCTGTTCTCACGCTTAAGAATTTCGATTGTACCTTCTAATTCTGTGATTTTATTGTTTTTAGCAGCCATATGGTATTTGATTTGTGCATTAAACCAGACGTCCCTGATAAGATTTTCAAAAACATACAAAGCAATTCTTTTACTTAACCCAGCCATTGATATAAGGGGGATAAATTCAACGTCCTCATAATATTGTTTTGCTTTCTCTTTGTAATACGGCAAAAAATCATTGTCGCCGTAAACTTTATCATAATGCTCTCCTAATTCTTTCTCTCCATAATTGACCGACAGGAAATGGATTACTTCTGGATATTCATCAACAAGCTTTTTGAAAAACGGCTGCTGTACGAGTTCTGATTTGGGATTTTTAGGAGAAACTAAGTAAAATATCATTTGATTGATATAATCAAGAAAATTAGATGCTTCAGACACAATAACGGATTGCTTTACATTATCGGTAAAAGCTATTATTGAATTCTTTACGAAAAACATGTTTACGCATGACAGTATTTTGGGGTCGTGTTCTTTTTCGGATAAACACAGCTTATATAATTCAAGCAGAAATGAGAAGTTAAGAAAATCGAAGACTTTTTCTGAGAAATCATAGTTGATGTTGAAGAATACCAGATGGTCTGAGATTTGAACTGCTTTAAAGAACGTGATGCAAATGTTTCTGTAAAGGGATGTAAGCTTTTCATCGTTGTAAAAAAGATTGTCTGGGCCGATATTGTAACTATATTTACGCTCATTCTTTTTTATATATTCAAGAAAATATCGTCCAATTGAATCCTTTGCTAAATCTCGCTGCAAACTTTGTATTTTATATAGGTCATCATCGAAACGGCTTTCATCTTTACTATATAGGGCGCCTGCAAAAAATACAAGGAGAGGGGTGATATCTATCTCGTCATTTTCAATTTCATACGTGAACTTTTGAATACTTCGTGAACATCGGAATTGATTCATCTGCTGCAACGTATTTGCCTTGTTCATAGCTATTTGCCTCCTCATCAAAATGCTGGTTTGATGATACCACAGAATAGTAGTTATGTCAATTTACTAAAGCGTTTTTATAGAAACAAAAACAAAAAAACCGCCGAATAACGGCGGTGAAATAGATATGTATTAGTTGATTGAAGCTTTGGTGGGAATATTCACCTTCGATGTTTCCAGGCTCTTTGCTTTATTGGGCTTAAGAGCATGGAGTAAAGAGTCTTTCAAGGATTTCGCTATCGAAGATAACGTGGATATCAAAGCAATAAAAATTGCACCGCTGATAGCACTCATACACACTGTTCGGGCTCCTGGGTTCATTACCTGGACATTTAATTTCAGGTAGAGATAGAATGCAAGCCCGTATATCCAGAAAGCGTATATGAATGTTTTCGACCGCCTGATGGAGTACCCCATGATAAACAAGCCTGCAAAGATAGCAACGATTGCCCATGCGTTGTGCTGAGTAGCTAATAAACGCATAGATGTAGTTAATACTTCTACGATGTTTACTGATTGCATTTTGTTTTTTGCTCCCTTCATACTTTGTAAAATGATTATACCACAAAATAGCATAAAAGTCAATATAACCGCTATTTTAGTGGTATGCTACAGCACTGAAAGAATAAACATTTATAATATATTGTGATACTATTATATAAATTCTAAATTCAAAGTTAAATAAGATTGGCGAATGGACATAACGGTAAAAGTGTGTTATAATAAAAGCACCAAGTTCAGGAGGTGCATTACTATAAACAAAGATGTTGTAATGGAAAGCTGCAGAACTTGTGCATACAAAGAAACTAATACTGGGGAAAGCGGTTGCCAAAAAGTTGGCAGTATTGGCTATTGTGGCGACGTTGAAGAAAACGAGGCAAAAAAAAACAAGCCCTGTAAAGAAGGCAAGTTATAAGCCGCATGGAGTTGCATATCAAAGACACAAAAACAACGTCAAGAAAAAAAGGCTGATAGAAGTCATAAACGCAAACAGATATGCTCCTCATATTGGCTCAATAAAGGAATCAAAGCGACTTGATAAGAAGGGCAATCCAAAAGGCAATTATATTGTTTATCCAAAAAACAGCAAGTACCAGAAATTCCTTAAAAGGCTGACATCTAAAAGAAGCAGAAGAGAATTCGATTTGCCCACTAAAGGCAACAAATATCGTAGAACAGTTGATTTTTGGTGGGAGCTTTATTAAAAAGAGCCAAGCATAAGCTTGGCTCTTTATATATGCAAACTCTTGATATAGCTATGCACTCTATCTCCATAATACGTTTTGATTTCTAATCCGAAATCAGGAAGCGAATGCTTTAGAAAATATTTAACACTCGGCATGTCCATCTCTGTCAGTTTCTCTGTGCTCTTGAGAAGAATGTCGCTGAAATGTTCTGTGTTCCCAATTTTGATTTCCTCAATACATTCCAAAATAGTATCCATCGTATCTGCTGCAGCGACTACTTTGCCTTCAGGAGTGCTATTTTTGGGATAGAGCATCTTGAGGCGGAATTCAGTTTTCCATTCTTCGGGAAGCAGATAGGCTATTTCGTTATCGAATGCCTCTTCTTCCCTCTTCTCGACTGCTTCAAGCATCCTGGGCGTGGTTCTTTTAACGTAAGACAAGACATCACCAGTTATATACTCAGGCGTATCGTGAACCAAAGTTGTCGACAACAGGTCGTACATGTTGATATTGCTGCCGAACTTTAAATTTTCCAAATAAGCAAGTCCCATTGCAATCCTTGAAACAGACCACTCGTGCTGGGCAACAGACCTTGGCATAAGCTTATTGAGATTTTGATATCTCATTGTACGCATAAGGTCTCTGATTTGATAAAGATAAACTCCAAAGGTATCTTCAAAATCGCTGAAATTGGTTTTATTTGTTTTGCGGTAGGTTTTGATAAACCTGTCGACCTTTTCTCCGTAGTATTTTTTTATGTCCCTGAATCCAAGGTCTTCGAGACAATAGGCAAGGAACCAATGGGAGACATCTATATCAATGTCGATAAGCTCTTCGGCTTGCAGCTTAATAACGTCTTCAAACATCCGCTTATTGCCAAGTTCGATTTCTTCTACGCATTCAAGAATCTTGTCAATAACATTTGAGGCTCTGACGATTTTGCCCTCTACGCTGTCATCTTTGGCATAAAGCACGAATCTTTTGAATGACTCCTGCCAGTTTTGAGGAAGCATTTGCTTGAAGTTGGTCTCAAACAATATCTCCTTTACTTCACTGAAAGCCACCGACATCAAGGCTTTATTCCTTGGACTCGATTGCATATCGCCAGTGAACAGCTTGATGCTATCATGTAAAAGTGCCCTCTGAAGTAGCTCTCCCATATCAACTTTTACATCACTGTATTTTGATTGCCACAACCCTAACCCCATCGCTATGCAAGCTACTGACCATTCATGCTCGGCAATAGAACTATTTTTGAAGCGGAATTTATTCTGGTATCTGCGTATGGCCATTAAACGTCTTATTTCGTATATATACGTTCCAAAAGACATATCTACTACCTCTTTTTCTGTGCTTTATTAAGCCTTGCCGAAATTATTTCCTGCAGCTCATGGAATACAGACTGCCCGCATAAATCGCTGAGCATGTCAACAAGAGCCTCAACATACCCGTTAGCAGGCAGAATGAGCCTTGCGGTTTCCGCAGCTTTGACCTTGATGATGTAATCCATTACATCGTTTACGGTGCATCCTTCTGTGTTGATGAGGCTGGAGATGACATTACTTCTTGAGACATATTGGATGAAGTTCAGATTGATTTTCTGCTGAGAAAACTTTCCGTCTGAACCAGCAAATCTATCTACAAAATCATCAAAGCGGGCTATTATCGACTCCTTAAGACACGGAGTCCCTTCAGGAACCTGCTCAAACGCAGAAAAGGCTCCCGTCGTATCAACAGGAGCCAGAACATAATAAGGCAAAGACCTGGTTGCAATTGCTGCTTCAGCAAACGCCTCATCAGGCAAAGAAGTATCTTCTTTTTTAGCTCTTACAGCTTTTCCTGTCTTCCTGTCGATATCAGCCACCCCTCTTAGATTTTTATGTCTATCATAAATGCAGACACCTATCCCGCCTGTAAGCAACTTTTGGCGGCAGGCGAAAGCATCGTACTTTTCAATGTGAACCAACTGGGTTCTGACCATATGTTACCCCCTTTCTTAAGGGTTATAGCCCTTGTACATTTTAACACCTCCAAAAAACCACGCTATATTAATGATATAATAACATGGTGTGGGTATTCTTATCTTCATGCCAATTATACCACACATTAGCACAAATGTCAATATTGAAAATTAACATGCCACAAAATTGAAGTAAGGTCAAAACTACATTGACTCCAAGGCAAATATACGGTATAATTAATATACAAAAAAAGGAGGAGCGACAGTGTCAATAAGTGATATTTTTTATGAATGCAGAGCTGATAACATTAAGAATTTTATACCTGCTACGCAGATAAAAACGCAAGAAGACATAGATGAATACAATGCAAAAGGTTACGCTATCGGTTATACTGCAGATGAGTTTGCCAAAACTTTTCCAGATAAAGTATTTTACAATAATGGTTTTAATAAAACTTATTATTATGATGCTTCGCAATTTATTTTATTTGTTATTCACATGTATGGTCGTCAAGTCCTTTCGTTTGATAATAACTTTCAAGAAGAAATCCTGAAAACTATCTTAGGTTGGAACATTCAAAAAAGATGGTCTTGATAGCAAAGCTTTTGCTTGATAACATAAAATAAAAAAGCCGCTTTCATGCGGCTTTTTTGATGTACTATGCGAATAAATTCGCGAGCCAAAACGCAAACTCACTGAAGATAGTTTCGAAAAAGTCTTCAATCACATCCCAAAACGATGTAAATGTTTTCTCTTCTGAAGCTGATTCGTTGTTTGCATTGTTAGCGTTATTAGTTTGTGCGGCTTCGACCTCATCCGAAATTTCTGGAGCGGACATCATAGCATCTGCTCTTACTGTTTCGTACTCTTTATTAACGGAATCAAGAACAGACAGTGTATTCGTGTCGGTAAGCTCCTTGTACACATATCCGTCAAAATTGACTTTGATGAAGTCGACGTATTCATTTGCCGCCCTTTTCCACTCATCACATGCGAGAATCAGTTCTGCTATCCTGTCGGAAGCGGTATCCTCAACATCGTATTCATTACAGAAATTTCTGTATCTGATGAGGAAGCCAAGCTCCTTTACGTATGCATAGTATTCACTCAGAAGCCCATTCAGCCCGTAAATGTTCGCCAGCATGTCATTATCCGTCAGATATTCATTGATGACTGTGTAGGAATCGGGGTCTTTCAACGTTTTGCTGGTTTTTAGGTACATGGGGACAGCCTTGACGACCTTTTTCTCACCATCAATCATATAGTAGGTATCTCTCATGCGATTAATATCTACTTCTGATTTTTTATATTTCCTCTGACAGTTATCAGCTCCATATGTAAATACATGAATTTCCTCATGGAGTGCTATCGACAATGCCTCTGCATTGACTTTCTTGCTGACTCTGACCCACTTTACAACTTCACTGTTATCGACCGCAACACCTGAGGTGTTGAGGTAATTGAACAAAGAAACAATTTCTTCGTCAGTGAAGTTTTTTTCAGACGAGTTCTTGTTCAGCTTTGCCGCAACGCCAGACATATCCAGCTCTGCAGCGAAAGCTGGTGCAATCAAAATTATCGGCAAAATGATTGCACACAAAAGTGCCAATATTGTTTTTTTCATGGCAATTTTCCTTTCCTGAGAATCTACACAGTTTCGCCGTCATAGACGTAATCGTAGAATCCATATTTTAGATTACTGTTGATTACGTCTCTGGTTTTTGCCTTAAAATCACTTTTGAAATTCTTTAACTGAGTGTCTACCTTTTCGTCCTCATCTCCATAGCACATATTGCCTTCCCTTATCTCGGAAGCAATCATTGCTTTCAGTTTTGTCGGCGAAGTAGTTGCCCCACAAAGCCGCATAGAGTCCGAACCTTTCCATATGTCGCACCGAAACAGTACGAATATTTGCTTTTTGCTTTTCTGCATACTTTCTACCTCCTAAAAATAAACGCCCACTTTCAGGTTCGAGGATTTTCCTTTAAACTGAAAAAATAGGCGTCATAAAATTGGATATATTTATTATATTTAGCCTTCTGAAATTGTTAAAACAAGCTGCTTGCTGGCTCAAACCGCTCCAGATTCAAATAACTATTAGTCTCTTGCTTTTGATTTGTGCTTTACTTTTTTGGGATTTATGAGTTTAACATCTATAGTTATCCCTTTCAAATCGCTCAGCCTATTCAGCTCTTGTTGTTTATCTTCAACATAAATTTTTTTAACCCACTGATTCCCTTTTGTTCGCCCATAACCCCTGTAGATATACCCGTAGCTTTTCAGCATATCTTTGTAATTATAGCAGTTGTCGACTATTATGTATGCCATTGCTTTTATCTGCACATCTTGAATTGCTGCAACCTCAATATTTGTTGTATCAGTCAGAGTAGACAGGTACTCGACTTCTTGCTTAACCAAATCGTCGCCGATTTCTTTGACCCAGTTTTGTTCCAAGCTGTTATATGTATAACCTCTTTCTTTTAGCAAATCTTTAATAGTATAGGATTTATTCACCTTGATTATTGATTTGCCGCCTATAAGATTTTTAAGTGAACCACATTTTGCTGTAATTGGACCATGTGCAGCAATTAGCTGCTGGATATCGTATACATCTTTGATATCATCAAATGTCAATAATCCAAGCTTGATGGCTGTTTCCAGCAGGTTTTTGTAAACAAGATAAAACCGTTTCGAGTGTCCAGTTCTCCCATAAATCGAATATTCGACGTTATGAGCAATTTCATGGATGTTCGTTTTTAGGATTTCTTTCGTTCCCCTGTCGAGGTTAAAAACCGCAATAGTAGCAAACGGTTCGCCACTTTTTTTCTGCCAGTGTCCGTTTTTTGTTTTCAACTTTTTATTTTCGATTTTTAAATAATAGGGAAAAACTTTTATGTCGGGGTATGTCGTTTTGATAATTAAGTCAAGCAATTCTTTGATTTTCTGAATCATTTATTTTCACCTATAAATTCAATAAGAATTGAAAATAATATACCACAAAGTTGATTAAATGTCAAAAAAGTCTGCAGCTTCTTTAATGTCCTTACCCCTCAGGACTGTTTACAGAGCCACCATAGAGCCTAGAACTAAGGCATCATTCTAGGGTATGCAATTACCTAACGTAGCTTTCGCTTAGGCTAGTCAACTAGGGCTACACAAGCCCCCACTTCAAGCACCTATGGTGCTAAGTGGTTGGTAGTTGACTTTCTGAACCGTCGGGCAGAACAAACACCTGGTTGTAATTGTTGTCTTCCATAAGGCCCTCCTGAATTTGTAACTATGTTATTGAATGCTTTTGTTTTAGAGATAAGTTGATAAATAATTATCATAAATTCCTTGAGGGTCAACATTTATTTTTTCACAAATCCTTTTTACGTTTTGGTCATCTAATAAAATCTTTTTAAGCCTTTCGAACTTTTCTGTCCAAATTAGACCCTTTTCTTTTTTTCGTCTGATTGCAGAAGATGCCCAAAGCAAGTGGATGAATCTTGGATTGTTTATACTGTGAAAATAATTTGGTATTTCACGGCAGTCTCCATCAAATACGAAACCATAATAGTTGCCGATGTCAAAGAAACTTATATTGTGCTTAATCACGCTATTATAAAATTCTTGTCCAGTATCATCATATGGACTTACCTTATCAAGTTTATCTAAATATATTCCTCGATTTTTTAACTCTTTAATATTCATGAGAACTAAATTCAAGTATATCCTTTTTGCAACTGCAGCCCTTACACCTTCAACATTCCTAATAGAAATGAGACCAAGGGTGTTCAGTTGATTAAGATATTCTGTTTCCAGCTTATTCAAACCACCTTCAAGGTAAGCAGCAATACTTTCCTGCATGAAGCCTACTATTGTGCTTTTTGTTTCAATCATCTTATCCACTTCATCAGAAAAAACATTTTGAAGAAAAACAACATCTCCGTCTGACAAAAACAAATAATCTGTTTTGACCTGCTTGTAAATACAATTGTTTATTGCAGAAACCCTGAATGGCAAATAGTCTTTTACGAGGTATTCCTTAGAGTCAAACTCTTTTGTAAGCCGCAGAAATTCTTCTTTTATATCAGGAAGCCATGTTATGACACGAATTCCTCTTGATTCAAGCTCTTCTTTGGTTCCGTCTGTAGACTCATCATCAAAATAAACCACGTTTTTTCTTAGCTGTGGATTGAGCAGCAAAAAGGATTCAATTGTAAGCACAGCTATGCTCTTAATATTGTAGCCAGAAAAAGCAATCGTTGTATTATTGATTATGTAATTTTTATTGATAACAATCTCCTCCTTCTGCTACTCATTAATCAAACAAATCGTTATCTAAATTGAAAGACGGCTCTTCACCATTTTTCATACATATTTTTTTATACTGATAATATAAATCAAAATACTTTCTGCGTATTTTCTGATTTTCACTTTCGAGCTTTTTTATTCGTGTCTTAAGTTTGTTTATATAATTAGGGTCGTTAAGCTTCATAAGTGCTTCAGAATCTCTGCTAAGCGAACGAATCAAGGAGTTTTTCAATATCTGACTGTCAACACTCAGCTCCTGCCTTTTTGCTCTTTTAACACATTTTTCTCCTACATATACACCAACGTGGTCAGGAATTTCACTCTTAACCTGTTCGTACAACTTTTCAGGCATGACATAATAATTGTAATTGCCGACAAAAGTGGTATGAGCTTTACTGTGAAAATCCGATTTGGTTACTTTTATTTCATAACAACGCCAGACATCGTTTGTGTCGTAGGTGATATAATCGACTCTTTCGGTTCCGAACCAACCAATAGTAACCTCAAAGCAGCAAAATACCCCCTGCTTGCTCGTAGCCTTATATATTCTTTTTTCTAATTCTTTTGTTAGATTTGTTTTTGCCATGAGGTAACTCCTTAAGGGCTTTACTTTCTCTTCCCAGCAGATTTATAGGATTATTTTTTTTATCTCTAACTAAAAGCAGTTCATTAGAATCAGATTGAAAAGAAACGGAATATTCTCCATTCATGATTTTGTTGTAAATTTCTTCAAGCATTACAACACTAACTGCCCCTCCGTCACTTTCATCATCATTGGAACATTCTCCAATTTCAACTTGATAATATACTTTATTGTCAAAGGGCATTATGTTCTTATTCAGTAATTTCCAATTTTCTTTTTTATAGAAATGGTAAATAATTTTTACACACCTACCCTAATCGATTTTATTTATTGGAGTACCAATATTTTTGGGAATTCCATTTTCCCAGATTTTCGGATTGATTGGTCGCACTCTGCCATTTTTCGTGTCAAAGCTTAGTTTCCGCTTTGACTTAAAATCAACAACTGCCCAGAGTTCACCGCTGACTCCCTTGAATTTATCATTTTCTGCAGGGTATATAAAATCTTCTTTATTCATTTTTATCGGCTTCATATCAGGATTAATGGCTTTTGCTGCGTTTTTAGGAACGTTTACAGCGTCGATAATAGCATAACAGGTGTCATTTATCAAGAAAGCCATCTTCGTCCTATCCCTCGTCCATTTTTCGTCTGGAGAAATAAAACCTTTAAGCATAATATTTCTTTTGATATCGATATTTAACTTAGGCTTCATTCCAGCATTTAAGTCATCGCCTACATCCTCTGTGATGCCATTAGTGAAAAAGTCAGAGTCAATGGGAAGGATATAATCCAAGATAACGTTTGCTCCATACTTTCTTTTGCTTTTAAGGTCGATGACTCCATAAAAATATTTATTTTCGTTCTGTATCCCAACCCTGCTTGAATCCTTACTCCATTTTATCTTTATACCGAATTGCTTGAACGGGCATACAGAGGAATCATGTATAAGCAGCGACACATACGGGTTGGCAAAATCTATCTTGTCCTTTTCGAACAGAAGAAGAGCGGTTGCCTTACCGTTGTTCGCAACCACAGCTTTTAACATTTTATCTGGAGATAAACTTTGAGCAAAAACGTCTTTTCTTTTGAAAGTAAAAATTTCTTCCATAGTAAAGCCTCTCTGTTATATCTTTTGAAGTTTTTTGCTGGTTTTGGAGATGCCTTTGATTTGCATATCATCGAACATGATGACCCAACCTTGCGGCTCGATATTGATGACCGTTCCATCTCCATAATCCAGATGATGTACTCTGTCACCGATTTTGCTTATCTCTTCTTTATTATTTTCAATCGGCTCCTCATAATTGTTAAATGTATCTTCACTTTCAGCCAGGTTTCTTGCAGACCTGAGTAGATATTCACTGCAGATACCTTCATTATCATACAACTCAGGATTCATATTTATCAGATACCTGGACGGGATGCGGAAGCTTCCGTCGTAGTTGTTGCCTTCTGCATCTGTCACAAACAGTAAATCTTTTGCCCTCGTAAGAGCAACATAGCCAATTCGTCTTTCCTCTTCCAAATCTTCTGCAGTCGTGGCTTTTGAACTTGGTAGGATGCCTTCATTAAGTCCTATTACAAATACGACTGGAAATTCAAGCCCCTTTGACGCATGTATGGTCATAAGAGTCACTTTATCAGAATTGTCTATCTCATCCTGATTCGTATAGAGGGAAATCGTATTCAGGTATTCTTCAATAGAGGATGTTTCCTTAGAACATTCTTTTTCATACCGCTCGGCTGACCGCTTCAGCTCAATGACATTTTCGTATCTCTGTTCTTCATCCAGCTTTCCATATTCGCTTTCGAGGTCAAGATATGTGATTATAAAATCAATGAGCTGGTGTATTTTTTGCGTCTTTGAATTGGATTTTATATGCTCGACGAGTTCAATCAGATAAGAAGCTTTTGTTTTTGCGAGTTCCTTGTCGTACATATGCCTTTTCAGGGCTTCATATAAAGAGACTTCTTCAGATTCGCTTTGTCCTTTTATGTATTCAAGCTTCTTTTTGCCGATTCCTATAGACAGTTCGTTCACCATTCTGATAAACGAAAGGTCGTCCTCAAATGCGGCAAGACTCAGGATTGAGAGAACATCTTTGACTTCTTTTCTTTGATAAAATCCAATTCCTGATACTATTTTGTACGGAATCCTGTTTTCGATGAGTTTATCCTCGATGGCTTTTGATAAACTGTGCGTTCTGTATAGAATAGCGACATCCGAATAGTTGTAGCCATTAAGCGACATGATTTTATTTACAACCCATCTTGCCTCATCGTATACATTTCTCCCGTGATAATGCATAACTCTTGTTCCACTTTTACGATTTGCAACAAGGTCTTTTTTAATTCTGTGCGGATTATGCTTTATGAGGCTATTACTGACATCAAGGATTTCAGGTGTGGAGCGATAATTACGATTTAAGATGATTGTCTGAGTTTCGATTTTACGACCTTTGAAGCCGCAAAGATACTCTTCAAAGTTATTGATGCAGTTTACATTGCTGCCTCGGAACGAGTAAATTGACTGGTCTCCATCTCCCACGACAAACAGATTATTGCATTTGTCTGACAGAATTGAGACCAACTCAAGCTCTCTATCGGAAACATCCTGGAATTCGTCGACCTGTATGTAGTCAAACGCCATTTGCCATTTTTCTCTTATTGCAGGTTTAGTTTTCAAAATGTATATGGTAAGATTGAGCAGGTCTTCATAATCAAGCATGCTGTCCTTGATTTGTTCTGCCAGATATCCGTACAGGATTTTATAATCAAGGCAGTATGATGCTTGGCTCCTCTTTTCCACGTCAGAACTTTTGAGCAGCTCAAAAATTTCCTCATAGTTTGCCAATAAACGCCTGCTTTGACCTTTACATCCTATATAAATAATGTCGTTTATAGCTTTGCTATAAGGAACGTCTTTTGCGGTAATCCCTATTTTTTCATATACGTTCTTTAATACTACTGGAACATCGGTATCTGTATCTATGATTTTATACCTGTTATTCCACCCTATCGCATGGATTTCCTCTCTTAGGAAGCGGTTGCAGAAGCCGTGAAATGTCATAATGTATGGCGTCCCGACATCTCCGACCATATTTTTAATTCTGGTCTTCATCTCATTCGCCGCTTTATTTGTGAATGTCACGCACAGAATTCTGCTGGACATTGCGTCTTTTTCTTCGATGAGATAAGCATATCTTGTAGTCAAGGCACGTGTTTTGCCGCTCCCAGCTCCTGCTATAACACGGATGTAACCTTCGGTAGTCTGGACAGCCAACAACTGTTCACTGTTCAATTTCTCCAGTTCTTGTACAACACTCAAAGGAAGTCCTCCTGCTATGATATTTTTATATATTTGCTTTTTTGTTTTCAGAATCGTCCAAGACACCAACATTCACTGCAATGCTGGCATTATAGATTTGCTTCCTGTACCACGTGTGAGGTTCCATCCCTGACTTTGGGTCGTAGACTACGGTGTCGCCATAAACAACGACCTTTTTCCCTTCTTTGAGAGCCTTGTGCATTTCATCAATGGTACATGGTGTTATTCGCATTATATAAACCACTTCCTTCTTTATATCTGAAATATACCACAAAATAGACAAAAGAGCAAATCGGGGGCATAGAAACATTGAGGGGAACAATGATTATTTGAGTAACTGAAGTCTTTTTGTATAAGGCAGTGCTTCTTTTCGGGACATGATGCCAAGTGAAACAACGGTCAAGCTGTTCGGGGCGACTTCTGTATGCCCATTGTCCCTGACAGCATAAAACCCTTTTCTCTCTAAGCCTTCAAGGTAAATTTGATGTGCTCTGCATACGATTTTTTCTGTTCAGAATTATACCACTGGGCAAATCTATCCGTACTGCCTTCCTTGACAGCACAAATTGTACAAGCGTGTCATACCTGTGCTGCTATTTTTCCGACAGACATATTCAGGTCTTCGTTTACTATTATATATTGAATCAGCTCATTTTCGTTTTTTACGTTCATTTTCTTCATCCCCCAAAATTACTATAATGATTATACCACAAAATGATAGATAAGTCAATAATGGTCATATTAAAGGGAAATAGTTACTATTCTAACATGCTTTTTATATGATATTACAAACTTTCTAAAATAAAATATTTACAAAACAAAAAAAGACCTGCAATAATAGCAGGCGAAGATAAGAAAAAAGAAAATAAAGATAAAGATGGTTGTATTAAAAAGCAAACAAAATTGCTGGGTTAGCAATAAAATATCCCCCTAGTTTTTTGGCTAAGGGGCATTTTAAAAACGCTTAGAAATTCGAAAGGAACGCCATATCAGTAGCATTGCCGTATGCAATAACATGCTGCATCGGGATAATCACGGAAGAAGTCCTTTTGTCCAAATTGTATCTTGTTGTCTTAACGGAATGCCTGCTTACTTTCTCCTTGATGACAAGGTCGCCCATATCGTCGAAGAAAGCAGATGTTTTGGGCGAGTAATTTTTCTTGCCGAGCATTTCATCTGCTGCGGCGAACATGTCCTCAAGTGTAACAGCCTTATTTGAAGTCACTTTAATGTTGTTTCCTGCTACTTCAACAGAGAAATCAACGCCATTGACTTTTTTCTTCCCAATTGCGTTCATATATTGCTCTCTCCTTTGTGTTGGTATTGTATTGGGGAATTCGCATGATTTAAGAACTTAATAAATGAACAAACCTTCATTGAATGTTTTTATTATATTTACGAAATCAATATTTGTTAAAGCAATATATAAAAATATAAAAAATAGGAGCACAACAATGTGTTCCTATTCTAAAACCATTTTGTCATAAATCTCAAAAAATCGAGCATCATTTTGCTTCGGTCTACAGACTGTTTTAATTTGCCTGCATAACGCTGTACTCCTCAGGAACCGTTATCGTAAGCAGCTTGTCGCTTACGTATCCGCATAACTGGGTTTTGTCTGCCGTTTTAACGACGAATATCCTGTTTCCGTGGGAGTAGACCTTGCATTTGCCCAAACCGTAATGCTCAATAATTTTGCAGACTGAAACCTGCTTTCCTTCGCTGAGTATTCTTTCTTTAATCTTCTGCAGCAGAATGTCTGTGCAGTTTACGGACCTGCACGACTTTTTGATGTAGCTGTACGTGCTGTCATTGCCGTTGAAGTTCTTATCATTTATTACGACACAAATGAACATATCGTTTTTGCAAAGGATGATGCTCTTGCCCTCATAAGATATCCGCATAAAAACCTTTCCGTCATTCGAAGTCAGCTTGTACAGCTTTACACCTGTAAAATCCACGACCGAATCTTCCTCGTTATTTACAACAAAGTCGAGGAGTTCATCGACAGTTAAATTCTTACTATTATCCATAGCAATATTCCCCCTATGTTCTCTTAAAAATAAAAAAGCCCACTTGCAGATATGTAGTGACAGTAATTTACAAATGGGTTTTCTCGACAAGGTTATTAAACTTTTGTTATATACTTTTTGAACGGTGTAAGGTCTCTCGGAAAATGCTTTCTTTGGATTACAGCCAGATAGCTCTCACCGTTCTTGGGCTTAACCATTATTGCCCCTTTCAAAATTAGGCTTCCCGTGCAGACAAGCTTTAGTCCCACCTGCTCCGAAAATGAATTTCGAATCTTCCTTGCCCATATCAAGCTTTTCTCTGTAAAACCTTTCAGCAAGATTTACAAAACGTTCGATTTCTAAATCGCTTTTGAAAATTTTTCTTGTCTGGTTGATACTATCAAGAAAAACAACGCCTTCTTCGACATTTACGTTCAACTCGATAGACTCGTTACGGCTGTTATCGCTTCCGCCGTATTCGTCGCCTACTGACATATAGGCAGGAGTTCGGTATACCATCTTTCGCAATGAGTAGTTTCGTTTATCTGGCTCATACTCATCGCAGTTCCATAGAAATGCAAAAGACATATCTTCCATTGTGTATTTCCCCATTGACCTTCTCCTTTCTGCACTGGCTTGAAAATAAGAAATCCCATCCGTCAGTGCTTTTCAGCAACTTAACAAATGGGATAAATCAAATTTATTAGTATTTTTATGATATTCAGTTTTTCAAAAAACGTTAAATTGCAGACGGCTCAATCATAAAATTATATTTAAGTAATCTGTAATTTCGCTGAGTATCAGAAGTTCGGTATTGTTGCCTAATGAAGATACAGGAGTGTAAACCAAATTTACTTCTATAATGTTATTCCCGTCTTCCGCTATTTCCTTTTTGTAAACGCTGTAGCAATTACGGCAATCATTCATGTCGTATCTTAAAATGCCATATGCGGAATCATCAGAACCGTGTTCTGCGTAAGAGTGCATCGTGTACGAATTTTCTGTGTCGTTTGCCATACGGTCTTTCTCATAAAGAAGAGTATTATGTATTAAATCCAAAGCAGTTTCCTCTTTGTTCACATATGGAACGATGCGTGTTGAAACAGAAATATTTCCGAGTGACGAATATAACCCATCATTCGATGTGTAACGCCAGTCGTCTCCAGTGATGTATATAGCTTCATATGCTTTATTTCCGACAGTTATATTCTTGGTTTGAATAAACTGATAACCATTTTGAGCTCGCTGCGACATCTCAGGGGTTTCAGATGAGGACGAATAACCATCATCCTCATCGTAATCAGAGAATCCCCCAGAAACACCATACTTATAAAAATCATCACTAAACTCAAAGCTATAATCATCACTATAGTCGTCGCTATAGTCATAGTTATAATCGTCGCTATAGTCGCCCCATTCGACATCTTCAGACGTGGAATATTCATCAACCCCGAAATTCACAGCATCTTCTTTTGAATTTATATATGTGTCAACGGAAGAAGAAACGGCATTGTTGACTAATTCGCTGCAGTCGAAATAGCTGGTTGGAGCGACGACTGAAACGCTGTCTTTCTTCGTGAATGTTTGGGTAAGCTCAAAGCAGTTTGAATCCGTATACGAAATTTTCAAGTAGCTTGTATAGCTATCTTTGCTTTTCAGGTGGGACAGTTTAGATACTATCTCAATATTCTTTATCTTGCTGATGGTTTCTTTTGCTTCAGCTATAGCTCCCTTAATTTCTTCAACAATGGATGCTTTATCGCCTTTCGAATCTTCTGAAGCCTTTTCTTCATCTTGCTTGTTTACTATTTTTGCAATAGAATCATAATACCACTCAGCATTCTCATCTATATTATCCATTAGACTATTCAAAAGAGTTTTAATTTCTTCACTTTGGAGAGTAAGTGAATATTCGTTATTCTTTTTATCATAATTAAAAGATTTCTGCATTCCAGATAGTTGCGTTTTTAAAACATCTTCTACTTTATTTTTTATTTCAAGAATAGCATCTGGAGTATTTGATTTCTCCCAAATGTCAATTCCTAAATCTTTCAGAGAATATGCGATATACTCTTTTGAATCAATCATTTGATAAATTTGAGCCTCGAAATCTTCTTTCGTCATTTCGCCAAGCATAGACGAAACAATATCATATATGGCGTCAACAATGGGCTTAACCTCGACATAGATAAACTCATCATCAGTAATGACGGAAAGAGCATTTGTGTATTGACCGTCTTCTGCCAGCTTATAGCCGATATTGCAGGACATCAGCTTATTCGTTTTGTCCATCTCACCGTTCATATTTAGGAAAACATGAACGTCTTCATCCAGTTGGACATCGTCTTCATCAGCCATGGCGAGTGCTTCATTAGCTGTATCGCTCTTTATTGCGATTACAGCCGTGGAATCGAAGCTATATGCTTTTAGGCTATTGATTGTGTCTTTCGCCATGAAATAGCCTTCGTAATTACTGATTTTGTTACAAGCGGTCAATAGGCTAAAAATCATGATAGTGGCTAAGACAACGGTTAGAATTTTTCTTTTTGACATGGAAGATTACACCTCTTTTATTTTTTGTTAGGAAAGTGGAAACGGATAAGCGACTTTGGTCGTGTCATATTATATGCATTAATCATCTAATGTTAAATTGGAACGAGAGAATAACTAATTTGGGCTTGGATTGACTATTTATACCATACAAATAGCAAAACGTCAAAAGTCATAGGATAATATCATATTTAATCATAAAAAGGCTCGCACCCTTTCAAAAGATGCGAGCCTTTTCTTGTAACAAAAATGATTATTTGTTCTGACCGAAACACCATTTTCCCAGTGCTTCAGTCCAACAATGGAAACAGAGCGGCTTATATTTTTCGTCGCCGCCAATACACACCTGCTGACCATTTATAGTGACTTTTCCGTCTGCAAAGCGGGCATTTACGATTGCTTTTCGCCCACACCTGCAAACGCTCTTAAGCTCACTGATGCTGTCAGCAATTTCGAAAAGCCTTTTAGACCCTTCGAAAAGCTGTGTTCTGAAATCGGTACGAAGACCGTAGCAGAACACAGGTACGTCTTCCGTATCTGTGATGGCTCTCAATTCGTCGACTTGTTCAGTCGTCAAAAACTGAGCTTCATCAACTATAATGATGGAAGGCTTATTTTTTCTAAACAACTTCATTATAGAAGTTTCTTTCGACACCATGATGACAGGTGCCGAAAGACCAATTCGTGACGATAGTATTCCCTCTCCATCACGAGTATCCGTAGCTGGTTTTAACAACATAACATTAAAACCTTGCTGCAGATAGTTGAATCTTGTCATTAGGGCGTTAGCAGTTTTGCTTGCACCCATGGTGCCATAGCGAAAGTACAGCTTAGCCATAATCTTCCTCCTGACCTGGCTTAGATTTTTAGTGCTTTTTTGTATGCGATAGCGTAAGCTATCGGCATTTCAAGCACATTCGTCATCTTTCTGGCGTCATAAACTGCCAGATTGATAGTCGCCTTCAAGTTACCACGCTTCATAGTGTTCTGGATGTAAATCTTGCTTCGAAACGGGGTATTAAGGCGTTCAACTCTCAACCCCTTCTTTTCAAAGCGAGCAAGCTCCTTTTTCCTTTCGGAAACGGAAACAAACTTAACGGCTGCATCAAAAAATTCCTGAGTCTGAGCGACAACAGGGGCTTCCATGTGGATGTTCTCGCCGCTTGCTACAATTTTGAACTTAACATCCCTTACTTCGTTGGAATAAACACGTGCACGTACAGCGTCCATAATTTATACTCCTTTTCTTTTTGAAAATTGAACCTCTCCACCTTACAGAAGGTGGAGATTCTTGAGAAGTTTGGCAGATTACGCTGCCCTTATTCTCAAAGGGTGGTTCAAACACCCATTATCCCTCGCAACTTGTATTGCTCTGGGAATACCTTTGTTAAAAGACTATGTTCGCAATTCATCTCCCACCTGAAGAGGTGGGAGTCTTCTTGCTTATTTACGATAAAAAAACGCCAACGCACTAAGTTTTTAAAACTTAGTGAATTGACGTTCTAACAATATTGTTACCGATATTATATTAAGATATGAATTAAATGTTTAATATGAAACGCAGATGATTCTAAAGTTCATAACATTTTTTATATGCTTCGATACTGACATTCTCTTTTGCAAGAATTTCGTCCTTATCTGAAGCACCATAGAATGCTTCCAGAACCTTTTGATAACATGTCATATTTGGCACATATATATCAAAAAAGAAATAGTTACAAAACAAAAAACTCCCCCGAAGGGGAGTTCCGAAGCGAGCCGTTAGACCTGTACGCAGTCGTACATGGGGTCATTGAGGGTTTCCAGCATCGCCTCATATGGCGTCTTGCCGATGCAGTTAAGCACCGTCTTAAACGCTGCAGGAGACTGCCCAGAGACCATCTGGACTCCTCTATACCCTGAACTTGCTTGGAACGTCATGCTTGGAGCATTGACATTCCAGAACACGATGTTGGGTATAGTGTACCCAGCGGCAGCGTACCTATTTGCCATTGCCTTGTACAAGGTATCATGGCGACTGGAGTCTGTAGTTGCTGCATCGAACTGCATGTCTGTGATTACTACAAGACTCTTGGGCATTTCGTCCTGTCTGAGGTTGTGGGAAACAGCAACATCGAGGACGAGTTTGAGGGCTGCTAATACAAACCACCATCATAAGGATTCATTGGTTAATATCGTTTTTTGGAGGTGCTGGTATCGGCATCCAATGGGTAACCATAATGCTGTCCTCTCCTACACCACCACCGGTAAACCATCCTGCATGATACAATTGCTTTTCCCCATTTTGGTAAATCCCAAACCCTACTCTTCCTCTGGCGTCAAGACACAGCACTACTTTTGATACGCCCCATTTATCATCACAATCTGGTAACTTTTCGTTTACTGATATCCATTCCATCTTTTATCCTCCTTACCACCCTGAAAGTTAACGCAATACGAATTATAATTCCCATTTTTCTTTATTTCTGTCCAAGCATTCAATAAAGGCTAATGCTACGGCAGCTACTTGTACCGCTTCTTTTCTCATATTTTCATAGCCACCTAAATTTGTGCCATTATCGAATACTGTTTCATTTACTGCCTGACACAGTTCTCCAAACTCCTCGCCTAATATGCCCAACCAAAACTGAGGATAATGATTTTGCTCACCCCATTTTTCATCCTGCTTTGCACGTTCGCTTATTACATCAGTCATAGCTTTGTAAGCTCTGTTAAGAGCTAACTCATATGAGTGATTTTGCTTTTCCGACATTATCTTTTATCCTCCTTCTTCTTCTTTCTGCTCTATTCAATTTAATTACCTTCATTTGTCGAGGATATTATTCTAATGTTTACTTTTTGCCTTCCAAATTTTAGAGCCTCTTCATGCGTATCAAAATAGATGTCTATAATTTTACCTTTAATTGCACTACCTGTGTCTTCAGCTATATATGTACCTAACCCCTCTATTTCTACTTTACTGCCTAATGGTATTAAATTACTATCCACTGCTATAGTTCTTTTTGCTGTAGCTTTGGTTCCTGATGCTGTTATTCCGTCGGCCCATTTACCACAACATTTGGAACATGCACAATAAGCTGTTGCTTCAAACTCTTCAAACGGCTCATGCTTTATAGTTTCCTCTATTATAACTTGCTTTGTTGGTATAACTTTTAGTTCAACCTCAATTTCACTTGATTCTTCTTCTTCATTTGATTCTTCTTCTATTTGAGGCTCAAATGTAACCAGATTAGACACATAAGATGCTGTGGTCTTATCATTGTAAGATTCACTTATTTTTAATGTGTCTTCCCTTTCATCAATTACTTTTGGCATTCGAGGTTAGTGTTTTCCACTATCGGCTCGATGCACTTCAGCTTCTCGTACAGCGTATTGCCTCTGATTGTAACAAGCTTGGGTCTTGAAGAAAAAGTGATGAATTGATTCTTGAAAGCCCCCTTGTTACGCTCGGCAAAATACACTGCAAGCCCCATGGATGTAGCCATCGGTCTTCCAGTCATTGTTGGCGGTAGCCTTAGCATTGCTTACAGTCTCTCTTGAAGAAGCATCGCAGGATGCCAGCCACTTCCCCATGATGGAGATAGGCTTACCCTGTTCCAGTGCCGTCAAATCGGCTGCCCAGTTCTTGCGGACGAAATCCCACATATCCTTTTCGGCAGGAGTGCCGATAAGGGTATAAAGGTCGTCCCAGCGTCCGAACAACGGGACACACGCCAGGTTCATCCTGACTACTTCAGGGTGAACGGTAGCCAGATATCTCAACCCTATGCGGAACATACGACGCTCGCCCATTCCGCCCCTGATGTTCCTTAAATAGAACATGCACTTGAGCGTCAGCAGAGCATCCTCCGCATACGACTTTATGACGGTGCGTTCAATAGCACTCGCACTCCACTCACGCATTGCTCCGCCCTGAGCAAACAGGTCGAGCACTGCTGAATTGGTTGTATTCAGAGCTACTGCTCCATTAGTAGTCATTGTATATCTCATTTCCTCGTTAAGCGCTTCCGAAAATCTTGACATAAAAAACCATCCTTTCTACCACTCTTCTGAACAGAGCGGATTTAATTAATGTTTTGTGATATTTTTTAAGGACAAAAAAATAACTTTTTTGTTCAAATGCAGTGGGATTGTAAAAACTAATAAAATAAGAACAGAAAAAGTTATGGTGTAATCTATATATAAAATTAATTTTTTGCTATAATCGAACGCTTTAGGCAAGGAAGTTGAATCTCAAGCAAGTTAACCGATTGCTATTTCGCTTTCCAGGTTGCGTTTCAAAAAAAACACTCTTCAAACAAGAATTTTTTTGATTAATATTGCTGTAAGCAACCTTCTATTAACAGAGTGCAAATTTTTTGATTCAACTTCAGCTTAAAGCTATCAACTTTTTGATACAGTTAATATCTAATAGTTGCTGTATGCACTCTTCACTGACAGGAATTATAATACCACATAATTGACAAAATGTCAATAGAGAATTTCAAAAATCTTCAAAAAATTTGGTTATTGATAATACGATAAAAAATCCTCTCTTTTATTAAGAGAGGTTAGAGGGAATTTGTTGGATTTATATATTGTTGTTGAAGAATTCAACCATCAATCTTATACGGGTATTTACATTCGCTTTGGAAGCGGTTCCGTTATCTCCTGCTTTTTTGTATTCTTCGTTGTTCGATGCGAAAAATGCATCTATGACTTCCTTAAATTTTTCGGGAGGCAGATTCGATTTCAAAGCTTTCTGAGCACAGACATATACCATAGGAAGATGAGCCTTCTTCAGATATGTAGTCTTTTCAGTATAAGCCTTATCCAAGTAGTCAGCTACATCCTTATAATTTGGCAATTCCGTAAGCTGGCTTTTGAAGTTTGCGATTTTAGCTCCAGATAAATCACTTACGGCCCCGTTTTCCGAAACCATGAACAACGATACGACAATATCGCTGTTAAGCTGATTGATATTCACTTTCCTGAAGAATGGATGATTAAGCACGTTCTCAAGCTGCTCCTCGATACCTGATAAGCCATGTGCTTCTTTCAACTCTGGATTGATTGCAGTAGTTTTCGGCTCAGACTTTTTCTCTACTTCGACCGAAGTTGATTCTGTGGAGCTTGCTGGAGTGTGGCTAAGAACGGTCAGGACAGCATTTCTTTCTTCTTCATTTAACGGGTGCCGAAATACGCTTATTACCATTTCAGTATCAAGGAAATCATCCTTCAGTTCTTCTGAAAATTCAGAGAAGGTCTTTCCCTCGACGCTTTCAGAAACAAATTTTTTCAAAACCTTAAAGGCATTTAAAGCGAATCTTTCATTCATGAATTCTTGAATCGTTGATACTATTTCCGCTCCCGACAGGACAAAATACTCATTTTCGCCCAACTCCTCAAGCATGATTATTGGCAGAGGTATCCCCGCTAAAACCATATATATCAACTTGGACTTTTCGTCTATTGAGAGAGAAAAGTTACTCGCATTAGAGAATTTTGTTCTCCTGAAGAAGTTCATAGTCACTTTGTTGATATTATTTTTCATAACAGGCACCCCTTTCGCATTATTCTACCGTGTCAATATTGTTGTTGTAATGATTCAGCATGTACTTAATTCTGGTTTGAATTTTTGCTTTCTGCAGCAGACCAGAATCACAGGCATTGGTATATTCGTTGTCTGCCCCTCTATTCTCTTTGAAGAATTTCCGCATCCATTTGAAGAATTTCTCGCTGGCCACGCTGTCGTTCATTGCATTCTTTGCAACCATATATAACATCGGTACGTGAACTTTCGCAACCGTCATCTTTTTGGGAATAGCAGCGTCCATATAGTCGAATACTTTTGTCAAGGTTTCGGTTGTCTCTTTGCTAATACCGTTTCTCTTGCATTTCTCGGCAAACTGCATCAGGTCTGAACCTTCAAAGCTCAGGTTCTCTCCAGTCTCAAGAATAAGAATCTCCAAAGCAACCTGTTGGTCTCTGTAGCTCTTGGAAGATGAAAGACCGAGCTTATCGAAAATAGGATGCTGCACCAAATTTATAATTGTACGCAGTGCTTCACTTCCCATTAAAGCTCTTGTTAATTCTATCTTTGTCAAAGCGACTGCCTGATTACGCATATAGAACAACAATTCACGCTCGTCTTCCGTCAACGGTCTCATGACGGAAATATTCAGCTCGTATTCTCTTATTCTTTCCTGCAAGTTTTCAGGCAGTTCACTGAATATTTTGCCTGTAATCTGGACTCCGTCTACTTCTTGAATCTTGCATTTATTCGAAATGGTAAACTCGTCTTTCATGTACTGCAGTAGCGTAGTCAGTCTTTGTTTGCCGTCAAGAACAAGGTAACATCCCTCATCATTGGCATCTTCTTCAAAAAGAAGGCTTTCAATCGGAATACCTTTGAGTATCGAGCCAATAAAATTTCCCTTATGCTCAAGATTCCAAACTTCTTTCCTTTGAATCGCAAAAGTGAAATCGAGAGCATTATTATTGTTTTTTCTCCTTACCCAATCGACCGACCTCGTTACTGTAGCGGATTTCATTTTATATAGCGTATGTTATAAACATTATGCCATTGGCATAAGATATAACAAACGCAGACCTCCTTTCTACAACTTAATTATAAATAAAAAACTATATTTCAATAAATAAATATTTTACAACTCAAGTGTGCCACAATTTTTATGAGACGTCAACAATTAATATTTGACGGAATAAGACCCGCCTTTATATGGGCGGGTCTTCTTAATACTATTATTCTTTTTTGGTTGGCTACTTATCAGAACCGGCAAATTAACCGCTTGCTAACGTAGTGAGGAGCCCCACAAACAGAGTGCATAATCAGCTCCAATAAGCACCGCCAACCCTCATCTTGTATATCAAATACATTATACCTCGATTGCTGTAAGCACTCTTCGTTTGTGATATTATAATACCACAGATTTTACTATATGTCAATAGCATTTATAGAATTTTTGAAAAAATTTATGTTGCTATTCTGTAACGCACAATGTCATTTTTTTATCTCCATTCTCATGCAAATAATCGAGCAGGTCATTGATTGTATCATACTCATAAAATTGTGGCTGTGGAGACACGTGACTTTAGTCATGTGAGGAAACAGCCACATCTATCCTCCTTTCCCATAATAATGTTTTTGCCTTGCTTATAAGTTTTAAATCTTTACAATTGGCACTCCTATGAATAACTGTACCA
>ENA-OWOZ01000829-OWOZ01000829.1-bioreactor-metagenome-genome-assembly--contig:-NODE-829-length-34368-cov-3.712024_pt1 | contig 34368 bp, 22 predicted proteins | sample MGYA00238140_ERZ651804 | MGnify/ENA primary metagenome ERZ651804 (study PRJEB26910, sample SAMN07631232) | bioreactor metagenome | isolation source: Switchgrass digestor | place: USA: Dartmouth... | reverse complement strand
TGTAGAAATTTTAAGTTTGGCCGGTTTCGATTTTGTTATTTTGGATTCTGAACACGGTCCTATGGGTGTAGAAGGAATCATGGGTCTAATCAGAGCAGCAGAAAGCAGAGGGTGTACCCCTATTGCCCGGGTTACAGAGAATACGGAAACAAATATTTTGCGCCTTTTGGATGTAGGTGCTTACGGCCTTCATGTCCCCCAGGTAAATACTAAAGAGCAGGCGGAAAATATGGTTCGAGCAGCTAAATATTATCCTTTAGGCAGCCGGGGTTCCGCATTGGCTCGTTCTTCCGGTTATGGCCTTTTGGATGTTAATGAATACTTTAGAAAAGCTAATGAGGAAACAATGCTTATCCCCCATATTGAGAACATCCAGGGGGTAGAAAATTTAAAGGAAATAGTAAAAGTTTCCGGTATTGATGTTATTTTCGTGGGACCTATGGATTTATCCCAGTCTTTAGGCTTACCGGGAGAAACCCATCACCCTAAGGTAGAAGAAACTATTCAAAGGGTTTTAGATATTACTTTAGACTCCGGTTTAATAGCCGGAACACTGGCTCTTACCCCGGAGGAAGCTGCCCGGAGGATAGAGCAAGGATTTAAATATATTGCCTACAGTGTGGACACTCTTTTATTAGGTAAAATAGCCAAAAAAGAATTTGAGGAATTGCAAAAGTATTTATAATGTTAGATAATAAGACCAGGTTTGTACCGGGTCTTATTTTTACGCCTACTATATCTAGTGGTTAAACAAAATTTTTTTAAAAAAAATACTATATATAGAAGAAGTTTTGAAGGGTTTTTCTAAAAAACGTGGAAATTATTATAGCGTGGACTAATTATGAAAATTGTGGAAGAATTGGAGGTATTGTCTTGGTAATTATCAAAAAGTCAGATAATGTAGAGATTTTGGAAGGCCCTAACTTTATAGAGCCAAGGTTTACACCTAATGCCCTGAAAGTAATTGAAAAAAGGTATTTACGTCGAAATAGTAAGGGAGAAATTATTGAGGATGCCCAGGAAATGTTAAAAAGGGTGGCTACAAATATTGGGCTTATTGACCATAAAGTTTATAATAAACCCTTGGACCAGACAGAAAAAGTAATTCTGGATTTTTATAATATTATGGCAAAAGGGGAATTTTACCCTAACTCTCCAACTTTAATGAATGCCGGGACAAGGGTACAGCAACTTTCTGCTTGTTTTGTTTTGCCCATAGAAGACAGTATGGAAGCTATTTTTGACAGCCTCAAGTGGACAGCTTTAGTTCATAAATCTGGCGGGGGCACGGGCTTTAGCTTTAGTCGGCTGCGACCTAAAAATGATATTGTAAGCAGTACAGGAGGCGAAGCATCCGGGCCTATTTCTTTTATGCGTATTTTTAATTCCGCTACGGAAGAGGTTAAGCAAGGCGGTAAGCGCCGTGGGGCCAATATGGGTATATTAAGGGTTGACCACCCTGATATTGAAGAATTTATTACCTGCAAGGATCAGGAAGGGCATATTAATAATTTTAATATTTCTGTAGCCATTACCACCGAATTTATGGAGGCTTTAGCGGAAAATCGAAACTACAGTCTGTATAACCCTAAAGATGGTAGTAAAGTCGGGGAATTAAGTGCCCAAAAAGTCTTTGACAAAATCGTCTATCAAGCCTGGAAAAATGGGGAACCTGGTGTAATCTTTATTGATAAAATTAACGAAGCCAATCCTACACCACATATTGGCGAAATTGAAAGCACCAACCCCTGTGGGGAACAGCCGTTACTTCCTTTTGAAAGCTGTAACTTAGGCAGTATAAATTTAGAGAAGTTTGTAGTAAACGGGGAATTTGACTATGAACATCTAGCTGATGTTATTGAGAAAAGTGTTCACTTCTTGGATAATGTTATCGATGCCAATAAATACCCCATTGAACAAATTGAGAAATTAACAAAAGGTAACCGGAAGATAGGGTTAGGTGTAATGGGTTGGGCTAATGCTTTAATCCTCTTAGGTATACCTTATAATTCAGAGGAAGCTGTTAATAAAGCCAGAGAAATAATGAAATTTATTGATAATAAAGCTAAAGAAGCTAGCCGAGCCCTGGCTAGGGAGAGGGGTCCTTTCCCCAACTTCAAGGGTTCTGTCTATGATTTACGGGGTGAAGAACCCATTCGCAATGCTACGGTTACAACTATTGCTCCTACCGGGAGTATTTCCATGATAGCTAATACTTCCAGTGGCATCGAACCCCTTTTCGGTGTTGTTTATAAATCATTGCGGGCAGATACGGAGTTTATTGAGGCAAACGACCTTTTTGAAAAAATTGCCAGAGAACGAGAATTCTGGAGTGATGATTTACCTAAGAAGATACTGGAAGCAGGTACCGTAAAAGGGATTAAAGGGATACCGGAAGATATACAAAAGTTATTTGTAACCTCCGGTGAAATTCCTGTGGAATGGCATATTAAAATGCAGGCTGCTTTTCAGGAATACTGTGATAATGCGGTGTCCAAAACAATTAATTTCCCCAATAAGGCAACTGTCGAAGATATTAAAAAGGCTTACCTTTTAGCTTATGAGCTTAACTGTAAAGGATTAACCGTTTACCGTGACGGTTCCCGGGAAGTACAGGTATTAAACAAAGGCAAAAAAGAAACAAAGACTTCCGATAATGTTCAGGTTGCAAGTCACGAATTAACTAATATTCGACCCCGGAAAAGGCCTAAAATCATGGCCGGCGTAAGTTCCGGTTTTCAGTCGGCTTGTTCTAAGTTTTACGTTACCGTTAACGGCAATGGGGAACCTTTTGAGGTCTTTTGCAATAGTATCGGACAAGGTGGGTGTCAAGCACAAACCAATGCCATTGCCACTTTAGTGACCCTTCTCTTAAGGTGTGGGGTAGCCATTGACGAGATTACCAAACGCTTACGGAGGATTCACTGTTCCGCTTGTATCCGCAAAGAAGGAATAGATGTTATGTCCTGTCCGGCGGCAATCGGACAAGCTATTGAATTATATATCGCTAATAAACAAAAAGATACTATGGTTCAGCCGGAACAGTTGCTTTTAACCTTTGAGGAAGAAACAGAGGAAAAAGTTAAAGACCAAAAAGGTGATGGAGTAAGTACTTGTCCTGAGTGTGGAAGTAAGCTGGCTTATCAAGAAGGTTGTCGGGGCTGTACCAACCCTGGCTGTGCATACCATAAATGTGGATAGTTATTGACCTACCCCCAGAGACCAGTAATTTAAGACGAAAATTTAATTAGATATGCCCCTTTTTTGACCTGCCCAGAGCAGGTCTTTTTTTTGCTTTAGGGTTAAACTGCATGATAGCATGACGTCTTTGAGGTCTAGTTATTAGGACGGCATGACGTCTTACGGGTTAAAATGCATGGCGGCATTATAGCTTTCAGGTTAGCTATCGGGTCAGCATTACGGCTATCCGGCTAACATTTTGGTCAGCATTTGGTTTTGGTTATACTGCATGATGCCTCTAAGGGTTCTTTATTATTAATGTTTTAGAAACTTATTTCATTTTTATTACTAACGAAGTATAGTATAATTAAAATTCAGATACTTTACACTAAAAATACAGCTGCAAGAAAATTTTCCACTGGCAGCTGACCAACTATCCAGTAAAATACTGGTTACTAATAGAAAAACCATTAAACTATTTGTGTTAAACTGTGTCTATCCGTGTTTATCCGTGGTTAATAATTCTAGTCACTAGTCACAAGTCACTAAATGCTAGCCACCAGCCACTAATAACTAGCCACTTACTAAACGGGGTGATCTTTTGATATTACTGCAAGCTAAGGGCCTGACTAAGTCTTTTGGAGCCAGTCAGGTTTTTACCGATATAAACTTTATAATTAACGAAGGAGAAAAGGTGGGCTTAGTTGGAGCCAACGGTTCAGGTAAAACCACCCTTTTTCGATGTCTAACCGGAGAAGAAACTTTGGATCAAGGGGAAATAATGTTAAGTAATAAATATAGCTTAGGTTATTTAGAACAGATTCCCCAGTACTCTCCTGCTACAACTCTTTTGGACGCGGTATTAGATATGTTTACGGATATTTTTATGATGCGTGAAGAGTTGCGGAAATTAGAAAAACAGATGGGTCAGGTTCAAGGTAGTGAATTGGAGAGAATAATGGACAGGTATAGTTTATTGACTCAGACCTATGAAGAGGCCGGTGGTTTTAGTTGTGAAAGTAAGGCTAAGGGGATAATCAGGGGTTTAGGTTTTACAGATGAGGATTTTAACCGGGAAATAAATAAATTCAGTGGCGGTGAGAAAACAAGGGTTAGCTTAGCCCGCCTACTGGTAAGGGAACCTGACCTGCTTTTATTAGATGAACCCACTAACCATTTAGATTTAAATGCTTTAGAATGGTTAGAAGGCTTTCTAAAAAATTATCCCAAAGCGGTGTTGGTAATTTCTCATGACCGGTATTTTTTAGACCAGGTTGTGACCAGGGTATTAGAGCTAAAGGAAGGCAGGTTGAAGTCTTTTCCGGGAAATTATACTAAGTATTTACGATTAAAAACTGAACAAGAATTGAGTCAAACCCGTGCTTATGAAAAACAGCAAAAAGAGATTCAAAAAACACAAGATTATATTTTGCGTTATAAAGCGGGAATTAAAGCCAAACAGGCTCGGGGTAGGGAAAAACAACTAAATAGATTGGAAAGAGTGGAAAAAATTTCCCGGGAAAAAGCCATCTCTTTAAATATAAAAAGGGTAAAGGATACGGGAAAAATAGTTTTAGAAGTGGAAAATTTACAAATGGCCTATGGGGAAAAAGAAGTTTTTAGTGATGTGTCCTTTACTGTCTATCAGGGAGAAAAAATAGCTTTAATCGGAGGAAACGGAACCGGTAAATCTACTATCCTGAAAATTATTGCCGGAAAATTACAACCTAAGAAGGGTTGTCTGCGATTAGGCTCCCGGGTGGAAATGGCCTATTTTGATCAAGAACATGCCAACCTGGATAACCGGAAAAAAGTCATAGAAGAAATTATGTTTAATTATAATCTTTCTGAAGGGGAGGCCAGGAATAAATTAGCCCAGGTACTGTTTCAGGGCGATGATGTTTTCAAACAGGTAGGAGATTTAAGCGGTGGGGAAAAGGCTAGGCTCTCTCTGCTGAAAATAATTATGGAACAGCCTAATTTTCTACTGTTAGATGAACCGACTAACCATTTGGATATTTCCTCTAGAGAAATCGTAGAAAGTTTTCTTAAGGATTTTCCCGGAACCATTTTATTAGTCTCCCATGACCGTTATCTTTTAGATACGGTTACAGAAAGAACTTTGGAATTAGCAGAGGGCAAACTGACTGATTACTTAGGTAATTTTACTTATTATAAAATGAAAAAAATCCAGCTGGAAAAAATAAAAAGAGAAAAAGAATTAAAACAGGATACTCAAACAAAGGTTAAAGAAAAACCAAAACCGAAAATCAACAAAGCCAAATTACGGGCGGAGATCGATTTATTGGAAGAAGAAATTATGTTTAAAGAAGAGCAAATGAAATTATTAAGTAAAGAGCTGGCTGACCCGCAAACCTATCAGGATGAGGTAAAAAGTAAAGGGAAGGTGGAAGAGTTTACAAAACTAGAAGAAGAACTGCCCCTCCTTTACGCTGAGTGGGAGAAGAAAATTCAAATTATTGAAGAAGGCAATGCTGGGATGCAGTGAAGGTAAATTTATAAAACACTAAGCATTAGATTTTCAGGTTTTTTATATTATAATATTTAAAATTCTTTGTTATTTTAGTTGACGCAAGTTTAAGCAATGGGTATTCTACTACTTAAGAAGTTAAACTGTAAGATATTGGCCGGAGAGTTTAAAAAATTAAGAGATGGGAATGATGGTATGTTAAGAGAGAAATTAATTGATTATTTTAGAGCCGGAGCTAAACCCCATGATGAATTTACTATAGGTGCGGAGTTTGAGCACCTTTTAGTTGAAAAGGGTACATTACAATGGGTACCTTTCTTTGGCGAAAAAGGTGTAGAAAGTTTATTAAAAGAACTTTTAACTAAAGGATGGCAGGGTGATTATGAGGGAGAGTATTTAATAGGGTTACATAATGAGAACGCAACCATTACTCTGGAACCAGGCTGCCAACTGGAACTAAGTGTCCGGCACACAGATTCTTTAAAGAAAATTAATAAAGTATACCTGGATTTTCTGCGTGATATTTTCCCTATTTTAGAAGAAAGAAATCAAGTAATGTTAAATATAGGTTATCATCCTGTCAGTAAAATCAGTGAAATTGAATTTAACCCTAAAATTAGATATAAGTACATGTCAGAATACTTAAAAGAACAGGGCCAGTATGCTCATAATATGATGAAAGGTACCGCCTCTACTCAGGTAACTGTTGATTATGCTCATCAAGACGATTTCCGGAAAAAGTTTCAGGTTATTTATGTATTATCCCCTTTAATTTCCGCTTTATTTGATAACAGTCCAATTTTTGAGGGAAAACCATATCAAGGACATTGTCTGCGCCGGTTAATCTGGGATAACTGTGATGACCAAAGGTGTGTTATTGATGATATCCTGAAGAGTGATTTTGGTTTTGCCGACTATGCAGAGTTTATTTTAAACACACCGCCTATTTTTATTAAAGAGAATCAGGAATATATCTACACAGGTGCAAAAACAGTAAGGGAAATATATGCGGAAAAAGAGCTGACTATTGACGCTTTAGAACACGTTTTGGCCATGGTCTTTCCTGATATAAGGCTGAAAAACTTCATCGAGATTCGGATGGCTGATGCCCTACCCTATCCTTTAAATATGGCTTATGTGGCTTTATGGAAGGGACTTTTATACAGTCAAGACAATCTGGATGCCCTGTACGAATTTGTATTAACTATAAAACCTGAAGAAGTAGAGAAAGCTAAAGAGGATATCTTAAAAGAAGGTATCCAGGCGAAAATTGGTGATAATCCTTTACTGGAATTAGCTAAAGATTTATTCTTTATGGCTAATAAAGAACTTAATTTCTTTGAAGCACCATATTTACAACCTTTGGAACCTATAATCTTTAAAAAGCTTACTCCCAAAGAAGTAATGGTTAAATATTTAAATGAGTTTAATTAAAAGGGAGTGGATAAACTTGTGTCTGTTTCAAGGCAAGACTGTCTTGAATAAATTTAAAGAAATTGTGGAAGCAAACCCTCAAATTTATAATGAAGATTATTTACGCCTAAAAGAGGAAATAGCTCAATCACCACTTCGGCATGGTGGTTTACCTATCAGGTTTATTTATAATCCCTTATTTTTCAGCAAGCAAGAAATTAATCTTTTAGACTCTGCCTGTAATCAATTGGCAGTTATTCTGGATAAAGTTACTCAGGAATATTTAAGAAATAAAAATTTCCGGCAAGCTTTTGGGTTTTCTCAAGAGTTGGAAGAATTAATTTTAATAGATCCAGGTTATGGGGAAAATTTCCCTATGGCCCGTTTTGACATATTTTATGATTTTGATACGGGTTCTTTAAAATTTTGTGAGCTTAATGCTGACGGCTCTTCGGGTATGACCAAAAGTCTGCTCCTTGATGAAAAGCTTAGTCAAAGCAAACCGATAAAGATTATTCGCAATGATTGGCAGGTTACCTATCTAAACCCGGTAGACAGCTGGATAGAAGCTCTATTGGAGAATTATGCAAACTTCCGGGGAACCGGCGGTAAACCTACCATTGCGATAATGGATGTTAATTGTTGGAAGCAGGGAATGGTAACGGAGTTTCAAGAGTTTCAAAGAAAATTAAAAGAACAGGGGTATACCGCTGTTATTTGTGATCCCCGTGAGCTAAAGTTCAGGGAAGAAAAACTTTATTTTCACGACAAACCTGTTGACCTTATCTACCGGAGAGCAGTTACCTCTGATCTTTTAGAAATTTATGCTGAGATTGCCGACCTAGTAGAAGCTGTAAAGAAAAAAGCAGTTTGCCTGGTGGGAGCTTTTCGCTCTCAAATTATTCATAATAAAAAAATCTTTGCCCTTCTCCACAATCCACAATTAACTGACTTTTTAAGGAAAGAGGAACAAGAGTTTATTAAAAAATTTATTCCTTTTACCCAAATATTCACTGAAAAAATTAAGCCGGAGATATTAAAGAACCGGGAAAGATGGGTTTTAAAACCTTTAGATTCCTATCAGTCGCAAGGGGTGTATATTGGCAGGGATTACACTTGGGAAACGTGGCAGGAAATTGTCAATAATATCCCCCCAGGGGAATATTTAGTACAGGAGTTTGTGGAGGTGCCTAAACTAGAACTGGTGGATTTCAGAGAAGGTAAGTTGGTCAAGAAAAACTACAATCAAATGATTGGTTTATTTATGTATAATAAAAAGTTTTCAGGTTTTTATACGCGAGTTAGCCCTTTAAATAATGTAGCCAGTGGCTTAGGGGCGGTGGCAGTTGCTAATTTGATCTGCAATTAGATAAGAAATATTAAACGGCGCATAATAAAGACTGCGCCGTTTCCTTTTATCTATCCTTACTTTATTCCTCTTCAAGAACACCCATTTCAGCAGGGGCGGTTTCATCAGAAAGTTCTAAAGCGAATTCAGTGTCTTCATTAAGAAAACTCATGTAAGTATCAAACACATTATCAAAAATTTCATTATTGGTAATCCGTGATTTAATTATTGAACTCAGTCTTCCTCTTTTCACTACAGAGCCTCCTTTTTTAATCCATGGAAGGTGTTACTCTTTTAAACATTGTTTCCAATTCATCAAGAAAACCGGAAAGAGGTCGTCCGTTTTCAATATCCTGGGCTATTTCTTGCAAACGGGTAAAGGTGTCCGCATCTTCGGTTACATAAACAGTATCTACATCAGGATCTTGTCTTTTAATTAAGCCGGCAATTTCTTTTTTAATTTCTTCAGCCCGTGCATCAGGTACCTTTGCCTTTAAATCAATACCCACATAAGCAACCTCATCAGCAAAGACAACTGTTGCGGAATTTACTTCTGTAATTTCATTGGCAATAGTTTGGGCCATGCGGGCTGCCTTGCGATTGGCTTCATTATTTCGCTCAATATCTTGTGTTCTTTCCCGGTCTGTTCTTTCTTCTATTCTTGTATCACCTGCACCGGGATCAGTATCTCTAGGGGCAGGTCTTTTTTGGGGAGTACAGCTTACACTGAGTAATAAAGTTACGACTAAAGTGAACACTAAAAAAATAGAAAGTCTTTTATTATTAAACAAAATCCATCCCTCCTTTGACTTTAGTATTATCTTTTGAAAAAATTCTATGCCAGGAGTTCTTATGAAAAATTAACTAAATCCGAAACTTTTTTTCATGTTTTTCGTCAGTATAAATAAAAAATAAGGAATCATAAAAGTATGTTCTTAATATTTAGTAAGGTTAGTAAAATTGTTAGAAAGGGTGTGCAAAATGGAAATAACCGGATTTGATAGACTCTGTATATTTTTAATGATTTTGGCAGTAGTAGGCTCTCCTTTTGTTATAGGATAAATCCCGGAGGATCCCGGGATTTTTTATTTTTTAGTTTTATTTATTTTTTCAAAAAAATATGGAGGAATTTGTCAATTTATATTGAATATTAATATTAATTGAAAATATATACAAAGAAAAAGCAGGAAAAACATTAAACTAGGGGTGAAAGTATTGAAATTAAGATTCAGATTACCGTTACTGATGATTGGTTTAAGTCTCATTAGTGTCATTGCGCTAGGTATTTTAAGCTACAGAACCAGCCATGATATTATTTTGGATAAAGAAGGTCAGTATTTTAAAAGGATTACTAACGAATATCAAAGGATTACTAACTTAATAGTAGAATCGGAAAAAGAATTAGTAGCCAACATGGGACGCAGGGGTGATTTTGTTAATTTTGTTAAGGAAAGTAAAGGGTATAATAATTATGCTGAGTTTAAACAACATCGACCCGAATTAATAGACAACGTAAAAAGGCAGTTAGTTAATATTACAGAAAGCAAAGATAATTTGGAACAAGTTTTCCTTGTAGATATTAACGGAAAAGTAGTACTGGATAGTATAGGCAATTCGCTGGGAAAAAACTTTTCTACTTCAACTTATTTTTATGATGTGGTGTATAAAAAACAAAGTGTTGTTTCTCAAAACATGGTTTCCACTTATACCGTTAACAATGTTATGCATTTTGCAGCTCCCCTTATAGATTTTGAGAATGATACTGTTGTGGGGATGATTGTTAATGCCGTTCATACTGACTCCTTTTTTACTGAAATGCGTCAGGAAAATTTAGGAGAAACAGGATTCTTTTATGTAGTTGACAAAAACGGGCAAGTTTTAACTCATAAAGATAAAGAAAAAATAGGTAAAGGTGTAGAAAACCAAGTAATCAAAGATATAATTGTGCAAATGCTCAAAGGAGAACAGTTTTTAGAACCTGTGCAAGATACATATAATAATGGGGCTGTAACTTTTGCTTATGTGCAGATTCCTGAATTAAATTGGCTGGTAATTGCTGAAGAAGAAACTCGTGAATTTTTACATACTTTAGATGATTTAAGAAACAGAGTATTAACTATTGGTTTTGTAGTGGCAATTTTGGCTACAGTAATCGGTATCTGGCAAAGCAGGCTAATAACCAAGCCTATATCTAAACTGCAAGAGTCAATGGAAAGGGTCTCTCAAGGGTATTTGGAGACAACTGATATTAAAAGAAAAGATGAACTAGGGGTTTTGGCTGATTCTTTTAATACTCTGGTAATTACAGAGAGAGACCTTTTACAACATGTGGCTACAACCGGAGCCAAATTGGATAATGCGGCCAGTTCGTTAAGTACAATCAGCCAGGAAGTTTTGGCCAGTGCGGAGCAGGTTTCTATTTCTATCGAACAGGTTGCAGCAGGCATCAGTGATAACGCTAAAGACGTAGAATTGACCAGTAACGCCTTATATGAAGTAGGACAGAATGTTAATAATACGGTTAAATTAGTTGAAAATATGCAGGAGGAAAGTTTAGCTATTGCTGCTTTAAATAAGGATGGGGTTAAGGTTACCGAAGAATTAGCTGCAACAAACAATGAGAGTACTGCCAAAACCAAAAAGATTGCTGAAGATATAGCAGACCTTGATACTAAATCGGCAAAAATTGGTAATATTGTGGTTGCCATTGATGAGATAGCTGAACAAACAAATCTGTTAGCTCTAAATGCTGCAATTGAAGCGGCCAGGGCCGGGGAAGCCGGTCGAGGTTTTGCTGTGGTTGCTGAAGAAATTAGAAAGTTAGCCGAACAAAGTACTCGCAGTACTAAAGAAATAAACAAAATCATTTTGGAAATTCAGAAAGAGGTTAAAGAAGTAGTAGCTTATATGCATCAGGTAGGTGAAGCAGTAACTAAGGAAGCAGAGGTTGTTGACCGGGCGAAAGAAATTTTTGCAAAAATTAATCAAAACATTGAAAACATAATTAACCAGATTAATGAAATTTCTCAGGCTATGCAAAAGGTTAATACAAGTAAAGATGAAGTAATTGGTTATATCAATAATGTCAGTGCAGTCAGTGAAGAAGTATCTGCCAGTGCCGAAGAAATCTCGGCTACAGCTGAAGAACAGACTGCTGCCGTTAATGAAGTAGCTCAAGCAGCCCAAGGTTTGAAAGAACTGTCCGGCCGGTTAAGGGAAATTTTGAGTTTCTTTAAAGACATGGAGGACATGAATCTTGAAAATGAGGGAAATATTCCTGAAAAATCACATTCTACGATAATTGAAGAGTTTCTTGCCGATGAATCAGAGGAAGGTGATGAACAAATTATCGAAGAAGATGAGCAAATTATGGAGGAAAATGAAGAAGAAAATATAAAAACAATATAAAGTAACAAAAAGCAATACAAGTAAAACCTCTGCTTAAAGGGCGGGGGTTTACTTTTTTCGTTTTAGCCAAAGCAGGTATTAAAAAAAATACAAAGAATTATAATTATATAAATTTATAAAGGGAATGAAAGTTAAAGGAGGATTTTCTGATGAGTGTTAACCAGTGGCACAATGAAACATTGGGTCAAAAGGTTGTGGAAGCATTAAGAAAAAACAATTTTGATGCAATTTATTTTGGCAATAGAGAAGAGGCTATTGAACATGTATTAAAATTTATTTCTCCGGGAATGAAGGTAGGCATGGGAGGGTCTATGACCCTCAAGGAGTTGGATATCTTATCTAAAATTGAGGCAAAAGGAGCTCAGATTCTAAACCATAACTTACCTGGTTTAACAGAGGAGGAAAAGTTGAAGATAAGAAGGCAACAGCTTGTAAGCGATGTTTTTTTAACCAGTACTAATGCTTTAACTTTAGATGGGTACCTGGTGAATGTTGATGGTACAGGCAACAGAGTCAGTGCCATGACTTTTGGACCGAAAAAGGTTCTTGTCTTGACCGGCGTAAATAAAATTGTAAAGGATACCCACGCAGCTTTGCAGCGGATACAGCTTATTGCCAGCCCTAAAAACAATAAGCGGCTTGGCTACCCCAATCCCTGTGTCAAGACGGGGACATGTATGGATTGTCAAGGAAAAACCAGGATTTGCAATATTTATTCCATATTAAAGCGCAAACCCAGTAAAACTGATATAACTGTAGTAGTAATAGGTGAAAATCTAGGTTACTGATAAATAAACCCTGCATAAAGCAGGGTTTTAAATTTCTATTAATTCATATTTTCTACTTCCCAGTCCGATTTTTTCTGCATGGGCCAACTGTGCATTATAATCATTATTAGGCCAGATCCTTTTTAAGATGTCCTCTTGAGTTTTATCCTGAAGCAGGTCTAAAGATGCTTGATCTATGGCAACAGGGTCATAGGAAGCTAAAATACCAATGTCTTCACTGATTTTATCCTGAGCCTTATTGACACAATCACATTCCTTGGTGATATGTGTTAAAAAGTTAATGTAACAAACTTTTCCTTCCTTATCTTGTATTGCTCCCAAGGCATATTCCGCCATTTTTTCCTGTAAGTTTACACTAGAATCAGCATAGGAGTGTTTAATGGCCTGATGGCGGCAGCTGGCGATACATTCTCCACAACCATAACATTTTTCTGTATCGATTTTGGCAGCACCGTCATAGATGACAATAGCATCTTTTGGACACCATTTTATACATAAACCACAGGCCCGGCATTTTTCAACGGTCACCTGGGGGCGAATGTCTGCATGTTGCATCTGTTTGCCGCTCCGGGGGGCACAACCCATGGCTAGGTTTTTAATCGCTGCCCCAAATCCACTGAGAATGTGTCCTGTTAGATGGCTGAGAACAACTAAAGAGTGGCTATGTAAAATATCATTGGCTATTTTGACTGTCTGAAAATGTTGCCCTTTGATGGGTACTTCTGAGTAATTCTTGGAGAGCAATCCGTCAGCAATAATTATAGGTACACCTAAATTTTCAATACTAAAGCCGTGTTCGTAAGCTTGGAGTAAATGGTCAATAGAATTTTGACGTTGGCCCCGGTACAGTGTATTAGTATCTGTTAAAAAAGGCTTAGTTCCCGTTTCTTTAAAAGCCTTTAACAAAGGTTTTATCCAATCTGGTCGGATGTGGCCTGTATTATTTTTTTCACCAAAATGGATCTTTACTGCCGTATACTCATCTTTAGCCAGTATTTTCTTAATTTCTGCTTTTTCATATAAAGCCATGACTTTAGCGGCAACTTCGTCGGTGTTCATAGTTTTTAATGGGGCAAACCAGACTTTTTTCATTATCTAACCTCCCTACAAGTAAAAAAAATCACAACCAATTACTAGAAAACATTATAACAAAAGGGGAGGCAAACAGTCTAGTGGATTAATTCCTACTTATAATTCTTATAAGGAACATATTTATCTACCTTATTTTTAGTAGGGGTATCCGGCAGATAAAATCTAGTAATTTTACAATTCTGAAAATTGGGAATATAATAAAACCACAAAGGAAATAAAAAAAGGGGGCGGTATCAATGATGAAAAATTGTAGTTGCTTTACTTGCAAATATTTTCTTGGTCGGAAGAACTTCTGCATGGCTAAACAAGTAGAAGCTAAATATTTTAATAATTGTTGCAGTGAATATACACCGAAAAAAGTATGATTTAGGTTTAAACAGGTTTGAAACCCCTGAAGGAAATTCAGGGGTTTTTCTTTTAGAAAATATTAAACAGAAGGAGTGGTGAAAAACTCGATTTCCTTGAGAAGCTCTGCATCTTCCGGTGATAATTTTGAATCCAATTGCAAATTATTCATTAATTCTACCAGTTGGGTTTTACGTAATGGATCTCCTTCGATATCAATTAGGACTGATATTGCTCCCGCCATTTTGGCTTTCTGGAGTTTATCCAAGGCAAGATCCCCCTTATTTAGGTATTTATTCATAGTTTAACCAATTATTTTTTTGTTAATAATTTTCCAGGAGATCACGCACTACTACAGATGCCATAATTAAGCCTGCCACAGAGGGAACAAAACTAATGCTTCCAGGAACACGTGTTTGATTGTTTTCACTATTGGTAAGTTTGTGTTTTATAGGTTCTTCCGGAGAGTAAACAACCTTTAGCTTAGTAACACCTCTTTTGCGCAGTTCTCTTCTCATTACTTTGGCCAGGGGGCAAACGGAAGTATTATAAATATCCGTTACCTGAAATTTAGTTGGATCCAGTTTATTTCCCGCCCCCATACTGCTAATAATTTGTAGATTCAGTTGAGTACATCTCACAATTAAATCGATTTTGGCAGTGACCATATCTATTGCATCCACCACGTAATCATAGTCATTGCGCAAGAGTTGAGATGCTGTTTCAGCATTATATAACATTTGAAAGGTTTCCACCTTACAGTGAGGGTTAATATCTAAAATCCTTTCTTTCATAACCTCTACTTTAGCCCGACCTATAGTACTATTTAAGGCGTGAATTTGTCTGTTAATATTGGATTCACAGATTTTGTCATAATCTACCAGGACTAAGTTCCCTAGACCTGCCCGTGCCAAGGCTTCTACGGTAAAAGAACCTACCCCGCCCACACCAAATACAGCTACTTTACTGGCATGCAATTTTTTTAAGTTTTCTGGACCGATGATTAATTCAGTACGCGAAAAAATGTGGGAATCCATTTTAGAATACCTCCCGTAAAAAAAGCAGCTAGTTTTAGCTGCCAAACTTTTTTTATCCTATCACAATCGGTATAAAAAAGGCAAGAAACACAGCCATCCCCAATGCATAAAACTTATTCAAGCGCGGCCCCATTTCAAAGGAACTGTGTTTAGTTATGCCGGAGATAACCAGGGTTGTGCCTGAAACAGGGGAAACCATAACAGCGATACCGAAGGCGGCAATTAAGACAAAGGTATAAGCGGTAAGAGAAATTCCTAAAGAGCCGGCGCTAATGGTTGTGCCAATGGTAGTAGTGGTCACAATCGGGTGCACCCCTACGAAGGCTAATAAACTTACTATAAAGATGATTGTAAAGATGGCTATGGCCGGTTGATGAATGTTTTCTATTCTTAATAGAGAAGGAACCATTGCTCCTATTCCTGAAATTTCCAAAGATTTTCCGAAAAAACCTGCCGCCGCAAAAATAAGCACTTCATTATTTATTTTTAAAAGCTTATCAAAGTAATACTTATGCAGTAGTTTTTTGTAGATTGGCAATTTCTTCTGAAAAACAGCTAAAACAAAAGGGAAAAACAGGGCCACCAAGGGAATGATCTCCAAAATTTCTAGGCTAGTAAAACTGTTAAGAATGGCGACCAGGGAAATTAAGCCTAGAAAAATAAAGAGCAAATTTCGAATTTTATCTTTTTCTAATGGAATGGCAGATGAATTATAATCATGGATCGTGTTGTTATCATTCTTTTTTGTTTGGAGCAATATCAGTATGCTATTACTTAAAAGAATAATACCGGCAATTAATAATCCAGCAGGAAGGATACTAACCCAGGACACATTGAGGGTATGAATAATCGCTGCTAATCCTACATAATTAGGAGACCAGAAAATAGCGGCAAAATTACCGCGCAGCATCGAGTTCCAGAGAACTTTCTGTGATTTTGTAAATTCTTTAGTTTGTTTAAATAGCTCATAGATAATGGCGAAAGCACCTATATTTAAAATGGAACAGAGGAAAAAGGTAAGGAATGCAGAAATATTACCAAAACGAACTGGACCGTTGATGTATTTTAATGAAAGGCTTTTTAATGTATTTTCATAATCATCGTAATAAAGGGGGAAGCTTAATAAGGGTAGAACAATAAAAAGTACGACTAAACCTGTATTAGAACTTAAAGCTTCGAGATAGTTGTAATAGCTGGCTTCATTTAGATAAAGAAATACTCCACCTAAGAGAAAAAGAAGCATAGAAATACTCTTACTGGCGGAGGAAGCAAAAGGAAGGGTTTGTAAAACCATAATGATTAATAAAAATGTACTTAAAGGAATTAAAATACGGGAAAAAGGAGTAAAAACATTCAGCATATAAATAAGGGCAAAAACAATTAATACCGGCTGTCTGAGATATTTGATTAAAGACATTTTTAAAACCTTCTTTTTATTTTTAAGTAATTGATTATATTATAATATTTTAATTATTTTCGAAGAAAATTCAACTTTACAGGTTTACAGAATTTTCTATGGGATTAATAATTTTATTATTTTTATATTCAGGGATTAATGTACAGGTATCAATTAATGAACAATATTTTATATCCTGGACCATTGCTAATTCCTGTAAACGTCGACCGTTACGACTTTTGAGAAGGGTATGATAAAGATCGGATTTGGAGTTTTGATAACTGCTTAAAGCAATGAGTCCAAAGTCATTTATTTCGTAAGCTGATAAATTTTCTAACTCGGCAATGATTTTACCGGCAGCTAAAGTGTCTTCTAAAGAAGGAAACCCTAGGGTACCGGCACAAAGGATGACAATATCAGTAGTCAGGCTATTGAGCAGTTTACTAACAGATTTGGCATTAGCCAAGGAAGCTACAAAAGTATGTTTGGCTTTTTCTGAAGTTTTTAAAGCCTTGCTTCCATTAGATGTAGTAAAAATAATCCCTCTGTTTTTAATTTTCTCAGGTGTGTATTCCAAAGGAGAATTACCAAAATCAAAGCCCGGAATTTTTTTCGATTTTCTTTCTCCTCCTAAAAGGTAATCCGGGTTCTTCTTTTTTAGTTCCCAGGCTGTTTCAATTTCGGCAACGGGTATAATTTCTTTAGCTCCGTTATTTAAAGCGGTGATAATTGTATTGGAAGCACGCAGAACATCGATAACCACAACTGTTTTTTTAAAAAGAAAATCAGGAACAACTGTCTGCCAGGAGGGAAAAACCTCTAATGTTTTAATTTCAATCAGTCCTTTCCCGGTAAAATCCTTTCCTTAATTTTAACATATTCCTTAAAATGAGTAATTATTTAAAACTTGTAATAAAGAGTAGTTTCGTGTAAAGTTACATTAAGTTTAAATTCGTGTTTGATTTCTTAAAAAAAATAAGGTTAATTTCGTTTTATTGTAGCTTTTGTGAAGGAAGGATGGTAATTATGGAGAAAGTGACCATTTATACTGACGGTGCCTGTAAAGGTAATCCTGACGGCCCCGGAGGTTATGGTGTTGTGCTTTTATATACCGATAAAAACAATCAAGTCCACCGAAAAGAAATAGCAGGTGGGTTTAAAAATACTACGAATAACCGTATGGAGATAATGGCTGCCATTGTAGGTCTAGAAGCTTTAAAAAGACCCTGTCAAGTAACACTTTATTCAGATTCTCAGTATTTGGTTAACGCCATTGAACAAAAATGGGTGGAACGCTGGCAAAAAAATGGTTGGTTAAGGGATCCTAAAAAAGGTATAAAGGCAAAAAACGTTGATTTATGGCAAAGGCTTTTAAAAGCTATGGAAAACCATCAAGTCAAATTTAAATGGGTCCGGGGTCATGATGGTTTGGCGGAAAATGAAAGATGTGACCAATTAGCCACGGAAGCGGCTATGAGACCGGATTTGCCTGAAGATATTTACGAGAAAGGCGTTTAATTAATGATTGCATAAATAACATCTCAAACAAAAGGACCTGTCTTAGGCTAAAGACAGGTTTTTCTTTCCTTGACATAGCAAACCCTTACTATTACAAACGAAAAAACTTGTTGAAATAAAAGAAATTCTAGCAAATAGAAACACTATATTTTGCAGGAACAAGTGTTCTAAAAGGAGAATACTAAAATATTACGTCTTACGGGTCTAGCTTATGGGTTAGCATCTAATTTTGGGATATTCTTCAAGATCCATCCGACTTAACCTTAACCTTAATCATACGACCCAAGGTCGTAATACCAGCCACTAAAAACTAGCCACTAAAAACTAGTCACTAATCATTAAATAATAGCGGGGTGTTTTGGATGTCCCTAAAGTATATTATCGGTCGGGCAGGCAGTGGTAAAACCACCTATTGTTTAAATAAAATCAGAGAAAAACTTGCTGAGTCCCCGGAAGGAAACAATTTAATTTTACTGGTTCCGGAGCAGGCTACTTTTCAGAATGAAATGGAGTTAATTAACACTCCTAATATAAAAGGCATGATGCGGGCTCAGGTGTTAAGTTTTCGTCGTTTGGCCTGGCAGGTACTCCAAGAAACAGGAGGTGGGGCCAAAGTTCACCTGGGTGATTTAGGTAAAAGAATGGTTATTCGTAAATTTTTAGAGGAAAACAAGTCTCAACTTCAGGTTTTTCAAGGTGCGGCTGATTTGCCCGGGTTTGTGGATAGTCTGGCTGAGGCAATTTCCGAAATGAAATTATACCGGGTGGGAGTCAATGATTTAAAAAGGGTTCTGGAGGAAAAGGCTACTGATACTTCTCTATTGCTTGCTAAAATAGAGGATTTAGTTATCATTTATGAAAACCTGCAGGAATATTTACAGGATACCTATCTGGACCCTGATGATTACTTAAATATTCTGGCAGAAAAAATTCCCTACTCAACTATTATTTCAGGTGCGGAAATTTGGATTGACGGCTTTAACGGTTTTACTCCCCAGGAATTAAATGTTATTGCCACACTGTTAAAACATGCGAAGCGGGTTAATGTTACGATTACCTTGGACAAGCCGGATTTTTCCCCAATAACTTTATCACCTTTTACAGAAACCTATAATACTTACCAAAAAATCAAAGAACTGGCTTTAAAAAACGGTGTTTTAGAAGAAGAACCATATTTTTTAGACCGGTCTATACCTTATCGTTTTCAAGGTTCTTCTTCTTTAGCTTATCTAGAAAAATCCTTTTTTGATCTAAGTGCGGAAAGTTATTCAGGGGAGATAGAAGATATAAAAATAATCAGTGCCCAAAATCACCGGGCAGAAGTGGAGGCAGTTGCCCGGGAGATTCGTTATTTATGCCGGGATAAGGGTTTTAGGTATAGAGACATTGGTGTACTATTAAGGGATTTTAATAATTACGACCTGTTAATAGAAACAATTTTTGCTGATTACGAAATACCCTTTTTCCTTGACCGTAAAAGGACTGTATTACATCACCCCCTGGTAGAATTAATTCGCTCTGCTTTGGAAGTAGTCAGGGAAGGTTGGACTTACCAGTCGGTATTTCGTTATCTAAAAACTGATTTAGCCAATATTTCCCGGGATAAAGTAGATATTTTAGAAAACTTTTGTTTAGCCAGAGGGATTAAAGGCAGTATTTGGTATAAAGAAGATAGCTGGAATTTTACAAATTGTGATATAGAAGATATTAATGAGATTCGTTGGCAGGCTATTCGAGAGTTGAAGATTTTTCAAGATAAAATAAATCAGGCTAAAAATGTGGTGGAAGTTACCCAGGCTTTATATGAACTTTTATTGGATTTAAGAGTACCTCAAAAATTAGAAACTTGGGCTCAAATTGCGGAAAGTTCAGGAAGGTTGGAAGTCTCCCGGGAGCACAGTCAGATCTGGAATGGGATTGTAGAATTACTGGATCAATTAGTGGAAACTATGGGCGAAGAGAATTTTCTAATAGATTCTTTTAGTAAAATTCTGGATTCTGGTTTAGAAAATATTCGTTTAGGTCTGATTCCTCCGGGATTAGATCAGGTGGTAGTAGGTTCATTGGACAGGTCCCGGAACCCTAATTTACGTGCTGCTTTTGTTTTAGGAGTAAGTGACGGGATTTTACCGGCACGGCCTCATGAGGAAGGAATATTTAATGATACGGAGCGGGAACTTCTTAAAAATATGGGTTTAGTCCTTTCCCCGGGTAGTCGGGAAAAATTGTTGCGGGAAGAATTTTTAGTATACACTTCTTTAACACGGGCCAATGCTTATTTAGTATTAAGTTACCCTTTAGCGGATTTGGAAGGTAAAGCTCTACGGCCCTCTTTAGTTATTACCAGGATAAAAGAATTGTTCCCTAAAATTCAGGAAGAACATATAGGTATTGAACCACGTGGACCGGAAGAAGATTGGGAGTTTATCAGTCATCCCCGTAGGACATTGGCATATTTAGGTGCCAAGCTTCGGCAGGCAAAGGAAGGACTGGAGGTGTCTCCTCTCTGGTGGGAGGTATACAGCTGGTTTTTAGAAGAGGAGGAAAGGAAAAAAGATTTGGTTCGGGTAATCCAGGGACTTTTTCATCAAAATCAAGTGAGACCTCTTAACCCCAGTTTGGCTCGTAAATTATTTAGTAATCCTTTTCGTGTCAGTGTATCACGATTGGAAAAGTTTCAAGCCTGTCCTTTTTCTCATTTTGTGGCTTATGGCCTGAAACTTAAAGAGCGGGAACTTTATCGCTTTCAGGAAATGGACTTAGGTCTGTTTTTCCATGAGGCCATGGAAAGGTTTACAAAAAGGTTAATAGAGGAAAAAAGAGACTGGGCCAATCTAAGTCAACAGGAAATTTTAGCAATTACCGATACGATTGTTGAAGAAGTGGCCCCTCAGTTACAAAATCAGGTTTTATTAAGCTCTGCCAGGTACCGTTATTTAACCGGAAAATTTAAAAAGACTTTACAAAGAGGGGTTAAGGTTTTAAAAGAACACGCCAGACGTGGAAAATTTAAACCAATAGGTCTGGAAATTTTATTTGGTCCCGGGGGGACTTTACCCGGGTTGAAATTTATTTTACAAGACGGAACTCAAATAGAACTGGTAGGCCGTATTGATCGAATTGATGCTGCAGAAAAAGACAAGCAATATTTTCTTAGGGTCATTGATTATAAATCGGGAAGTACCGGCTTGAATCTTTTAGAAGTTTTTTATGGGTTTAAATTACAGCTGATTACTTATTTAGACATTGTATTGACTTATGGGCAAGAGCTAATTGGTTCAGGTGAGGTTTTACCTGCAGGTGTATTGTATTTTTATCTGCGGGATCCCCTGGTGAGCAGCGGAGGTCCTCTGAACCAAGAAAAAATAGAGTTGGAAATATTAAAGGATCTGAAAATGCAGGGTTTAGTTTTGGCTGATTTAAATGTATTTCAATTGATGGATGGGGAAACACAAGAAAAATGGTCCCCGATAATTCCGGTAGGTTTAAAAAAAGAAGGCAGCCAACTGCTAAAAGAAGGTAAAGAGGTGACGCCGGACTCTAATCCCCTGGAATTATTCCAGAAAAAGTCTCAAGTTGTAACAAAAGACCAAATGGATACCATCCGTCGGCATGTACGTTTTCTAATAAAAGATTGTGGGGAAAAAATCCTAGCCGGGGAAGCAGCCATTGCTCCCTATCAGTTAGAGAATTTTAAGGCTTGTGAGCACTGCTCTTTTCAGGTGGTGTGTCAATTTGACCCCCAAGTAGAAGGGAATAGTTACCGGGTATTAAAGATAATAGATGAAGAAGAAATCTGGGAAAATTTAAATCTTTGGGGTAAGATTTCGAGTCAGAACTGACTTTCGGGACATCATTTTTGGTCAGAATTTAAATGTTTATAAAAGAAATGTTTAATAGGTCTGACCAAAAGCCAATATCTGCCCCCCAAAAGCTATCTCAAGAGGTGATTTATATGCCTGAGTGGACAACGGAACAGGAGGAAGCTATAAAAGCCAGAGGCTGTAACCTTTTAGTGGCTGCAGCAGCCGGTTCAGGGAAAACTGCCGTACTGGTGGAACGGATTATTAGACTTATCAGTGATGAGAACAATCCCGTTGATGTGGATAAGCTTTTAGTTGTTACTTTTACTAATGCGGCGGCTGCTGAAATGAAGGAAAGGGTGGGTATAGCCATTAACAAGGCATTAAAAGAAAAACCCCTTTCCCGTCATTTGTACAGGCAGAATACCCTCTTAAATAAGGCTTCCATAATGACTTTGCATTCTTTTTGCCTGGAAATAGTAAGAGAAAATTTTTATTTTCTGGGGATTGATCCTAATTTTCGTATTATTGATGAAACAGAGGGTGAGTTGCTCCGTTTTGATGTTTTAGAAGAAGTCATGGAAAAATACTATGCCCAGTCGGAAGAAAATGATTTCTTTATCAAGTTAATGGATGCCTATGGTGGTGCAAAGGATGATTCCAATATTAAAGAATTGATTCTCAATCTTTATGAGTTTTCGCAAAGTAATCCCTATCCGGAAAAATGGTTAAAGGAAGCAGAAAATAATTTTACTACCACTGACTGGTTCAAAGAAATTTTAAAAGATATAAGACTGGAACTGTCCGCTCTTCGGTCATTATTAGTTCAGGCTTGTGCTTTAGCCCAAAGTCCGGGGGGGCCTTTATTATATTTAGATACCTTACAGGAGGAACTGGCACTTCTGGACGATTTAATAGCGGCCGGAAAAATTTCTTGGGAAAGACTTTATGATTCTTTTTCTCAGGTGTCTTTTGCCAGGTTACCTTCCATTAAGAAAAAGGATGGAGTAGATCCTGAAATTCAAGAGCAAGTTAAAAAGATTAGAGATAGGGTTAAGACAAAGTTAAATGAAATTCAGGAAAAACACTTTTCCCGAACTCCTCAAGAATTAATGGCCGACTTAGAATTATTACAACCTTATTTACAAATGTTAGTGCAACTGGTAAAAGATTTTTCCAAAGCTTACCGTGAAGCCAAAGCTAAAAGAAATTTAGTAGATTTTAATGATTTGGAACATTATTGTTTAGCAGTTCTTGAGGATGAAAATATAGGTAAAAAAATCAGAGAAAAATATGTTCAAGTTTTAGTGGATGAGTACCAGGATATTAATGATGTACAAGAAACAATTTTAAAACTGGTAACACCGGAACACAGCCTGTTTATGGTAGGCGATATTAAACAGAGTATTTATCGTTTTCGCCTGGCTAAACCGGAATTGTTTTTGGAAAAATATCAATCTTTTAGTCCCGCTGAAACAAGTTTAAACAGGCGGATAGATTTAGCTAAAAATTTTCGCTGTCGCCAGGAAATAGTTGATGGGATAAACTATCTTTTCCGTCAGATTATGACTCCGGAAGTAGGGGAACTGTCTTATGATGAAAAGGCTGCTTTGATTTATGGGGCAAATTACCCTGCCTATGATCAACAGGTAACGATAGATAATTGTATAGAAGTTCATTTATTGGAAAAAAAGCTTGAATCGGAGTTGGTGGAAAATAACTCACCTTCGGAGAGAGAAGCTTTTATTATCGGTCAGCGGATTAAAGAATTGATAAACCAAGGCTATCCGGTTTATGATACTAAACTTGATACTTATCGGCCTTTGACTTACCGGGATATTGTAGTTTTGCTTCGTTCTCCTAAGGGAACGGCGGAAAATTACCTGGAGTATTTCCACCGGTTAGGCATACCTGTTTATGCAGAGTTAGGTAGTGGATACTTTAAAGCAACCGAGGTAGGGGTCATGCTGTCCCTTTTGCAAATTATTGATAATCCCCGGCAGGATATGCCCTTAGTTTCGGTTTTACGTTCACCGATAGTTGGTTTAAGCATAGAAGAATTATCCCAAATCCGTTTGCATTTGGAGAAAGCTACTTTTTATGAGGCTTTAGTAAAAACCGCAGAGCAGGAGACAGGTGAATTAGGAATAAAGTTAAGATATTTCTTAGAACAACTGGATAACTGGCGAACTATGGCCCGCCAAGGAAATCTGGCCGATCTTATTTGGACACTCTATCGGGAAACCGGGTATTTTGATTATGTAGGGGCAATGCCCGGGGGAAACCAGAGGCAAGCCAATTTACGTGCTTTACATGACAGGGCTCGCCAATATGAGGCTACCAGTTTTCGGGGATTACACTCTTTTTTACGTTTTATAGAAAGGCTGGCTGAAAATCATAGGGATTTAGAGCCGGCTAAGGCTTTAGGTGAAAGTGAAAATGTAGTGCGGATTATGAGTATCCACAAAAGTAAAGGTTTAGAATTTCCTGTGGTTTTTGTAGCCGGTTTAGGTCAGCAGTTTAACATGGTGGATACCAGAAAAGATGTGTTAATTCACAAAGATTTAGGATTGGGTCCTGTTTTTATTGATCCTGAGAAAAGGATAAAATATCCTACCATTGCAAAGCTAGCTTTGGAAACAAAGATTAAACAGGAAACATTAGCTGAAGAAATGCGAATTCTCTATGTGGCTTTAACCCGGGCCAGAGAAAAATTAATCCTGGTAGGCTCATTAAATAATTTAGAGAAAAATGTAGATGATTGGTATAGGGTTATGGATTTAGCTTCCGAAACTCTCCCGGCTTATGAATTGGCTCAAGCCAAGTGTTACCTAGATTGGTTGGGGCCGGCTTTAATCAGGCATGAGCAGAGTTATCCTTTGCGGCAACTTATTGGTAAAGAAGACGACCCCCAAAGTATTAAAGATAAATCCTGTTGGCAGATCCAGACTTACCGGGAAGGAGTATCCATAGAAAAAGATTCCCGTGAGTCTATAACCCAGGAAATACTGGAACAAATTAAAGATCTGCAGCCGGTTGAAGTCAATCCTGAACTCCAACAGGCAATCACCCAAAGGTTAAACTGGCGGTATCCTTATCAGAATGTGGTAACCAAAGGTGCCAAAATTACTGTTACTGAAATTAAAAATAAGTTTCAGGCTTTAGCCGAGGAAGAACAGGGGTACTCGTCGGAATATAGACTTACTAAGCGTCCGGTTTTTTTACAACGCTATCAGGGATTATCTCCCCAGGAAAAAGGGTCAGCCCTGCATTTAGTCCTCCAGCACCTTGACCTAAATCTGGCCGAACAAGAGGAATATTTACAGGACTTTTTGGATTCTCTGGTTAAGAGGGAGATTATGACTGCAGAACAAAAGGAAACAATCAACCTAGACCAGCTCCTTCAATTTTTAACAAGTTCCTTAGGTAAAAGAATGCGCAAGGCCGGTAAAGTTAAAAGGGAAATTCCTTTTAGTTTGGGTTTACCTGCCGCTGAAATTTATCCGGATTTAGAAGGAACTACAGAAACTATTTTTCTCCAGGGGGTAATTGACTGTTTATGGTGGGAAGAAGACGGGTGGATATTATTAGACTATAAAAGCGATCAGGTTAAGGAAACGGAAATAGATCAGGTTGTAAAAAAATATGAAGTTCAAATTAACCTTTATACGAGAGCTGTAGAGGAAATCTTGCAACAACCGGTTAAGGAAAGGTATTTGTATTTGTTTAGTTTGGGGAGAACAGTGAAAATTTAGCTTTGGAGTCAGTTTTTAGGGTCGGCATGACGGCGAAGGTCGTAAGACCGGCCACATGCCACTAAAAACTAGCCACTGCATTCGGGGGTGTAATTATGCGCATTTTACATACATCTGATTGGCACCTAGGGCGGACTTTGGAAGGTCGGGACCGATCCCAGGAACAGGAAGATATTATACAGGAAATTTGTGATATTGCTGATGAGGAAAAGGTGGATTTGGTTTTGATTGCAGGTGATGTCTATGACACGGCAAACCCACCTGCTAAAGCCGAACAGCTTTTCTACCAAGGTATTTATGAATTAGCCCGGGGGGGTGAGCGGGCGGTAGTGGTTATTGCCGGAAATCACGATAACCCGGAACGAATTAAAGCAGTTGACCCCTTGGCTGAACGGTTAGGGATAACTTTGTTAGGTTTTCCTAAAGACAAACCCTTTGTTTCCAATAAAGAGACCCCAGGAGTAGTACGATTAAAAGCAGGCTCAGGGTGGCTGGAGCTGGGAGTACCGGGTTGTGACCATTCGGCAGTAATTATTACCTTGCCTTATCCTTCGGAACAAAGACTGAAGGAAGTCCTGGTGGATAGGTTGGAGGATGAGGTCCTGCAAAAAAGTTATTCAGAAAAGCTAGGGGCTCTTTTTCACTATTTAGCCCAAAATTTCCGGAGAGAAAGTGTTAATCTTTGTATAAGTCATCTTTTTGTGCGGGGCGGAAAAAGCAGTGATTCCGAGCGTCAGATTGATTTAGGCGGTGCCTGCCTGGTAGAACCTGATATACTTCCTCCGGCTCAATACATTGCCTTAGGACACCTCCATCGTTCCCAACGGGTAGCGGGTTTAAAACATATTAGATACTCAGGCTCACCTTTAGGATATAGTTTTTCGGAAGCAGGGCAAGCTAAAGTTGTTTATGTGGTGGATTGTTTACCCGGCGAAACGGCTGAAGTAAAGGAAGTGCCTCTTACACGGGGAAAAAACCTGGTTCGCTGGGAAGCCAGAGAAGGTTTACCTCAGGTAATAAAATGGTGTGAGGAAAACCGAGACCCTAACTCCTGGATTGATTTGATGATTTACGTTCCTGAACCGTTGCAGTTTAGTGAAATTAAACTTTTACGGGAAATGCGGCCGGATATCGTTAATATTCGCCCTGTTTTACCGGAAATGGAACAGCTATTGCAAGTGGAGAACAGGATGAGTTTACCGGTAGATAAGCTTTTTCGTCAGTTTTATTATCATCACCATCAGGTGGAACCAAAGGAGGAATTGGTAAAATTATTTTTAGAACTTCTAGAAGAGGAGAAAGAGGGTGAAGATTCGTGAAACCCTTATTATTAAAAATTGAAGGACTAAATAGTTTCCGCAAAGAACAGACCGTTGACTTCACTAAATTATCAGAGACAGGGCTGTTTGGCATTTTTGGTCCTACCGGTAGCGGAAAATCTACAATTTTAGACGGAATAACCCTGGCTCTTTATGGTAAAGTTGAAAGGGCCAAAGGCCGTGCCCAGGGAATAATTAATCAGCATGAAGAGAAAACTTATGTTCAATTTACTTTTTCCGTAGGCAAGAAAAAGTATATAGCCGAAAGAAGTTTTAAAAGAAATAATGAAGGAGGTGTGAATTTGCATAAATGTCGCCTCCTGGAGATGGTAGATGAAACGGAACAAGTAATTGCTGAGAAACAGGGAGATATGGATAAGAAAATCACCGAAATAATCGGTCTTACCTTTGAAGATTTTACCAGGGCCGTTGTTTTGCCTCAGGGCAAGTTTGCAGAATTTTTATCACTGCAGGGCAAAGACAGGCGGTTAATGCTGCAAAGGATATTCTCTTTAGAAAAATACGGGGTTAAACTTTACGAGAAGGTAAAAAGTAGGTTAAACAGTGCCAAAAATGAATTAAAATTAGTTTGTGGGATGCAAAGTGAGCTAGGTGATGCTTCTGAGAAAGCATTAATAAAGGCTAAAGAAGAATTAAAAAAACAAGAGACGGTAGTTCTTGAACTAAAACAATTGGAAAAATCCTATGGGAAACGTTATGAGGAATTGAAAAAAATAATTGAATTAAAGAGGGAATTGGAGAAGGCCCAGAAAGAATGGGAGGATATAAAGGTTTTGGAGCCTTCCTTTCAATTAAAATTGCAAAGGTTAGAGTTAGCCCATAAGGCGGAAAAAGTCAAACCTTACTGTCAAGTAGTCAATAATGAAAAATTAGCTTTAGACAAAATTTGCGCTCACTTAGCGAATTTAACCGAGGAAGTTAATAACCTTGAGAATATTTTAGCTGCTACCCTGAAAGTTTATCAGGAACTAGAGAATAAGAAGAATACCAGGGGAAAAGAATTAGAAATTAAATTAGTAAAACTGGAACAAGCGTTAGCAGAGGAAAAACTTCGCCAGGAATTATTAGAAAAGCGTGAAGGACTTAAAAAAGATTACCTGGCTGCAAAAAAAGCGGGAGAATCCTTAAAAGCCCAACAGAAAGAGCTGGAAAATCTAAGATCACGATTGCAGGTTAAAAAGGCGGAATTGGCTAAGATTATTCAACAAAAGGAACAGATAGCTCAATTAGAGGAAGTATTTGCGGCAAAAAAAGAGGCCTGGCAGGAGTTTAAAGAGTCGGAAAAGATTTATAATGAATTAATTCAAGATGTCAAAGAAAAAGAAACACAGGTAGAAGGAGTTATTAGAAAAATTTCGCTCCTTTTGAAAGAAAAAGAAGAAATTAATAAAGAATTATTGAAGAAAAAACAAGAAATGGATACCCTCCCTGTCCCTGAACTTACTCAGGATGAATTAAACACAGCTCAAAAGGAATTAAATGATTATAGTGAAGTTATCAGTTCCTTAGAGTATTATTTAGCAGACCTTGATGCTCAGGAAAAAGATTTTTCTCAATTTCAAAAGGAAATAAATTTGGTGCTGGAGAATCTTAAAACAGAAGAAAGTACAATTAATACGCTTACTGACAGAAAACAACTGTTAACTCAGGAAATAGCAAATTTAGATAAAGATTTTAAAGAATTGCAGAGTAAAAATCTAGCTCTATTTTTACGGAAAAAGTTGGAGGAAAATAAGCCTTGTCCTGTCTGTGGTTCCTTGGTTCATGTAATTCCGGAGGAAGAAGAGGAGAAACCCCTCAAAAAGTTGGAGGAAGTTATCCAGCAAAAACAGGAAGAACTAAAGCAGGTGGAAGAACATTTAAATCAATCTCTTAATAAAGAAAGCAGCTTAAAGTCAAAATTAGAGTTACTGGAAGAAAATCAAAGGAAAATCAGGGAAATACAAAATAACTTGATTAATAAAATAAAAGAGCAGCGCAATAAACTTCAGCCAGAGTGGTTAAGCTGGGATGTAAAGGATTTAAAAACTTGGCAAAATCAGCGAAAACGTTATTTAATTCAAGCGCAGGAACAAATAAGTACTTATGCTCAGGTTAAGGAAAAGTATATAGAACAGTTAGCGGATATAAATAATAAACTCAACAGTGTTGAACAGTCTTTAGCCAGAGAGGAAGCAAACCGTGATTTTTTAAATGAAACATTAAAACAAGGGCGGGAAAAATTAGAGATAATTAGTTTAGATAAAGAGAAAAAGGAAAAGTTTTTTTATGAAAAAGCCGAAGGAATGACCGGTTCTGAAATTGAGGAGAAAGTTCAGGAAATAAAAAAAGCCCGGCAAGATTTAATTCTGCTAAGAAAGAAAGAAGCTGAAATTGCCAAGCAATTGGAGCAAACTACTGAGAGCTTATTCAAGGTTCAGGAAGAACTACAGAAAAATTTGCAAAGATTAGAATCCTTAGAAGTAGAGGGTAAAGGGTATAAACAGCAAATTGACCAGTTGACTGCCAGAATAAATGAAGTTACTTTCGGGAATAAAGCAGAAGATGTAAAACAAAAGGTGGAAGAAGAACTGAGAGCTTTAAAGGATAGTTTAGAAAAAGCAGCACAACAATTAGAAAAAAACCGTTTAAATTATGAAGAAAAGAAAAACCTTTACTCTAACCTTAGCCATGAAAAAAAGAAAACTGAAGAAAGGTTAGAAAAGGCCCTTCAAGAATTAGCGGAAAAAATAAAGGTGCTTCAATTTTCATCTCAGGTAGAAGCAGAAGAAGCTCTGCTTACACCGGAAGAAATGGCTTTACTGGAAAAAGAAATTCAGGAGTTTAAAAATAAAAAATTACTGGTTCAAAAAAACCTGGAATCATTAAAGAATAAACTTGGGGACAAAGATATAGAGGAAGAAGAATGGCAATCCTTCTTGCAGGAAATGGAAAGAAACAGGGAAGAGTTAGAGAAAAGCCAGGAATTATATCATAAATTGATAGGACATGTGGAAAGGCTGGAAACAAACAATATCCGCTGGCGTCAATTGGAGGAAGAAAAGAAACACTGGGAAGAGCTTTTGGATAAATTAACGGAATTAGAAAAGCTTTTTAGGGGAAATGCTTTTGTGGAGTTTATTGCCGAAGAACAATTAATAAATGTTTCTTTAGACGCCTCCCGCATCTTGGCTGATTTAACCCAAAGCAGGTATGCTTTGATTGTGGATTCGGACGGAGGTTTTATTATCCGGGATGATGCCAACGGAGGATTGTATCGACCTGTTTCGACTCTTTCCGGTGGGGAAACCTTCCTAACCTCCCTGGCCCTTGCATTAGCTTTATCCAGCCAAATTCAAATAAGAGGAAAGTACCCTTTAGAGTTTTTCTTTTTAGATGAGGGATTTGGTACTTTAGACAGAGATCTTTTAGAAACGGTAATGGATTCTTTAGAAAAGTTACAAAGTCAAAAAATGACTGTGGGTGTAATCAGTCATGTACCTGAACTAAGAGCCCGTTTACAAAGAAGATTAATAGTTACCCCGGCGGAAAACGGCGGCAAGGGAACACAACTGGAGATTGAAGTAGGGTGATTGGCTTTTGGGTCGAACTATGGGGTCGGCATTATGGCTTACGGGTTCAGTTTTAGGGTCGGCATCTGATTTTGGGACACACTGCATGATGCATCCGATGAATGTTATTTTTTCGGGATGCATCTAATTAATGACATTTTTACATGATGTATTTTTATAAATCTAAATTTAGATACTAAACTATCCGTGTTTATCTATGTTCACAGTGTTTATCCGTGGTTTATTTTAGTGACTAAAATCTCGCTCACTCGCCCACTCGCTCACTTTTAGACTAAAAATTATTAGTGTTTATCTGTGATTAATAATACTATTCACAAGTCACTAGTCACTAATTTACCAGCCACAAATAACTAGCCACTAGCCACTAAATTTCGAGGTGTTTATGATGAATAAACCTTCTCTTACTTTAATCTTAACCTTAGCCTTAACCTTAATTTTAACTGTCGCCTGTGGTACTACCGAAGAACCTAGTGAACCTTTGTTTAAGCTTGACAAAGGTGAAGTGCTTCAGGTGAAAAATCATTCTTCAGACTTTTCCCATGTTTCCCGGGAGAGATTATAAAACTTTTCTCCGTCTTGGCGGTTTAGCTTAATAACGAAAGTCTTTTTTGTAGATAAATGATAATTAATGTAGCCATATAAGCCTTTTTCTTCATAAGTGATATCTTTAATTTTTTTGAAGCTTAATACTTTTCTTTCTACAGCGTTTCTTTTATTTATCCACTGGATAATTTTCTCTGGGGTAATTATACAGGCATCATTGATGTGTCCTAAAAAAGTGTTCACATAAACAGCTAAAATATCATCTTTTTGGGATATAACATGGTTACTGAATAATTTTTCCATAATTTTTTCCGGAAAATTTTCTGTATAGATTTTAATAGCCATATTTATACCTCCTTTATATGAAGTATAGCATAGTAAAGTCTTTTTTTACTAGACAAGTTTAATTACTCAAATAAAATGAGGTGGTCTTGAACATGAAAGTGCCTAGATTTTCACGGAATATTATGATTCCTGTCTTATTTATTTTAAATCTTCTTGCTTGGTTATATGTTTATGACGAATATATGATGAGTTGGTTATTTGTTTATATAATATATATGGCGGTTGCCATAGTCTTTACCATTAGTGCTCAGTTAGCTTTCGGTCGTAATAGGAATCTCAAAGATATAGGGATAAATGTTTGTTTAGTATTGCTTTTATTGGTTTTGGCTCAGAGGTTTTTACCTATGGATAAGATTGAGCAAGGTTTAGTAGATAACTACTACGGCTATATTAAGATTGACGCAGATTTAGCTGAAGATGATAAAGCCGTTAGGTCAAATGATACTACTTTAGTAGTACGAAATTATCAAGAAAAGGCTGAAGGGTCAAATCAGGCAGATAAATTAGAAATCTTTAAAGAAAAAAAATTAATTGAAAGCATAACCTTGTCAGAGGCAGTTGACAGGATATCCCAATTAATGACCCCCTTAAATCAGGCTGAATTTAATAATATTGTTGTTCAAGATGTTAGATATGTTGGAGTAAAGAAAAAGGGAGGGCTAGTCAGTCTAATCTTTGAAAAAGGACATGTTTTTTTCAAGTATGATTTAAATTTTAATGAAAACGGGTTTGTTTGGGAGAAGGAGAGTTATAAGTTTGCCGGTTTAAAAATGCCCGTTAGGGATGACTTATATGATGAGGAAACAAATAAAATAATCAAGGAGATTCTTCTTAAAGGTGATCCGGAAAAGTTTGTAAAGGTAGAAATAGTGGTAACGAAAAGCAAAGAAGATGTTTTAGCAGAACTGAAAAATTTAGGTTATAATGTAATAGCCGAAGAACCGCTTACAGTAAACATTCCTTTCTATGAAATAGCTAATCTGGCTCATGAGGAATATATAAAGAGTTTTTCTATAAAGCAATAATATAAATATAAGTAAAAAAAACCTCTCATCTGAGAGGTTGGTTTATTATAATTATTATTGTTTGAGAGGTTGGTTGCGGGGAGAGGATTTGAACCTCTGACCTCCGGGTTATGAGCCCGACGAGCTACCAGCTGCTCCACCCCGCGTCTACTTACATTTATATAATAGCATATAAGTTTTCTTAATGCAAATTTCCTATGGAACATAGTATAAAAATATAGTATAAAAAAGTTCTGGATTTAATAATTCTCAAATAGAAAATACCAAAATAAAGAAGGTTGCAAAATATTGTCTAATGTTGATAGTATTGATTTATTATTTGTCGTAGGGGAGAAGTGTAATGAAGTTTAAAGTGGGCATGCGCACAATTAAAACCGGGATAGGAATATTTTTCGCTCTTCTAATCTGCAATTTACTTGATTTAGGCAGGGGAACTTTAGCCGCTATAACCGTTGTTGTGGGAATGCAACCCTCTTTGAAAAGCTCACTAAAAGTAACTAAAAATCAAATTTTGGCTACAACCATTGGTTGTATTATTGCGTTATTAGTTGCTTATTATTTTTATGGAAACATATTAATACTATCTTTTACGGCTATTGTTATAATTTGGATTTGTTTGCATTTTGGGTGGCAGGATAGTGTTACCCTGGCAATTATTACCTTGTTACTTGTTGGTTATGCCCCAGAAGGTGACGTAGTCAATGTAGCAAAAAACAGAGTAACTATGATTTTTATCGGTTTAACTGTAGCCTCCCTTTTAAATTTTATTATACCTCCTCGTTATAGCTACCGGTTAATTGCTAAAGTAGATGAACTCAGAACTTGTTTTGAAAATTTCTATCATAAATGTATTAATGATCTGTTAAGAGAAAATCATTTGGACAAAGAAGAAGTAAAAAAGTATACTCAGCAAATCAAGGATCTTTTAGAAGAAGCAAGATCAATCTATGTTTTAACAATTGAAAGCAAGTTAGGCTATGATGAGGATAAGGAAAGAGATGCTTATTTTTTAATCAGGAGATCTATTAATGCCATTCAATCAAATTTAGAGAGATTATTAGAAATTCACCGTAGTATTGTTTTAGCTCCCCGTGGAGATAAAGAAGGAGAAATCCAACGGATTATCTTTAATTACCTAAAAGATATTTTTAATTATCACCAAAAAATATATGATCATATACTTTTTGAAAAACCTTTGGAAAACAGGATTATTGATGAATTTTCAGAGGATCAGAAAAACTTGGAAGAGAAAATCCTATCTTTGGTGAAAGAAGCTTCAGATTTACAACCTTTGCATTATTACAACATGGTTGCCGAAGGTGAACGGATAATGAATAAAGCCTGGGACTTGGTGGAACAAAAAGAACAATTTGAAATACATGTCAATGAAGAGGGGAAAGTTAGCAGTTAACCCAGTGGCAAAAAGTATTAAACTAATCTTGAATTTTAACGAAAGAAATGATATTTTTATAATGAAAATCAATAATACTCAGGATTCCCGCAGTAACAGCGACCTGCGTTAACAAAACTGTTTTTGTAAAAAACTTCGCTGGGTTAAACCCGGCGTTTTTATTTAATATAAAGGCTTATGGGTGAAAATTTTGGAAAGGCATTATGTCTTTTGGGCCAAACTGCATGTCAGCATTACGGCCCTGGGGTTAATTTTTTGGGTCGGCATCTTCTTTTGGGATATACTGCATGATGCATCCGATGAAAGTTAATTTTTCGGGCTGCATCTAATGAATGACATTTCTATCTGATGCATTTTTTAAATGTATTTATTTTAGAAGGATACGCCGGTGTACACTACAGTAAATGAAAATACTTTACTTGAGCGGCTATACGAAGAATCGGCTAAATAATCTTAGCGAAGCCGAAGTAATAAAAGCTGACTGGCTGATAGGACGTCAGCCAGAGTGCGAATTGGGCCAGGGACGGCCCATTGAGCACGGTCAGCTTTTATCTGAGG
>ENA-OWOZ01000827-OWOZ01000827.1-bioreactor-metagenome-genome-assembly--contig:-NODE-827-length-34377-cov-3.918805_pt1 | contig 34377 bp, 30 predicted proteins | sample MGYA00238140_ERZ651804 | MGnify/ENA primary metagenome ERZ651804 (study PRJEB26910, sample SAMN07631232) | bioreactor metagenome | isolation source: Switchgrass digestor | place: USA: Dartmouth... | reverse complement strand
TTATGATGTTAATAATCCTCCTCTTTGTTCCCCGGGACCTGGCTGGAGCAAGCTTTATCGGCTTTGCCATAGGTGAATCCCTGGGAGCTAGTGCTCTGCGTATTGCTGGTGGTATATTTACCAAAATCGCCGATATTGGCGCCGACCTGATGAAAATAGTCTTTGGCATCAAGGAAGATGACCCGCGCAATCCTGGTGTTATTGCCGACTGCACCGGAGACAACGCCGGCGACAGTATAGGGCCTACGGCAGACGGTTTTGAGACTTACGGGGTAACCGGAGTTGCAGTAGTTACCTTTATCGTTCTGGCGGTGGCACCGCATCTGCAAACCGCATTACTCACTTGGGTTTTTGTAATGCGTATTCTTATGGTTATTACGTCCGTAGTGGCTTTCTATATTAATAAATCCATAAGCCAAGGAAGATACGCCCATGCTGACGATCTTGACTTCGAACAGCCTTTGACTAACCTGGTATGGATTACTTCCATCCTGTCTATCATAGGTACATTCGTTGCCAGTTATTTTATGCTGGGACCCAACTCCGGCGTACCTGAGGAACTTTCTTCCCTCTGGGTAATATTGGCAACTATTATTAGCTTCGGCACCCTGGGCGCCGCTTTAATCCCTGAATTTACCAAGATTTTTACCAGCCCCAAATCAGGTCATGTAGCTGAAGTTGTTAAGGCTTCAAGAGAAGGCGGACCTTCACTTAACATCCTGTCTGGACTGGTTGCAGGTAATTTCAGCGGTTTCTGGATTGGATTAGTTTTCATTGTTTTAATGTTTGGGGCTTATTATGCCAGCACTTTTGGTTTAGCTAATATTATGTCCTATCCTTCTATATTCGCTTTCGGTCTCGTGGCTTTCGGAATGCTGGGTATGGGACCAGTTACCATTGCTGTGGACAGTTATGGCCCGGTTACTGATAATGCCCAATCTATATATGAACTTTCCTTAATCGAGGAAATTCCGAATGTTGCCCAGCAGATTGAAAAGGATTTTGGTTTTAAACCTGACTTTGATAAAGCCAAATACTACCTGGAAGCCAATGATGGCGCCGGCAACACCTTTAAAGCAACGGCTAAGCCAGTATTAATTGGAACAGCTGTTGTTGGTGCAACCACTATGATTTTCTCCCTTATTCTGGTTATACAGAACGTCCTGCACGTAGAACCAGAATCAATTCTTAACCTGCTTAATCCTTACACTATCCTGGGATTAATTTGCGGCGGTGCGGTTATCTTTTGGTTTACTGGTGCTTCTACCCAAGCAGTTACAACAGGAGCTTATCGTGCGGTTGAATATATCAAGAGAAATATTCGCCTAGATGATGAGGCCAGCCAGGCAGCTAATATTGAAAACTCCAAAGAAGTAGTAAAAATATGTACCCAATATGCCCAGTCAGGCATGTTTAACATCTTTCTTGCCATATTCTCCTTTGCCCTGGCATTTGCTTGTCTGGCAGCTCCTTCAAGTTATAACGCACCAGTTTCCTTATTTGTTTCTTATCTCATGTCAATCGCTGTATTCGGTTTATTCCAGGCCGTCTTTATGGCTAATGCCGGTGGATGCTGGGATAATGCCAAAAAAGTAGTAGAAGTGGATCTCCAGGAAAAAGGTACTGAACTTCATGACGCTTCCGTGGTAGGTGACACCGTAGGTGACCCCTTCAAAGACACCTCTTCGGTAGCCTTAAACCCAATTATCAAGTTTACCACCCTGTTTGGCCTACTGGCTATGGAAATCGCCATCTCGGAATCTTTCCGGCAGGTAGCCCCCATCGCGGGTATTATCTTCCTGGTGATTGCTTTGTTCTTTGTATGGAAATCCTTCTATGGTATGAGAATACCGGCTAAATAATTGCAGTAATTAATTGCTGAATACAAAACACCGGGTAACTATCCGGTGTTTTGTATTTCTAAGGTTTCCTGACAAAAAAAACACCCTGGTTATACTACCAGGGCATAAGTAAATTAAAGATATTTAAGGGGATCCTTATTTTAGAATCGGGTGGTTATTAACCGTATGGTAGATTTTATTCCTTTATCTCCCCCCATCTAAAATAATTTATTTTATGCTATTATTAGCTACTAGCTATACCACATATTTGACTTGAGAAGTAATTAGGTCAGCAATTTCTTGCCTGATGGCAATGGTATTAATAGGTATATAATTACCTAGCTTCTCAATATTAGTTAGGTTTTCTATCAATTCATCGCCTTCATACACAGCTGCTACTACTTCTTTGGCTAAATTAATCATAGACGCAATGGCTGTATTTATATAAACTTTAGCCATGTTTAGTTTCATTTTAGCAGCTTCTTCGCCATTATTAGCTACATCCTTTTGCGCCCGCAGATATGCGCTTTCCATACCAAAAACCTGCATGCACATATCTGCAATCTTACCTACAATTTCTTGATATTTGAGAACTTCATTACCATATTTATCTAGCGCTGCTCCAACTGTATAGAGTAGAATATCTTTACCAGCTTGAACCAACTCCAATTCTCCATTACGCCTGGGGACTCCGGCAGCTAACCGCTCCCGAACCTGAGCAATGGCTCCCTTTAAAGGTATTTGCCCGCTTAAACCGCGGCGAATGAGGGTACTTGTTATAACGGTACGGTTTATTTCATTGGTGCCTTCAAAGATTCTGTAAACTCTGCAGTCCCTATAAAGCCTTTCAATAGGATAATCTGCAGTAACCCCATATCCACCATGAATTTGTACACCTTCATCCATGACATAACCCTGCACTTCGGTAGCAAAAACTTTATTAATGGAGCACTCTAATGCGTATTCCTCAATACCTTTAGCAGCCACTTGCCCGCCATCCGGGCCAGAAATGTCAAGACTGTCCATCATTTTATCTAATAGACCACCGGTACGATATACCATACTTTCAGCAACATAGGTTCTTGTAGCCATTTCAGCAAATTTTTCTTTTATCAAACCAAATTCTGAAATCGATTTGCCGAACTGTTTACGATCCACAGCAAACTGAGCAGCAAGTTCTATCGCCTGCTTACAATTGCCAACAGCATTGCTTGCCAATTTATAACGCCCCATATTAAGAATATTAAAAGCAATAACATGACCTTTGCCAATCTGAAAGAGTACATTCTCCACCGGCACTTTCACATCTTCGAGTATTAATGTGCGAGTGGATGATCCTTTTATACCCATTTTCTTCTCTTCCGGTCCAGTAGAAAGGCCTTCAGAATTAGCGTCCACAATGAAGCCAGTAAACTTCTCACGGTCTATTTTGGCAAATACTATGAATATATCAGCAAACGCCGAGTTGGTTATAAATTGTTTAGTCCCATTTAGAATATAGTATTTACCATCTGGGCTTAATACTGCCCAGCTTTTGGCAGAAAGAGCATCTGAACCTGCACCTGGCTCAGTTAATGCATAAGCTGTAACAATTTCGCCTGTTACTATACCAGGCAGGTATTTTAATTTTTGTTCATGGGTCCCAAAATATACTATTGGTAATTGTCCTATTCCGGTCTGCCCCCCATGGGTCATAGCGAATCCGCCTGCTCTTCCCATACATTCTGCAATTATGCATGTACTGATTTTATCCATGGCATAGCCACCATACTCTTCTGGTACATCTGTACCAAGAAGGCCTAGTTCTCCAGCCTCAAGCAGGAGCTCTTTGTTTAATCCCTCTTTCTTAGCTTCCAAGTCATCAATCTGTGTAAGAACCCTATCATTAACAAATCCTAGAGCAGTTCTGTAAATCATTTTGTGTTCATCAGTAAAATCCTCAGGAGTAAAAATTGCTTGCGGATCAATTTGCTCAAAGAGGAAATTACATCCTTTAATTACAGCATCATGCATCTAGGTCACCTCACTTTCCCCAATTGTCCATTACTTTACTTATCTATATAATTTGGTTTCCGTTTTTCGACAAAGGCGGTAAGGCCCTCCTTGCCATCTGCACTGGAAAATGCAATTACAAAATTTTGAATCTCCAAATTCAAACCTGAGTTAATATCCACATTCCCGCCATTATTTATTGCTTCCTTGGCCATTTGTATTGCCACTAAAGGTTTTTTAGCAAGCTTCTTGGCCATTTTCATAGCCTCTTCGAGAAGGCTATCAACAGGAACTATTTTATTAACTAGACCTATCTTTTCAGCGTTAGCAGCATCAATAATATCACCTAAAAATATTAGCTCTTTTGCCTTAGTGGCCCCAATTAGCCTAGGCAGACGCTGGGTACCACCCCCCCCGGGTATAATTCCCAAACCCGTTTCAGGAAAGGCAAATTTAGCATTATCTGCAGCAATACGGAAATCACAAGCTAGAGCCAGTTCACAGCCACCGCCAAAAGCTACGCCACTAATGGCAGCTATAACTGGTTTGGATAAACTTTCTATCTTAGCAAAAGCCGTCTTAGAACCTTGACAAAATGTATATGCTTCAACCGGTGTTAAAGTAGCCATTTCGGATACATCAGCACCTGCTGCAAATGCCTTGCTACCAGAACCGGTAATAATAACCACTTTAACCGAAGGATCAGCTTGAATTTCTTCAGCAGCTTGAGCTAATTCCTTAAACACCATGCTATTTAGAGGATTCATCGGAGGACGGTTAAGCGTTATAACAGCTACCTCATCTTCTTTATTAAAGAGAATTGTTTCGTAGGCCATAAGCGCTCTCCCCTTTCTTTTTTTAGTTAAGAATTACGGATAGCCGAGCAGTGAGCCTGGGGATAAAACCTAGTATTAATTCCGTTTAAGTGACCCACTGCTCTCAACTATTCAAAGCATTTTATAGGCTTAACTTTTATTTCTTGTAGCTATACCAACCTTCGCCTGTCTTCCTGCCCAGTTTTCCAGAGTTAACAATAGCCTTTAGAGTATAAGGTGGAGCCCAGAACGGATCTTTTGTTTCATCGTAGAAAACATCCAGCACTAATTTGGAAATATCTATTCCGGTAAAGTCCATTAGTTCAAAAGGACCCATTGGATAGTTCAATCCAAGTTTTACAGCAGTATCAATATCGGCCGGGGTAGCTACTCCTGTCTCTACTAAACGTATTGCCTCCAGGAATTGGGGTAACATAACCCGATTTACGATGAAGCCAGGAGTATCCTTTTTGACTTCAACTGTAGTCTTGCCAAAAGATTTAGCTACGTTGGTTGCAATCTCAACTGTTTCATCACTGGTCGCGTAACCACGGATAATCTCACATAGTCTCATCAAAGGTACCGGGTTGAAAAAGTGCATTCCTACAAATTTATCAGCGCGCTTAGTGGCACCAGCGAGTAAAGATATAGATATGGATGAGGTATTTGTCGCCAAAATGACATCCGGTCTTAATATCTGGTCTAGTTCAGCCAGAACCGCTTTCTTAATGTTTACGTCTTCAACAATAACTTCAATCATGTAGTCAACTGCAGCCAGATCTTGTCTGTTTGTAGTTTTCTTAATGCGTCCAATAATGGCATCTTTAGTTGCCTGGTCCATTTTCCCTTTCTCGACATTCTTGCTTAAGACCTTGTCAATACCTGCAATGCTTTTATCTATAAAAGCCATATCCATATCGCATACTATAACATCATAACCAGCCTGAGCAGCTACCTGAACGATACCGGTCCCCATGGCGCCTGCTCCTAAAACACCGATTGTTTTAATTTCCATATTATTACCTCCATTCTCATGGTTATTTTTATAAGAAAACTTTAAAACTCACTTACTCAACGTCTAAAATCCTCATCAACTTTTGTTAAATTCCAGTACCCGTAATAGCAATTTAATCAATTATGCCACGGCCTTTTATTGCTTCAATCTCGGCGTCGGTGTAGTCTAATAGTTCTTTCATAATTCTTTCAGTGTCATAACCTACATCAACTGAGCCGCGCCATACCTGACCAGGGGTATCCATAAATTTGGGTACAAACCCAAACGCTTCTATTTCTCTGTCAATAGCCGGGACATAATATTTAATAAAATTACCCCTGGCATGCCAGTGCGGATCTTGATATATATCTTTGGGTGTCTTGACTATGCCCACTGGAGTTTTATATTTGTCCATATGATCCTGTGCTTCTTGCGCAGTGCGTTCACTAAACCATTTATCAATATAGTTATACAGAGCTACTCCCTTAGGAGAGTCAACTGCTTCCTTAGTGGCTCCGCATTCTTCCCATTTCCACTCTTCAGGATCGAGGCCTAACCCTTCTAAACAGCGATCATATGCCGCTTTCCCAAATGCTCCGATAAAGGCCCAGCGTCCATCTTTGCACCGATGCATTGAAGCAGGCTGGAATATAGGTACGCGGTTGCCAACACGACTTTTTTCAACCCCTAAGTTAATATAAGCAGCCCAATGATCATCCAAATTGCGTGCTTGGGTTTCTACTTGGGCAAGATCGATCTCTTGGCCCATACCGCCGTTTAAGACATGTATATAACCAGCACAACAAGCACCAAAGGCGTATACCCCGGTTAGGTAATCATTGGGAAAAGGCTGTCCGTACATGGGCGGACCGTCGGGAAATCCGACCATGTTAGCAAAACCACCTTCACATTGGCCGATGGGATCATAGGAAGCACGGTCGCATATTTTCGGGTCACCGCCAAACTGGGGACGCCCAAAACCACTTACATGCACAATAACCAGTTTGGGATTAACTTTCAGCAATTCTTTTGGATCTATACCAAATTTATCTAACCAAACGATATTCTCCAGCCAAACATCAACTTGTTTAATCAATCTATAAAATATCTCTTGAGATTCCTTAAATTTATTGAAGTTAGCATTTAGGGCAAAACTCAGCTTGTTTCTTTTTTGGCAATAAGCAGCCCCCATTTCTTTGGTCCCATCCGGGCTCTTAATAGCTGGTCTTTGTGTACGGTAGGAATCTCCTATCCGGGGTAGTTCCATATGGATTACCTCTGCCCCAAAATCGGCCAGCAATTGCCCCCCGAACGGTCCGGCTACAATAGACCCTGAGACTAAAACTCTCATGCCTGTCAATGGACCAAATTTAGGTATAAAATACGGTGCAGGTTTTTTTTCTAATGTTTTCCACCGTTCCATTTTTTGTCTCCTCCTTTGTAAATAGGGAGAAAATTGCTATAATGTTATTAGTCTACTTTTATTACCATCGAAGCTGCTATATCACCAGCTGCACAACCAGTAAATGCACCGTAACCGCCACCCTGTATTGCTAAGGCTTCAATTAACTCAATAATAGCTCTTCCTGCGGTTGGTGCCTGTGGATGGCCATAAACCATTGAAGATCCGTAATTATTAATTATTTTTTGATCAATATTTAGCTGCTTGCTGGTATTTATATCATTTACTATGAAAGGATTATGCGTTTTTACCTGGCTGAGGTCGCTTATCTTTATACCGGCAGCTTCGGTGGCTTTCTTTAATGCCGGAGCGGGAGCACCAGCCATGCGTCCAGCAGCAACCCTTAGTGAGGCATAGGATAAGATCTGTACAGTTATATTAGGATCTGCGCTCAATTCCTTGGCTTTTTCCTTGCTAGTTACAATAATTCCGCAGTTACCATCGGCTGGATGTGTTTGACTGCCAAAGGTTAATACTCCGCCTTCTTCCATTGGTTTTAATTTGGCGAGAGATTCTCTTGAGGTGGAAGTGACACCTTCATCTGCTTCTATTAGCACAACTTTCTTACCCTGTTTTAGTTCTACCGGGAACATGTAGCGCTTTTGGAAAGCCCTGTCATTTGCTAATGCATCCTGATATTGTTCATACCGCAATAATGTAACCTCATCGCATTCCTCCCTGGTTATGCCTACTTCTTTGGCTACTGCTTCAGCGGTCTGGTACATTTTTAATCCTGCTCCTGGTGATGGATCCCGGTTAAAATTGTCTATAACAATGTTTTCTATATCCAGACTACCAGTCTTACTATTCGGCGATACTACAAATGAATGATTTGAGGTACGGTCAACGGAAAGACAAAAGACTGTGCCATTTATCCCCATTTCCACATCATTAGCAGCCAGTGCCAGGCTGGTAACGGAAGTGGTACAAACCTGGTTAAGTCCTAATGCTGGAATATCTTTAACACGATTAAGAATAACTGCGGCACTATAAACATGCCCAAAAAATGTTAAAGGAGTAGTTATGGTCTGCCCAAAATAAAGAAAATCAAGTACTGTGGGATCAATATTTTTGGCCTCAAACCAGCGTCTTGCTGTGGCAGCACCTAATACAATAGGATTTTCACCTTTTAAGGATCCGTTCCACCGAATAAAAGGTGTTGAATAATAGCCACCATAAGGAATAAAAGCCTTAGTATACATATTTAAAAACCCCCTTAGTTTTTTGTTATGAGTTGATTATTGATTTTCAAAATTTTATATTGTTCATTTTTTGACTTACTCCATCCCTCCTTATTATTTATTTGCGCACCTTTGTTGCGTCTTCTTATCCGAATAGCCAGAGAAAAAGGGAAAATTATCGGTGCACTATGCCAATATATAATAGCAAAAATCGTGCCATCATATGTTAATAATCCCAATATAAGGTTATTTACCAAAGAAAAAAGCCCAGATTCTGAAATATTTTTGAAAATCTGGGCTTTAGTTTTCGTCTATTTTGTTATCCTTTTTTCTAATTTGGTTGCACTTTTTATACCAATGTGGTTGAAAAATTTATACTCGGTATTATTAACGCATCATTAAAGATTGCTGTTTTTTCTTTCGATATAAAGCAGTTCTATGAATACCTAAACGCCTGGCAGCTTCACCTACACGGCCATTACATTCAGCTAAAACCTGATCTATATATTCTTTTTCCACCTTTTTTAGGTAATTTTTCAAAGGACCTTTATATATAGAGGAAACAACTAATGACTTATCTGGCTCTTTTGCGCTAATGGGAAAAAGCGTAATATCATCTTCTAATTCCAATTTATTCCCCACTGAAGTTACCACCATTCTTTCGATAACATTCCTTAACTCCCTGACATTGCCCGGCCAATCATATTCAGTCAGATAGCGGATAGCACTCTCGGAAAGGGACTTATTCAAACCGTACTTGCGATTATACTCCTGTAAAAATTTTTCAGCCAGAATTATAATATCTTCTGGCCTTTCTCTTAAGGGAGGCAATTTTATTGGTATAACATTAATGCGGTAATATAAATCTTCCCTAAATAGACCTTCTTGTACCATTTCCTTTAGATTTTTATTAGTCGCACAAACCAGACGAATATCTGTTTTATAAGTAGTGGTGCTGCCCAACCTCTGGACTTCACCAGTTTCTATTACTCTGAGCAATTTAGACTGCATTGTTAAAGGCAGATCGCCTATTTCATCGAGAAACAAAGTTCCCTTATTGGCAATTTCCACTAAGCCCGGTTTGCCTCTACTACTAGCTCCAGTAAAAGCACCCGCACTATAACCAAAAAACTCTGATTCTAGCAATTCCGTTGGTATTGCTGCACAGTTTACTGGGATGAAAGGCTCTTGAGCTCTTGGACTATTACAGTGTACATACCTGGCTATAACTTCTTTGCCTGTACCAGATTCCCCAAATAGCATTACCGTACTATCTGATTTCGCAACTTGTGTACATTTCTCTATTATATCTTTCATAATCTGACTTTTAGCTACCACTTCGTTTTGCTTTAACTCTCTTTGGCCTAAATATTCTGCTACTGTTTTGTACCGATCTTCCGTTATTTTACTCTCTTCTTCCAAGGCTTCAAGATATTTTTCCAGCAACCCAATATCACGGGAGTTGACAATGACTATGCTAACCTTACCATCTATATCCAATACCGGTGTAGCTGTTGCCATTATTTTTTTGCCGTGCCTATTTTTTATTATACCAGTTACAACTTTACATTCCTTCAGGGCTTCCAAAGCAAACGAACGGTCATATATGCCATCTTTTACTATATCCTTAAGATTCCGTCCCACTAGTTCCTGGGGATCAACATCTAATAAGCTTCCCGTAGCTGGGTTACAAAGAATCACAGTGCCATTACCATCAATTACCAATATAGCATCATAAGAATTGATAATGACTTTTTTCAGTTCTTCTTTGGAACATTTTTTATTACTTTTATCCGACCTAACCTCTTCACCCATACCTCCACCTCCGTAATAAAATCAATTCTTCCTTGCTTTAATAATTTCAAGAAGTGGAATGGATTTCGTGCATATTATATAGACAACAAAAATAACTTATTTCTTAATTATATATTTATTGGTTATATTTGGAAACTAGAATAGTGATGGGACGCTCAAATGTAATTCCTTCGTGTGAAACTCTTAAATGATAGATATTTTCAAACGAAATGAAACTCAAAACTAGCTGTTATGCAATTATGCAGGATCTGCTTGTCAAACAGATATAGATCAGATGCAGCAAGTTAATCTATTCTAAACTACGCTTTAGCATGACAGTTACTTGATTTTCATGATCAGGGCATTGAACTGTTATAGAATCTCCTTCCCACCAGGGTAATTTTCCTCCAAATTGAAAGGTCATCAAGCTGGGAAAGATATCGTGGTAGAAAAAACCACACAGACCACCATTGTTATAACAATTAACAACGAGCTTTTCTCCTATGTAATGCCCTGCACTGCAATTGCCTTTTACATCTGTAACCGTTGCTGAAATATTGTAGCCTATTCCCAAATCCTTTGCCATGCAATAACCCCCCCTTTATTCTTAAAATCTAAAAAATACAAATGTTTTATCTAGTACAGTTTTATCTAGTACAATATTCTTTAGCAAAATCCATACCAATTTCATTTAATACTTATAAAATGCACCTACAATCCCTAGTCAATGGTAATTATTAGATCAAAAAATTATTTGTTAATTTTTTCAATTTTGTATTATGTTGTGAATTGGCAACCAATACCGGTTGCATTTTTTCACATGGTATTTTTAATGCAACCATAATTTAGGTTTAGTTAGGTATATTTTACCAAATAAAAAGCAACTCGTTTAGTGAGTTGCCAAAATATTTAAAATTTTTTTACATATCAGGTTTCAACTGAAATTTCCTTAATAAGTTTTTTTAATGCCCTTTTTTCAATCCGGGATACATAAGAACGTGATATGCCAAGTTTTTTCGCAATTTCCCGCTGTGTTTCCTTAAGACCGTTAAATAATCCGTAACGCATTTCTATTACCTGGCGCTCCCGCCGGGACAATACATCGATTTTATCCTTGACTTTTTCCTCCTGTAATTTTGTTTCCACCATGTCAACAATTTCATTATCAACCGTCAAAACATCCAAAAGAGAAATTTCATTTCCTTCTTTATCATAACCAATAGGATCATAGATAGAAATCTCTTGTTTTACCTTTTTAATATTACGCAAATGCATTAGAACTTCATTTTCTATACAGCGTGCTGCATAGGTGGCAAGCCGCACTCCCCGGTCGTCGTTGTAAGTTTTGATAGCCTTGATAAGTCCAATTGTGCCTATAGAGATTAAATCCTCCATATCTTCGCCACTGCTTTCGTACTTCCGAACTACATGCGCAACCAGACGCAGATTTCGTTCTATCAGAACATTTCTAGCTTCTTCACTACCGTTCTTCAGTTCAAGTAAATAACGCTTCTCTTCCTCCTCCCCCAAGGGTTGTGGGAACACCTGGTTTTGCAGGTAACCAAAAAGAAATAGAATTCCCTTGACTACAGCCGCAACTGCCAGTACCCATCCCCAAAAAGTCAAGCTACCACCTCCCAAGCAATTAGACCGCCTTATAATATATGTATCACGGCGGTCTAATGTTAAAGGTAAATGGTACCAATATAAGTAAACTAAGGAGCAGGTCTTTCCCCTACTCCTAAGCTAACCTCTATATGCTTTTTGATAAATTTTAAGTACATCTTCTTTCTCTAGTTTCTTGAAGCCTCCAATAGCTCCTCGGACAGTAACCCTTACAGCCATCTCTTCGAGACGGTCTTCCTCTACCCCCACTTCTTTAAGGGTGCTAGCCAAACCTAAGGAGCGGAAAAACGCAGCTGTTTTCTCTATACCTGCCCTTGCTAGTTTCATATCATCTAATTCGCCCTCTATTTCCCAGACGTTACGAGCATATTCCCCAAATTTAGGTGCAGTCTCTTCACTTAAAACGTAATCCATCCAATAGGGAGTTAGTATCGCTAAACCCAGACCATGGGTAATGTCATAAATAGCACTTAGTTCATGTTCCATAGCATGGGTAGCCCAGTCTTCTTGTTTACCTTCGCCTATTAATCCATTTAAGGCCAGACTCCCTGTCCACATTATATTAGCCCGGGCTTCATAATCCTCAGGATTAGCAATGACTTGGGGAGCATAATAAATACAGGTCTTGAGCATAGCCTCTGCCATACGGTCTTGGATAAAAGTTCCCGGAGTTAGACTGAAATACTGTTCAAAGATATGACTCATTATATCAGCTATCCCGGCTGCAGTTTGCTCTGCAGGCACCGTGAAGGTGTAAACCGGATCTAGTATTGAAAATTTGGGGATTAAATGCATACTACCCGTTCCCATTTTTTCCAGGGTATCTTCATTGCTTATTACAGCATTACCGTTCATTTCCGACCCAGCAGCAGCCAGGGTAACTACTGTTCCTACTGGAAGTGCCCCCTTAATTCTGGCCTTGCGAGTAAAGAAATCCCAGGGATCCCCCTCATACATAACGCCTGCAGCAATGATCTTAGCACAGTCAATAGTACTACCACCGCCTACGGGTAAGATAAAATCGACTCCATGCTGCCTACATAGCTCAATACCCTTACGGACACTGCTGACCCTTGGATTAGGCTGAATTCCCGATAGTTCAACATATTCAATCCCATTTTCACTCAATATTTTTACTACCTGTTCATAAATCCCGCTGCGTTTAATACTTCCTCCCCCATAAACCAACAATACCTTGCGGCCATACTTTAATATCTCCTTACCCAGCTGTTCAATTTGCCCTTTGCCAAAAAGAATACGGGTACCGACTTGATAAGTAAAATTCTGCAATGTCAAACCTCCCATCTTAGGGATATTATACCCTATCCATAGCTAAAATAAGTGACGTTTTCCGGTACCAGACACGAAAATCATCACTTATTGGCAGCGAAGTTTAATAACCCTAGATTGTAATATTACCAAACTATGCTACAACACTTTGGGTTAAGCATTAAACGTTGAAGGTTATTATTTATATTATTATTTTATTATTTTTGGATAAAGAGATGTGGCGGGAGCCGTTTTAATAAAACAAGGTTCCCGAAGTTTATGGACTATTTGGTTAAGACAAAGTTCAGACTTACGAATGCTTATGAAGTCTTATGAATACTATAATGCTTTTTTTCACGGAAAAACCGTTCAAACAATAACTAATTACCTCGGTATTGGTTCATAAGGTTTTGCTTTGCACAAGAATGAATCGAAAAGGTTTATAATAGGTTTTATTTTTTGATTGCGCCATTTGTAATATAATTTCCCTTCATCCACATTATAGATTGCTACAAATCCACATAGTCGAAAAACACGAAAAACCATACATATCCCCTCTCCTTTTTAAATCGTATAAGCCGAATTTTACCATATAAATAATTTTATTACAATATTTAGTTATATTTGCTTTTTAATATGGAATATTTATGCATTCTAACCTGCAAAATATTACTTTTTGTAGTAGAACCATTTTATGTCATACAGTTTTCTATATAAGTTAAAACGGTATCATAGTTCCCAGAAGCAATATTTTCCATATACTATACTAGAAAGGAGCAAAACCTCAGCAGCAGCCATACCTGTCCACCGCCCGAGTCCTTTACGTGGATAACTTTGGCAACGATGTTGACCTTATAATTGTCCCCCATATCCAAATTCAATTCGGATCATAATCCCAACCGGGGTTATAGCTTCCACGAAGCGGTAACTAATGGACCTGTGCCTTGCAATGTATCAGAGGTTATCGTGCGCTTTTTCTATTTTGAAAACAGTACCGCAGGCAGTTCCTGGTTATTAGATGGCGTATCCTTAAGGGCAGTATATCCTACATCAACCTGCTGCTGTGGGAATGTTGAATAATGCGGGGCGGCATGGAAACCGCCCCCTACAATGCGTGATATTGCGTGATATAATAGATGCTACTTGAGATGGGTACATAATTAGATAAAATATAGATAAAAAACGGGTACTGTCCCTTAATAAATTACCGAAGACAGTACCCTTTATTTTCCGCTCCCAAACCCTTGTTATAAAAGGTTTTGGTGCCCTGACTTTACTTCGATTGGTTTCTGTTAATTATAGCAGCCTGGGCGGCGGCTAACCGGGCTACTGGTATGCGATAGGGAGAACAGCTTACATAATCCAGATTAATAAGGTGGCAAAATTCAACTGAACTAGGTTCTCCGCCATGCTCACCGCAGATTCCCATAAGGATATTGGGTTTAACACCTCGAGCTTTCCTTTCGGCCATCTGCATTAAAGTGCCGACACCTTTACGATCAAGAACAGCAAAAGGATTATTCTTAATAATCTTTTTATTCAAATAAACAGGGATAAATTTACCTTCAGCATCATCACGACTAAAACCTAACGTAGTCTGGGTTAAATCATTAGTTCCAAAAGAGAAGAAATCAGCTTCAGCAGCAAGTTCATCAGCTACAATACAGGCACGCGGAAGTTCTAGCATAGTTCCTAAAACAAATTTGAGCTCTACTCCATTTTCTGTCTTGATTTTTTCGTATACGTCCATTATTTCATTTTTCAGGAATTTAAATTCAGCCACATCCATTACCAACGGTATTTCAATCTCAGTAAATACATCTATTCCTTCCTGCTGTAACTTTAGCATAGCTTCAAAAATAGCCCTGGCCTGCATACGATAAATTTCCGGGAATGTTAAACCTAAGCGACAACCGCGATGTCCTAGCATCGGATTGTTTTCACTCAGGCTTTCAATCTTCTTAAGTAATTCTTCTTTGCTAAGTATTAGAGCCATATCAGCTTTATTATGTTTTAATTCCGCTATTTCTAATATAAGACTTTCTTTATGCGGTAAAAATTCATGTAAAGGAGGATCCAGTAATCGAATAGTTACTGGGAATGGAGCCATAGCTTTCAATATTTCGTAAAAATCATCGCGTTGGAAATTAAGTAAACGGGATAAAGCATTTTCTCTTTCCTCCAAAGTTTCGGACAGGATCATTTCTTGAACAATAGGCAGCCTTTCTTGGGCCATGAACATATGTTCTGTACGGCAAAGGCCAATGCCTTGAGCACCGAATTGTTTAGCCCGGGCGGCATCCTGGGGAGTATCAGCATTAGCCCTTACTGCCAGACGCTTGCTAGCATCAGCCCAACTCAATAAAGTTTCAAATTCATCAGAAAGGGTGGGTTCTATCATGGGTACCTCGCCTAACATAACCCGTCCTGTAGCCCCGTCTATGGTAATAATGTCCCCTTCGTTTACCGTCAGGTCACCAATGTAAAAACAATTCTGGTCTGGATCTATCTTTATCACTTCACATCCACATACACAAGGTTTTCCCATACCTCTGGCAACTACAGCGGCGTGTGAAGTCATGCCACCCCGAGCGGTTAATACCCCTTGGGCATTAACAATACCATGAATATCATCGGGGGTAGTTTCATTTCTTACTAATACTATTTTTTCTCCAGCATCACCAAGTTTTTCTGCCACATCAGCATCAAATACAACTTTACCACAAGCGGCTCCTGGGGAAGCTGGAAGTCCTACAGCAATAGGATCTAGTTTAATGCTATCGTCAATCTGGCGGTGTAAAAGCTGGTTGATCTGTTCCGCATCTACTCTAAGCAAAGCTTCCTCTTTACTAATAAGCCCTTCATTAACCATATCAACTGCAACCTTAACCGCTGCCCGGGCTGTACGTTTGCCATTTCTGGTTTGTAACATATATAACTTACCTTTTTCTACGGTAAATTCGATGTCCTGAAGATCACGGTAATGGTTTTCCAGTTTATTACAGGTATCAATGAACTGCTGGTAAACGGAAGGCAATTCTTCCTTAAGTTTTGAGATAGGCATAGGGGTACGAATTCCGGCAACCACATCTTCTCCCTGGGCATTTACTAAAAATTCACCGTATAATTCCTTTTCGCCAGTAGAGGGATTACGGGTAAAAGCAACCCCGGTTCCGCAGTCTTGCCCCATATTACCAAAGGCCATACACTGGATATTAACGGCTGTACCCAAACTATCGTCAATTTTATTCAAACGGCGATAAACAATAGCCCGTTGGTTATTCCAGGAATTAAAAACCGCTTTAATGGCTAAAACCAGTTGTTCTTTTACATCCTGGGGAAAATTAATGTTTTTCTCCTGTTTTACTAAAGCTTTATATTCATTTATGATTTCCTTAAGTTCAGAAGCGGGGATTTCATAGTCAAAAATTAGGCTAAGTTTCTTTTTATATCTTTCTACGATATCATCAAAAAGATTATGTTCAATTTCCAGCACTACATTGCCAAACATTTGTATAAAACGCCGGTAACAATCATAAGCAAAGCGCTCGTCCCCGGTGAGACTTGCCAGACCCTGTACTGTTTCATCATTTAAACCCAGATTAAGAATAGTATCCATCATACCCGGCATTGAGATGGCTGCACCCGAGCGAACTGAGACCAAAAGGGGGTTTTCTTTGGAGCCAAAGCCTTTACCAGTCTTGGCTTCCAGCTTGGTCATGGCATTATAAACTTGCTCTAAAAGCCCCTCGGGAAATTCATTCTGTAAGCTCAGATATTCGTTACATGCTTCCGTACTTATGGTAAAGCCCGGAGGAACAGGCAAACCAATACGTGTCATTTCAGCCAAGTTGGCACCTTTGCCCCCTAAAAGAGAACGCATTTCTGAATTTCCTTCTTCAAATAAATAGATATATTGCTTATTAGACATTGCTTAACCTCCTATAGTAGATTTCTAATATTTTACTAGCGGTCTCCTCCACCGCCCGATTGGTAACATCTATTACCGGGCATCCCAGTTTTTTCATAATTTCACGTGAATATTCGAGCTCCTGTAAGATTCGCTCAGGATTAGCATAGTTAGCCTGACCTTTAAGCCCCAGCGTTTTAAGCCTCTCTGCCCTTATATGGTTTAGTTGCTCTGGATTAATTGTAAGTCCAATTACTTTTCCCCTTTCCACCTTGAATAGCTCTTCGGGTGGTATTACCTCAGGCACCAGCGGCACATTGGCCACCTTAATTCGTTTGTGAGCCAGGTACATAGATAAAGGGGTCTTGGAGGTGCGTGAAACTCCAACCAGTACAATATCAGCCAAACTTATGCCACGTGGATCTTTACCGTCATCATAGCGAACAGCAAACTCTACTGCCTCGATGCGGCGATAGTACATTTCATCAATCTTGCGCAAAAGCCCTGGTTCCCTTTTTGGTTCTATATTACTTACTTGTTTGAAGGCATCTATTAATGGTCCTAAAATATCTATGCACACTACATTATGTTTGTCGGCAACTGCTTTAAGGTGTTCAGCCAACTCTTTTATAACCAGGGTATAGGCTATAATAAAATTATTCATACTGGCTTGATGTACGACCTCATCCAGAATGTAAGTATCTGATATATTAGGGATTCTTCTAATCTCCATAGTGCCGGAGTTAAATTGACTGGCTGCAGCTCGGACAACCATTTCCGCGGTTTCTCCAATTGAATCGGAAACTATATATACTCCGGGTAAATGTTTGAGCAAATTAATACCCCCATTTTTTTCTAAAATTCCTACCAATACTAGAATACCCAGCGATTTTTAACGCCCATCAGTAGCCAGGTCCAAAAACAACCTGGCAATGTTAGTCTTGGTTATTTTCCCTATTACCTCCAGTTTCTCCTCTCCCTCCACGTCAATAAAACTCCTTACCACAGGGAGACTGTCAACTTCATGTTCTACTATTTTTTTGACAGCATCAACTACCGTATCATCCGCACCTGTAGTAATAATATTAGGCATGCGCGTCATAATGATACTAACCGGCATTTTATGAATATCAGCCTGCCCCAAAGTTGCCTTTAGAAAATCTTTTCGGGATACTACCCCACAAAGATAATTGTCGTCATCAACAATAAAAATGCTACCGGTATCCTCCATAAACAGAGTAACTATTGCATCATATACGCTGCAACTATCCTTAAGAACTATCGGCAGTGATTGCACCTCTTTAACCCGGTACTGATTAAGTATTTTTTTCAGTTCATTACCATAGCCTTCGGCTTTAAAAGTATAACCGACTCGCGGTTTAGCTTCTAAAAACCCCGACATTGTTAGTACGGCTAGATCAGGACGCAATGCAGCTCTTGTTACATTTAATAATTCCGCAATTTTTTCTCCAGTAATAGGGGCTTGTTTTTTTACAATTTCAAGAATTCGTTCCTGACGCTCATTCAGTTCGATAATACCCACCGCCTGTTATGTGCTATACTTTTTAGCTAGAACCATCCTAATTATATATACTATATCACTTAATATAATCCTGTTGGAAAAATAATTTTATGCTGATATTTTAGAAAAATCAGCAATAAAGTTGCATAAATTGGCTATTCCCTTTAATAAGCTCAGGCGTGTAGCTTTTAGCTCCTGTTTATCGACCATTACCATGACAGAGTCAAAAAATGCATCTACCTGCGGGCGTAGTCCTGCCAGCATTGCGCAGGCTTCTAAAAAAGACCTTTCATTCACAAGGCGGTAAACATCATACTTTATCAGGTTAAAGCTGCGATATAGATCTTTTTCAGTTTCGTCTTCCAGTACCTCCACATTAACTTCATCATCTTCCCATTTTCGGGATAGGTTATAGCAACGATTATAAACGACCATAAAATCCTCAAAGAAATCCGTATGTCGAAGTTCGTGTAATGCCGCAATACGATTATAAATTTCGGTAAGGTCATATGCAGGTATGGCCAAGGCTGCGTCAATTAGGTCATGGGCAAAACCCCTTTCAACCAAAATTCCGCGCATCCTTTGTATAATAAAATCCATCACTTGAGATATAGTGTCATGCCTATTTACATCGAGTTTTACCTCAGCTAAATTATCATAAGCTCTGCCTATCAAGTCCACCATATCTAATCCAAACTTACCGCTCTCGAGCATGATACTAACTATACCTATAGCCTGGCGCCGTAAAGCATATGGGTCTTGCGAACCGCTAGGCTTAATGCCAATAGCAAAAAAACTAACCAGGTTATCTAACTTCTCTGCCAGACTAAGAACAGTGCCACATGCAGTAGTAGGTAGCAAATCACCAGCAAAACGGGGCAAATAATGTTCAAATATAGCTTCGCATACTTCCTTTTTCTCCCCGCTCTTTTCCGCATAATAACGACCCATTATTCCCTGGAGCTCTGGGAATTCATAAACCATATTGCTAAGTAAATCAGCTTTGCATAAAGTTGCCGCCCGGGTTAATGTCTGTTCATCACTTAACCCCCAGGCCGAGCCGATATAAATAGATAGGTTTTGAAGCCTTTTTACCTTATCCATAAGCGTACCCAGACGTTCATGGAATAGAACATCTTTGAGTCCATCTACCATATCTTCCAGGGGCTTACGGGTATCCTCATTCCAGAAAAACAATGCATCTTCCAGGCGAGCCTTAAGTACCCGTTCATTACCAGCTCTTACTATATCCAAGCCATAATCGTTTCCATTCCTGACCCCTATAAAACCGGCCATTAATTGACCTTCAGCGTCATACACTGGAAAATAGCGCTGGTGAGCAATCATACTGGTAGTTAAAACTTCAGGAGGTACACTAAGATATGATAGCGAAAAACTACCATAAAACGCAGTTGGGTATTCCAGAAGGTAATTGACTTCCTCCAGCAGCTTTTCATTTTCCATCGGTTTTCCGCCGACGGCTGCTGCACAGTTTACTACCTGTTGCCATATCATTTCTTTTCTTTTCTGCTGGTCTAAAACTACATAATTATCTTTAAGTATTTTAAAATAGTCTCCCGTACTATTTACTTCCAGGGGGCCATTGGACAAGAAGCGGTGACCATAAGTATACCTGGCGCTAGAGATATTTTCCACTTTCAGTTCTATTAGCTCACTGCCAAATAGAGCTAAAAGCCACCTTATAGGACGGGCAAAACGAGTATGATAATAGCCCCAGCGCATAGATTTAGGAAAAGACAGGTTACGAATTATATCTTGAAGTATATTCGGCAAAATTGCTGTACTGCTGCTTCCCTTTTCTTTCTTTACTACAAATATATACTCAATCCCCCCCACTTCCCGAACTTCCAAATCCTTGAAATCACACCCCTGGCTGCGGGCAAAACCTAGTCCTGCTTTAGTAGGATTACCTTGGGCGTCAATAGCTATAGCTTTTTTAGGCCCTCGGTTTTCTATTACCGCATCAGGCTGCTGCTCATCCAATTGTTCCACAAATAGAGTCAACCGCCGAGGAGTTCCGAAAGTTTCAATGCTTTTATAACCTAGTCGGGCATCATTTAATTTCTGGCTTGCTAATAATTTTAGTTGCTCTATGGCTTTACTCATATAAGCAGATGGAATTTCTTCTACTCCTATTTCCAGTAATAAGTCTCTCATTATCGAACCTCCTCTTCACTTAGCAGTGATTTTCTGAGTTCCTCATCCTTTAGCAAGGGATAGCCCAGCTGCTTACGCTGCTTTAGGTATTCTGATGCCACAATACGTGCTAAGTTGCGTATACGGGCAATATAACCGGTACGCTCCGTAACACTAATAGCACCGCGCGCGTCCAATAGATTAAACAAATGGGAGCATTTTAAAACATAATCATAAGCCGGCTGGGGTAAATGACAGGAGGCTACACGTTGCGCCTCTTGTTCACATAAATTAAACATAGTGCTAAGTGAGCTTATATCAGCAATGGAAAAATTGTAGTGGGAATAATCAACTTCGGTTTGATGATGTACATCAGCATATCTAATTCCATCAACCCATTCAATATCAAAAACACTTTCCCGGTCTTGAATATACATGGCTATACGTTCCAGTCCATAAGTTATTTCCGCACTAACCGGAAAGCAATCAAACCCTCCACACTGTTGGAAGTAAGTAAATTGAGTTATCTCCATCCCATCCAGCCATACTTCCCACCCTAAGCCCCAGGCTCCCAGGGTAGGGGATTCCCAGTTATCCTCAACCAACCTGATATCGTGTTTTTCTGGTTAATACCCAGTTCCCGCAGGCTATCAAAATAGAGATCCAGTACATTATCCGGTGAAGGTTTAAGTATAACCTGATATTGGTAGTAGTGTTGCAGGCGATTGGGGTTTTCACCATACCTGCCGTCAGTTGGGCGCCTTGAAGGCTCTACATAAGCAACATTCCACGGTTCAGGTCCTAAAACCCTTAAAAAAGTAGCAGGGTTCATGGTTCCTGCCCCCTTTTCCAAATCATAGGGCTGTTGAATTATGCAACCTTGTTTTCCCCAGTAATTTTGCAGGTTAAGAATAATATCCTGGAAATTCACTTTGTAACCTCCTCCATAATCAATCATGCTAATATAAAAAAATCCCTGCCCTTTCGGACAGGGACGAGTAAACCCGCGGTTCCACCCTGATTGGCTTCAAAAAGCCCACTTTTTTACAGTCAGGCTTTACTAACCATAATGGCGTTCCTCCTGCAGTTCCAAGGCGCCTTCGAAAAGTACCTTCCTGCCGGTTTCCAGCAACCCCGGCTCTCTGTAAGGGGTCTACTTTCCTACTACTCCTTTTCATCACCATGTATAAGTTTAGCAATCGTTGCCTGTAAATGTCAATATTTTGCCAAAAGAACTTATCATTATATTATATTACCTCAAACTAGCCGATAAATTGCATGGGTATGAATACATAAACAGCCTATAAAACGTGAGGGTCACGATAAAGTTTGCTTTAAAATGCGTATGGTATGCTTAAGGTTGAAACGACGTTCTAGATGATATTCCAGATATTCTTCCAAAAAAGATTCCAAACGGGCAAGAACAGCATTAGAAGCTCGTACTCGCGGTAAAGTTTTTAGGTTTCCATTTAGCAAAAGCTTTAATAGTCCCAACACTTCACCTGACAAAAGCGTACAATGATTGTGCCCGGAAGCACATTCCGGACATAGCATACCGCCCATTTCCGGGCTAAACGATTTAAGTATATTACCTTGCTGACCACAATTCATACAGTGGTTAAATTCCGGCTTATAACCCAACTCTACCATTATTTGCATTTCCAAAAAACGCAGTACCAAAGGATTTAATCCCTGATTGTTTATAAAGTTAAGGACATCCAGAACAAGTTTAAACAAGCGGGGCATAGCTACCTGTTCCATTAAAGCTTTATCCAATAACTCCATGATATAAATACAATGAAGCGTACGGCTGATATCTTCCCGGCTATTACCAAAGAAATCGATTAATTGACCCTGGGTAATTAGAGCTAGTCCTCGTCCGCTATGGAAAAATAGCAGTGAATGGCAAAAAGGCTGTATCGAAGCGCGCAGGCTGCTTCCCGGTTTTTTTATTCCTTTTGCTATAGCTTGGATTTTGCCTTGCTTTTCGGAAAAAACTGTAACCAGTTTATCGGATTCCTGATAATCTTTATTTTTTATAACAATGGAACGGCTCTTATAATACAATTATTCTCCACCCCAAAAAGCATTTGCTACCTTAACCGGCTCATTGACACAAGTTACCGGCAAGTTATACTTTTGTTGTAATTGATTACAGTAATCTTGGGCCTGCTTTACACTCGTATATCTATAATCAAAAGCCAAGTATATACCAGTTACCCCATCAAGACCTAATTTACTAATTTGAGCATAGAATGTTTCAGGATAAGCAGAATATTTTTTATCAATATATGCAAAAACAGCGCCTTTGTACTTACTCATACGTGTCCGGGCTATGGGCTTAAATTCATCAGGTTTTTTTTGTACCGGGCAAGATTTAAGAATTCTTTGGGTGATATTTACCATGGAAGTTTCGTTTTTTACCAAAGCCATGCGTGGAATGGTGGCTATAATACTGGGACAATCATATTCCCGGGCCAGTTTTTCTATTTGGGCTATTTTTATGCCATCTAACATGTAACTATGGACAGCGTAACCAGCCAGTCGGGGAATTATTATAAGATCTGGTGCCAATCCCAGTGCAGGCAGGTGATGCCCCCCGTCAAAAATTATGACACGATAAGCTTGAGGTCTCATTTTCCGTAGATATTCCATTCCCCTCGGAGTGCTATGCCAGGTGTCTAATTGGGAACATTCAACAATACAGGTGCTCCCGCTAGCCAGGTATTGATTTAATAATGATGCAAAATCAGAGTTTGCTTCTGGTGTAACCGCTCTTATTAAATCAGGGCTGGGTTTATCCAGTTGGCGCAAGCCTGGATTATAAATAATTTCAAAGCTGCTACGAGTAGAAACTAGGTTAGCATATAAATTAAGGCCCTGATTGTAACCTAATGATTTTAACCAGGGCGAAGGGTAATTAATCATTAAAGCAGCATAAAAGCAAACTATAATAATCAGCAGATAGATTTTTTTAAATATCATACGGGGACTATCCTTTCAATAGTCCTCCCCTTTGTCGGTATTCTTTGACCAGAGCAGCAGCATTGCTGCTGCCTATGCGCTCTACCCCAGCCGCTAATAACTGCAGAGCAAAACTTACACTCCTCACCCCACCACTAGCTTTGATCTTTAAATCCTCACTCTTGTGAGCCTTTATTAGAGCAATGTCCTCCAGGCTCACCCCACGCGTAGAAAAGCCGGTAGAGGTCTTAATAAAATCAGCACCACTTGAACTTACCAGTTCAGTAAGGCGAATAATCTCCTCATTTTGCAAGAGCGCTGTTTCTATAATAACCTTAAGGATGAAATCATAATCCTGTTTTAGCTCAAGTATGGCCGCAATCTCATGCTTAATTAAGCTATAGTCGCCATCTTTAACCGCTCCTATGTTAATAACCATATCTATTTCTGCAGCCCCCTGCTTAAGGGCCTCGCAGGCCGAAAAAACTTTAACTTTAGCACTCTCTGCTCCCAGGGGGAAACCAATCACCGTGCATAATTTTACCCCGCTTCCGGCTAGGCATTCGCGAGCCAGAGCTAAGCGGTATGGGTTAATGCAAACAGCAGCCATACCCAATTCGGCTGCCTCTTGACATAACGTCCTAATATCATCACGGCTGGCATCTGCTTTGAGGTTAGTACTATCCATAAAGGCTGCGATCATTTGAGGTCTCCTCCGCTCAAACGATAGCCTAACTGTCTTAGATTGACCTCGTTATCGCGCCAATTCTTTTTAACTCTTACCCATAAATCCAAATAGACCGGCCTTCCTAACATAGCCTCTATATCCTGGCGTGATTGCTCGCCAATATTCTTGAGCATCTGTCCATTTTTGCCGATAACAATACCCTTTTGCGAATCCCTTTCCGTATATATAACCGCGCGTAAATAAGTTTTATTCTGAGGCTTACTTTCAAATTCTTCAACTTCTACTGCTAAAGAATGAGGCACCTCATCCCGTGTTAGTTTAAGGGCCTTCTCCCGAATAAGTTCAGCCACAATAAACGATACCGGCTGGTCAGTAAGGTCTTCTTCCGGATAATAAAGGGGGCCTTCCGGCAGGTAGGAAAAGGTTTTATTAAGTAACTGTTTAATATTTGTTCCTTCAGTGGCAGACAATGATATTATTTCCGGGAAACTCATATAACTGGTAAAGTCCCTTACATAAGCTTCCACCTTAGCTTCATCTGCTAAATCTATCTTGTTAACCAGCAAAAATATGGGTACGGTTACATCCTTTAGCTGATTAAGGATAAACAGTTCCCCGCCTCCGAAGGGTCTGGTAACATCCGTCATATAGTAAACCAAATCAACTTCTTCCAGGCTGCGGGTAGATACATTAACCATGTATTCACCGAGCAAATGCTTAGGTTTATGAATTCCTGGAGTATCGATAAATATTATCTGCCCCTCATCCGTAGTATATATACCCTGAATGCGGGTACGGGTTGTCTGCGGTTTATCCGATACTATAGCAATTTTTTCTCCAATTATGGTGTTCATCAAAGTGGATTTACCCACATTGGGGCGCCCCACAATGCTTACAAAACCTGATTTCACCAATTAACCCCCTATTTTTCAAGCGAAAAAATTTGAGGTAACATTGCACTCAAATTATATTCTTTATAATTATTTTTATCATCGGTAATTATTACATTCATCTGCGGCGAGAATTCAGCTAAAACCTGTAAACATGCTCCACAAGGATAAATAAAACCACTACCACTACCGACGATAGCAATGGCAGCAAATTCCCTTTCTCCTGAGTTAACTGCTTTAAATACAGCAATTCGTTCCGCACAGACGGAAAGGCCATAGGAGGCATTTTCCACATTGGCTCCGGTAAAAAAAGCACCACTTTTGGTAAGCAAAGCAGCACCCACTTTAAAGCCTGAGTACGGAGCATAAGCCAATTCCCGAGCTTCTTGAGCCTTACATATAAGTTCAGTAATGATCATATAATGACCCTTTCTTATAGGATTGAACTAATAATTAATAATTGACTCTACGGCAAAAAGTAATAATGTGCAGGTTTAAATGCATAAATATTCCGTCGCCGAACCTTAAGCATGGGGCAACACCAACTGCTTGATTCGTGGCTTCAGGGGTACGCTCCTATTCACATCCATGTGAAGAGTCGCTCTCGTCCCGTCCATGGGGCTCGACCCCTTCCGCCGCTCACCTTCGCAGGGTGTTTCTCCCATGATCCGTTAACGGCTCCTTCATATTTATGCCTTCAAACTGAGTTTTTGCAATGAAACCATAATTAAAAATTAATAATTATTGTATATTCCATTTCAGCACTTAAAAAATATTCTATTCCTTAGAATTCCGCGTGTTCCGCGTCTAATTATTCAACTTTATGCATATTTATTACTTTTTGCAGTATAATCAATTCTTAATTCTCAATTCTTAATTGTTATAATATGTGTTTTCCAAATATCACCACTGCCATTAATATAGCATTTATAGCCGTTAATAATACAGCTCCAGCAGCTATGTTTTTCGCCATTTTAGCTAAAGGGTGGAAATCTTCGGTAACCAGATCTACGGTCTTTTCTATAGCAGTATTAATAACTTCTGCTACCAATACCATAAAAATAGTTAGTAATAATAAGCCCCATTCAATTGGAGTTAATTTAATCAGAAAAGCACAAATGACTGCTATTAACGCGGCCAATAGATGTATCCTAATGTTTTTTTCTGATTTAAAACATATAATTAAACCATTTATGGCATATGAAAAACTGCGGCAAAGCCTACGCACAATACATTACCTTTCCAATTTAACCATTTGCATGATTTTATCTTCCAGGGCGTGCATAAGCTTACCCTCTTCCTCTTGTTCATGATCATATCCTAATAAATGCAGCATACCATGGGCAACTAAAAAACCCAGTTCCCTTTTCAGGCTATGGCCATATTCTTGGCTCTGCACAGCAGCCTGCTCCAATGATATAACAATATCACCCAAAATATTAACTTCATGACTAGAATCATAGTCAGGCTCATCATCAGTTAACTCATTCATAGCAAAGGAGAGCACATCTGTCGGCTGATTTTGCTGGCGATAAATATAATTTAGATCCTTAATATAATTATTGTCGACTATAATTACACTAACTTCACTATCTTTCGGTAAATGGGCAACTTTAGCAACTGCATTACACACATCAATAATAACCTGTTGCAGCTCTTTTCCGTAATTAATCTTATTCTGCTGGTTTATTATCATGGTCTCCATTTGTTTCTCTCCTTTTTTCAAACTCGCTGGCAATTATCTTTGGATATTCAATACGTTTATGGTATAGTCCTTCAAGGCTTTTACAAAAAGAATCGGCAATAATATCTAAATGTTTAAATGTTAAATCACTGGATTCAAGCTGTCCATCATTTAGTTTATCTTTAATTATCATTCGTACCATATTTCTTATTTTATCCGGAGTAGGTTCCTGCAATGACCTTACCCCCGCTTCAACCGAATCTGCTAGCATAACCAGAGCAACTTCTTTACTCTGGGGTTTGGGTCCTTCATAACGGAAACTATCTTCATTCAGCATACCTTCCCTATCCTCTTCCAGAGCCCGACTGTAAAAATATTTCGTAAGGCTGGTACCATGGTGTTGTTCAATAAAACATATTATATCCTCAGGTAAATGTGCCTCTCGCGCCAGTTCCACTCCATCCCGGACGTGGGAAGTTATTATCAGGGTACTTAAAGCCGGAGCTATTTTTTCATGTGGGTTATCAAAACCCCGCTGATTTTCCACAAAGTAATTAGGCCGTTTTATCTTACCAATATCGTGATAGTAAGCTCCTACCCTTACCAGCAGTGGATTTGCGCCAATGCTTTCTGCAGATGCTTCAGCCAAATTACCTACCATTAAACTGTGGTGGTAGGTACCCGGGGCTTCCATAAGCAGCTTCTTTAACAACTGATTATTAGGATTAGATAGTTCCAGTAGTTTGATCATGCTGGTAATGGAGAACGCCGATTCCAGATAAGGTAATGCTCCAATCATTAGAATAGCGGAAAGAATACCATTAACAGCGCCAATTACTATACCTATTAGAATCAAATTAAGGGTAATATTCCCTCCAATTAGCGATAGGGTAAGAATACTTATAATATTAGCCACAGCAATATAAAAACCTGATTTAGCTAAATCCGAAGTCTCACTAAGGCGGTATACCTGAAATATCCCTACCGTTCCCCCCACAAATGCAGTTATGGCATAAAACAACTGGTTACCTTCGGTTAAAAGTCCGACATATAATGCCATAATCATGGTAAGAAAATAAGCCAAACGGTTATCCAATAAAATAGCAATTAGCATGGAACCTGCACTAACCGGTGCCAGGTAACCTATTAAGGAGTTAATTCCGGGCATATCGCCAATTCTTATTATGGTTAGAAAACGGGTAATTAATAGTATCAGAATAAAAATAAGGCCGATTAAAAGCATCAGCATGTGATTACCAAAAATCTTTTTATAATTGCGTCTGATAAATTCTATGGTCAGCCAGAAAGTAAGTAATACAAATATAGCTGAACCTAATAGAGTTAAAGGATAACTTTTGCTTCTTTTGATACCCAACTGTTCCAAAATTGAAATTTGCTCAGCAGTAACCCTATCGCCTTCACGTACTATTATTTCTCCAGCTTTAATTGTTTTTTGCACCGGTCTAACCGCATCCCGTGCCTCTTTAATGGCCTCTTCCGTAGCTTCTTTATTAAAAACCAGATTAGGCTTTATCGCATTAATAACGACTATTTTCATTACATCACGGGCCTGCACAGTATACTGCAGCTGGTTTATCTTACTAATAACCTGCTCGTAAACGTTTTCTAAAGTTTCCTCAGTAATAGGTTTTTGCATAATATTTTCGGCTATGCTGATAGAAGTTGCCTGCATTTGCTGTAAATCTTCGTCAGTTGCATTTACAATATAGCTGGCCAAACCGCCGTAGCTATATTCGGTTTCAACCCCTTTTCCTTCTTTGTTAGTAGTTTCAAAAAGTTCCTGCAGCTTTTTATTGGGTTCTTCATTGGCATTCCGAATATTTTTAATAATCTCGAAGAAACTATTTATTTCATTTTTGGTTGCCGTTAAGGCATAGGTATCCTCCTGGTATACCTTTTGCACTTGTTTAGCCGCTTGATCTCTTAGTTCCTCAGTTTTGGCCTCGTCTATTATTACCGAAGTAGTATTAGATTGTATATCGCGCCGTGCCACTTCATCTGGCTTTAAAGTTACCTGTTGCGGGTTAAAATTACTAAATACTATTAAAATGGTAATAGAAAAGAAAACCAATACACCCGATACCTTTTTGGTATTGGATTGTCCCATAAATGAAAGAAATCTTTTTTTAATTAAATCCAGAATACCTGGTATTCTCATGAATAATCCCCTTAAATAATTACGAACTGGTATTATTTATTGCTTGTCCACTCGTTGCCTCATAGGCTTCGTATGCATCAATAATTCTCTGAACCAGGGGGTGGCGGATTATGTCCTCTTTATTCAAGTATTCGAATGATACCCCTTTAACATTACTCAGTATCTTTTGTACTTCGATTAAGCCAGAATACTCTTCTTTAGGCAAATCAACCTGGGTGACATCTCCAGTAATTACAGCTTTAGAGCCAAAACCCAGCCGGGTTAGAAACATCTTCATCTGTTGAGGTGTAGTATTCTGGGCTTCATCCAAAATGATAAAAGCATTATTTAAGGTACGTCCTCTCATATAAGCTAAAGGAGCAATCTCAATTATATTCCTTTCTAGATAGCGCTGAGTAACCTCTACTCCCAGTATATCAAACAATCCATCATATAATGGTCTTAGATAGGGATTGATTTTCTCTATAAAATCACCGGGTAAATAGCCCAATTTTTCGCCTGCTTCTACGGCCGGGCGTACCAAAATTATACGCTCGACATCCTTATTTTTAAGAGCATTAACTGCCATTACTACTGCTAAATAGGTCTTCCCAGTACCGGCAGGACCTATCCCAAATACCACATCATCCCTTAATATAGCTTGTACATAACGCTTTTGTCCCAGTGTTTTAGCTTTAATAGCTTTACCCCGGGCAGTTGTAAGCAGAGTACCGGAAACGATATCCTTATGGCTGGTTTTTTCTCCCCTTTTCTGTAGGTTATGCATATAGTTAATATCATTAATACTTAATTGCTCTTCACTTTCAACTATATCTATAAGGCTTTTTACAAGGTCAAAGGAAGTATCTACATCTTCTGTTGTTCCTTTAATGAATATTTCCGCACCTCGTGCAGATATATCTGCCGGGCATATAGTTCTTAGATATTTGAAATTTACGTCACCATTACCAAAAAAAATAGCTGCATCTTTATTATCCTTAAGTGATACTTTGGCTTCCTTTTCGCCCAATAACAAATCCCCCTATTTTTAATTTTGATACTGCAAAAAATATTATTCGTATGCACAATAATGAATAACAGACTTAATGTAAGTGGGTCTTGAATTAATAATAATAATTAAGAATTAAAAATTAAGAATTATTGTTGAAATACTCTGTATTTCTTTTAATTTTACCGTTAAATAATAACGTTTATTTTCTAGATTTCCGCTACATAAGTTGTGAACGCAGTGAACATCCATGTGCCCTTTGGGTACGGGTTCTGAGTCTAATCATTCAACCTTATGCATATTTATTACTTTTGCAGTGAAATCAATTTTAATTAGCACGGAAATAGACACCAATTAAATATAACTAAAGCACCATTGGGGTGCATTGCAAGGGTAAAATTAGCCATAATTCTATATCGTAGATTATAGCATAAATGCCTTATTAATTACTATTTCTGAAAGTGTTTATAGGCTGCGCTGTTACTATGTCTTCCGTAGTCTCAACTGAAACCTTAACTCTTAAAATAGGGTCACTGGGACGAGACAGTATATCAACCCGGGTTTCGTTTATTTTGCATTCTTTCCCCATAACCTTTTCCAATGATGCCATAGCTTTTTCGCGAGCTATCTTTACTGCTTCTTTTTCAGATAAATCTTTTACCTGCTTAACTTTCTCTTTTATTATAAGGGAGTTAAAACAAAACTTTCCTATAGGGGTATTTATTTCCTTTTTCTTAAGGGTTTGCTGATAGATAGGATAGGGTTTATCCTTTTTACCCTTTATTAAAAAAGTCTTCCAGGGGGTTTCAATATATATTTTGTTTAATTCCCTGCCACTTAAAACTAGTTTTTCTTCATGTAAACGACACTCTCCATAACCTTCGTACCAAACCCGAGCTGTAACCTGCCCCCTTGCTCTTACCGTATATGGTTCCGGTTCTGTTTCTTCTTGTTCCGGATCAGGAATTATATAAGGGCTCTTTTCGGGAAATACAATACCTGAAATAAGAATATCACCTTTTTGGACTACATCTCCGGGTTTTACACTGGCCTGCCCATCCAGGACCAGAACCTTATCAATTACGCCGTCCCTGGTTGCGACCAAATGACACGGGCCTGTTATATCCTTACGGGGGAGAATTTTTTCCACTACTTCAATTTCTGCTTTGACCCCCTTAATGTCAAGCCTTACATAACTTAGCTCACTCATGTCTCTTAGAATAGCTTCCTCTACTTCGTTACGACTAAAATTCCATTTAGCTGCCCCTTGGTAAACCCCGTGCTTGGCTGCAGTAAGCAGAATCTTGCTAGTGGCTACATTTTTATTGCCTTTTACGTCAATAAACCAGATGAAGGATGACATAATATACAGAGCTATAATAAAAATTAAAGCCCCGGCAAAAAAGCCCAACCTTCTTTGAAAAAGGTTACGATAAAAAGGCAAACCTCTCTTTTCTGTAATGTCAAGGTCAAAACCATTTTGCTCACTTATCGCCTTTAAAGCCTTAAAACCGCTGTTGCGGACTCTAAAATCAAGACTATCTCCTTTTTTCTTTATATCCCAAATATATATACCTCGACTGATAGCCATATTTATTATTTTTTCCGGGTTTTTGCCTTTTAGGGCAACTTTTATAGTCCCTCCTACCTGATCAAATAGCTTATTGGACATGTTTCCCCTCCGTTAGTCGATATATTTTATCCCCAGCACCTCACCTGTAACTTTCATTTCATCAGCCATTAGAGCTTTTATCTCCAGATTATTACCTTCAACTTCCAGGAAACCACGGCTCAAATTTACTCGTAAGCGTGTCAGGCTGTATTCAATAATACCCCGGTGATTCTCAATATATAGTTCATCCCTTCCTATTATTGTAACCTTGGGCAAATCCAGCACCAGGTCTTTGGGAATGTCTAATAGCTCCGCCATAGCATAACGAATAGAGTCTTTTTTCTTCTCCATTAAGGCACCTCCGTTTATATTAGGCTATAATTTAGTACCTTATATATCAAAATATATGTCATTGAAATCACGTACATTCAGAAAATAAGACCCCCTGCTATGTTTTATGGCAAGGAAAGGTATAGTTCGGAATATAAATAGCGACAGGGGCATTGTCACATTTTTTGTGACAATGCCCCTGTCGCCACTGTAGATTTTAGTAAAATGATACCGCTACAATACTTACCAGAAATGACACTAAAACCGTACCTACCACAATCCATACAAAAGTCTTTTGCTTTTTATTACGCATACCTTTATTCATAAAACTCAATTTATTACCACCCCCTGAGACATATACTATAAGTTTATTCTAATATGTTAAAAACCCGGCAATAATAATTATTGCCGAGTCTCTAATAAGAACTGTATATGCATTTACCAGTTATGATAGTATCTTTACTATACTATCATAATGTGACCGGTCGTTATCTAAGTTATACAACGCCCTGCCATTACTCTTAGGGCTAGACTAATCTAAAGGGAATATTTTCTTAAGGCTCATACTGACCGCTAAAATTTCCTTCTTTTACGGGCATTTTTACGGGCAGCTTCAGATTTCTTTTTTCTCCTTATGCTCGGTTTTTCATAATGGTCATGTTTTCTTATATCCTGCATAACCCCTGCTTTTTGGCAAGAACGTTTAAATCTCTTCAGAGCACTATCCAGGGATTCGTTCTTTCCTACTTTAACTTCGCTCATTGTTTCCCTCCCCTCGTCCGATTGGCTGAAATAAACACCCATATATTTTAATATTTTAAGGTCATTACCGTCAAGGTTAGCCCGGAGGCCAAAGCATCTCCCTGCCACCTAAAAGGTGGTAATGCAGATGCATAACTTCCTGCCCACCCATAGGACCACAGTTGATTACGAGACGGTATCCATCCGCAGCTATATTCTGTTCCCGGGCAATTTGCGCAACAACCATCTGAGTATGGCCAAGTAGTGTTTTATCATCAGCACTAATATCGTTGAGGGAAGATAGGTGTTTGCGGGGTATTAATAATATATGCACCGGAGCCGAAGGATTGATGTCTTCAAAAGCAACGACCATGTTATCTTCATATACTATTTTGGATGGTATTTCTTTCGCAGCTATTTTGCAAAACAAGCAATCTGACATGCTAAGTCACCCCCTCCGGTATAATCTTTTGATCTACTATATAATATACACTAGTAATATTTTCTTCATTTTATCAAATAATAAGGCTAATACCAAATTGTTTTAATGATAAATTTCAAACCTTTACCTGGAAAGTTATTCTGATTATTATAGAAAATCTGAAATAAAAACGTAGCAAGTGCTTAATGACCAACATATGACTTACCTGACTGGTCAACCAGAGGGGAAATCAGATTAAAGCAAAAGTTGGTCTTTAATCCCGATTACAGATACTCCCTTCAGCTTGGCCTGCCTTTATCTCGTCCACTCTAACCTGAATGAATTCACCTCTTAAATCCCTGGGCGACTTAAATACAACTTCGATATAGTTATCGCTAAGCCCAATATAATACCCTGTTTCTGTCTGCCTTTCCACTAGCACAGTCAGTTCCTTATTAATATGATGGTTAATAAATTCTTCATGTTTTTGCTGGGCCAAGCTTAGGAGTTTATGGCTGCGTGCTTGCTTCTCCTGGGCAGACACCTGGGGATTAATAGTTGCAGCTTTAGTACCTGGGCGTCTGGAGTAAGGGAAAACATGCAGATCCATAAAGGGCAAACTTTTCACAAGATTATAGCTTTCCGCAAAATCTTCTTCATCTTCTCTTTCTTTTAATATGGTTTTTATATGAAGTCCTTGCTTAAGAAAGAAGTTATCAATAAATTTAGAACACTTTTTTTTATTTAAAAAATCTATTCCGGATTTTCCTATGTATATATATAAATAATCATTTTCTTTTTTCCAGCTACAGTTTGCAAACCACATGCGAGAAGAAGGTATGTGTGAATAGAGTTGTTTTAAAAGCTCTGTCCAATTAAATTCAATCATTTCATCGGTGTTGCTTGTTTTATTAATTGGAAATCTTATTTCCAACTCGATATTAGAACAGCCTTTTATTAAATCAGATAGGTACTTTTTGATAACATCGATTAGCGTTTGAGGAACATAATTTTCGGACGTTAATAATATTTTTATTATTCGGTGTTTTAATTCCACTATTACTTTATCTACATAAATTGTAGAAATTATGTCATCAATCCCTAATAGGAATTTGTTTTTCTTCCAATAATTGTTGAAAACTCAACATAAGATCTACTCACTTTCAATACCATATACTTCATCCAATTGACTCAATCTCATCACTATATCATCAATTTTCACACTTGGTCCGATTCTCAATAATAGAGTGATCATTAAAAGATCATCCTCGAGGTTTTTCATTTTGATATTACGAATGCTTACATTTAACTCTCCTA
>ENA-OWOZ01000820-OWOZ01000820.1-bioreactor-metagenome-genome-assembly--contig:-NODE-820-length-34554-cov-3.743510_pt1 | contig 34554 bp, 26 predicted proteins | sample MGYA00238140_ERZ651804 | MGnify/ENA primary metagenome ERZ651804 (study PRJEB26910, sample SAMN07631232) | bioreactor metagenome | isolation source: Switchgrass digestor | place: USA: Dartmouth... | reverse complement strand
AGAGGCTGCGGCACGAGGAGCTGATGTTATACTAGTAAGTGGTAGAACTTTCTTAGAACCTCCTGCAGGGGTAAAATATATTCCTGTATGGAGTGCAGAGGAAATGTGTGAAGTTATGCTTAAGTATCAACCCGACTGCGATATTATTGTTGGGGCGGCAGCAGTAGGTGATTTTCGTATAAAAGAAGTAGCAGCGCAAAAATTAAAGAAAAAAGAAAATCAGTCTGAGGAACTAACCCTAACTTTAGTAGGAACACCTGATATTCTTAAAGCCCTGGGACAAAACAAAGCTCCCAACCAAATAATGGTGGGGTTTGCTGCGGAAACCGAAAACCTTATTGCCAATGCTCAAAAGAAATTGGAAAGCAAGAATCTGGATTTTATTGTAGCCAATGATGTTACTATGGAAGGTGCTGGTTTTGCAACTGATACTAACATAGTCACAATTATAAGCCGTAATGGGGATATAGAGTCTCATCCGAAAATGAGTAAAAGGGACGTCGCATCAATAATATTGGATAAAGTAGTCAAACTATTGTAAATATTAAACATAGGAGTTGATCAACATGTCAATGATGTTTACTTCAGAATCGGTTACTGAAGGTCATCCTGATAAGATAGCTGACCAAATTTCGGATGCCATACTTGATGCTATCTTAGAACAGGATTCTATGGCCAGAGTGGCTTGCGAGACCTTGGTAACTACTGGTTTGGTTCTGGTTTCGGGTGAGATAACAACCCATTGTTATGTTGATATACCGCGAATTGTACGTCAAACTATTAAAGATATAGGCTATACCCGGGCCAAGTATGGTTTTGATTCGGAAACTTGTGCTGTTTTAACGTCTTTGGATGAGCAATCCGGAGATATTGCTATGGGTGTAAACCAAGCCTTTGAAGCTAAAAAGGGCGAAATGCAAGATAAAGATATCGAGGCTTTAGGAGCTGGTGACCAGGGTATGATGTTTGGCTATGCCAGTAATGAAACTAGTACTTTAATGCCAATGCCCATATATTTAGCTCATAAAATGTCTCAGCGTTTAGCCGAAGTAAGAAAAAATAAGATCCTAGACTATTTGCGCCCAGACGGGAAGACACAGGTTACCGTAGAGTATGAGAATGATAAACCCTTAAGAGTTGACACTGTAGTAGTTTCGGCACAACATCATCCCGATATTGACCGACAGAAGCTGGAGCAAGATATAATTGAACAAGTTATAAAGCCAAGTATTCCTGCTAATATGTTGGATGAATCAACTCGTTATTTTGTCAATCCTACCGGTCGATTTGTAATAGGAGGCCCCCAGGGAGACTGTGGCCTTACCGGAAGAAAGATTATTGTTGATACCTATGGAGGCATGGCTCGTCATGGCGGAGGAGCTTTTTCGGGTAAAGATCCTACCAAGGTTGATCGTTCGGCATCTTATGCTGCTCGTTATGTAGCCAAGAATATAGTAGCAGCAGGTATAGCTGATCGCTGTGAAATACAGATATCCTATGCTATAGGAGTTGCCAAACCCTTAGCAATTCGGGTGGATACCTTTGGAACAGGGAAAATAAGTGACGAGCGCATTGTAGAGTTAATTAATAAAAACTTTGATTTGCGCCCGGCTGCCATTATACGTGATTTAAATTTAAGGAGACCAATTTACAGGAAGACAGCAGCATACGGGCATTTTGGCCGTTTGGATCCCGATTTTACATGGGAAAAAACCGATCGAGCCGAGCAACTAAGAATACAGGCAGGATTATAAACTACATAGTTGTTTGAATGAATAAATATTCCGCCGCTTACCTTCGCAGGGTGTTTCACCCGTTAACGGCTCCTGTTATATTTATGCATTCAAACTCAGTTTTTATAGTGGAACCAATTATGAATTTTCAACATAACTAATGTACTTTTATTGTTCCGTTGTTGTTTTACAGTGAATATAAGTACACCAGAGCCGTTGCGCTGTTTTCTATCCGTGGTTACGCAAACTCAATAATCCAATACAAAAGAGTCTAAAAGAATCAGTGTGATTCATAATAATCAGTGTCCTTCAGTGTCTATTTTCTATTTTAAAAGGCGGGTTTTCCCGCCTTTAAGTCCCTTGAAAGGGGAAAAGAAGTGAGGTATATTCGTGTTCTGATTAATTTACCTTTAAAGCCTGCTCCAATCTACGTTTATCATGTACCAGAAAAGTTAAACGAAAGTATAGTTTTTGGCAAACGGGTTTTAGTTGAACTAGGCCATAAAAAGGTGGAAGGTTATATAATTGACGATAATTGCGGGGCTCCGGGTATTGAAACTAAACCAGTTTTAACCGTTTTGGATAGTAACGCTGTGCTTAACCATGACCTTTATGAGCTGGCCCAGTGGCTGGCTGAGATGTATATGTGTCCTCTAACCCTGGCTATTAATGCTATGGTTCCCCGCAAGCTCACAAAAAAAAGGGATAAAGTAATTGTTTCTCAGATGACCAGCTCCTCTCTTGCACAGTATTTAGAGGAAGAAAATTTGGAAAGCAATTGCCAGCTCTTAATCGATTTATTTGAGCGTGGTGAAATGAATTATAAAGAAGCCTTAAAATACACCACCGCAGAACAGATAAAGGATTTAGAAGCAAAGGAACTTCTATATATTTGTGGTACATATACAGGTTATAGAGAGTTTAGAGATGATTATAGCTACCTTCCTAATGAGGCTAACTTCGATATAAGAGAATTGGATAAACTTAAGCGACGTGCTCCTCGGCAAGCAGAAATAATGCAATTATTATTGGAAAGGAAAAGTATTCCCTGTAAACAACTTGATAATACTTTCCCGGCATCAAGTATTAAATCCTTGCTAAACCGAGGGTTTATCAAGATGGAGAAGCCGCAACAGACAAGAAGTGTGGGCATACCTGAATTAAACCAGGAACAACAAAAAACTTTGCAAGTAGTAAAAGAAGCACTTAATAATCAGCAAAAACAAGAATTCCTTTTACATGGAATTACCGGTAGCGGAAAAACCGAAGTATATATTAGAGCTGCTCTTAGTTGTATTGAGCAAGGCAGGACAGTAATAATGCTTGTACCTGAGATAGCGTTAACCCGCCATTTACTGGAGATATTCTCCGAACGTATTCCTGAAATGGCTGTTCTCCACAGCAAAATGTCGCCTTCCGAAAGATATGAGGAATGGAAACTCATTAAGGAAGGAAGGGTTAAACTGGTAATGGGAACGCGTTCGGCTATTTTTGCTCCCCTATCCGATATAGGATTGATTATTATTGATGAAGAACAGGAATATACTTATAAACAAGAGCAGCAGCCTCGTTATCATGCCCGAGAAGTCGCGCGTGAAAGGGCACGAAGAAGCAATGCTGTACTTTTAATGGGCAGTGCTACTCCAGCAGTTGAGACATTTTATGCTAGTAAAATAGGTCAGATCACCAGGCTTAGCATGACAATCAGGGCTGGAGATGCTGTCTTACCAGCAGTAAAAATCGAAAATATGCGTCAAGCTTTAAAAAAAGCCCATAGTCCTATTATATCGCCTTTGTTAGAAACAAAGCTTAAAGATACCTTAGCCCATAACGGGCAGGCAATACTATTCCTTAACCGCCGAGGTTTTAATCCTTACACCTTGTGTAGAAGCTGCGGCCATACTTTAGTTTGTCCTAACTGTTCCGTGGGACTTAACTACCATAAAGATATAAATATGTATGTTTGTCATTACTGTGGAATTAATATGACTATTCCCAATGATTGCCCTACTTGTGGCAGTAACTATATGCAACAGGTGGGGTATGGTACCCAAAGGGTAGAAGAGGATATTTGTAAACTGTTTCCTGATGCCCGGGTAGCTCGGTTAGATTTAGACAGTTCAAGCAATAAAGGTATTCAGGATAAAATATTGGCGGAAATGAAGCAAGGTAAGGTAGATATTCTAATAGGGACGCAAATGGTGGCCAAAGGTCTTGACTTTACAGGAGTATCTTTGGTTGGAATCCTGGATGCTGATGGTATGCTGGCCTTGCCTGATTTTCGCTCCGGAGAAAGGTGTTTCCAACTGATTGTTCAGGCAGCGGGAAGAGCTGGACGTGGTGGGATAAGGGGGGAGGTAATTATTCAAACTTATAACCCGGATAACCCTATAATTATCCTAGCAGCCCAGCAGGATTATTTGAGTTTTTTTAACGAAGAAATAAAATGGCGTAAACTGCTAAACTACCCTCCATTTAGCCACATATTACGTTTAGTAATTATATCAATGGAAGATAGCCTTGCCCGGCAGGTAGCCGATCTGATAGTGTTATATATTATTGAAATAACCGATGCGAAAGAAGATGACATTATGATTATGGGGCCAGCACCTTGTCCCATGTACCGTATTAAAAATCAAGTACGCTATCAACTCCTAGTTAAATCGGAAAATATGTTATTATTAAATAGTATTGGAACTAATATTTCTGGTAAACAATGGCATAAACAAGTAAAAGTAGAAATAGATCTTAATCCCTTGATGAATATGTAAGGAGGACATTAAGTGGCGGTATATCAGATAGTAACTATTCCTAATGATGTTCTTAGAGCCAAAGCCCAGCCGGTTAAAAAAATAAATTCCGGTGTTATAAGGCTTCTGAATAATATGCGCGATACCTTAAAGGCTTTTGATGGTGTAGGTATTGCTGCTCCCCAAATAGGGGTATCCAAAAGAATTATAATTGTGGAAATAGGTGATGAGCTAATTGAACTAATCAACCCGGAAATAATATCGCGAGAAGGAGAACAGACTGGCAGCGAAGGTTGTCTAAGTATTCCTGATACTGTGGGAATGGTAACGCGTGCTAATCGGGTTACGGTTAAAGGGCTTAACCGGGAAGGGGAAGAAGTAATTTACGAAGGCGAAAAACTGATAGCTCGTGCTTTACAGCATGAAATCGACCATCTGGATGGCGTTTTATTCATTGATAGGGCCAGTGAATTAAGAAAAAGTAACAATCTAAGGAGTAGTTCTTGATGAATATAGTATTTATGGGTACGTCTGCTTTTGCTGTACCGTCTTTAAGATATTTGCTAGCCTCAACCCATAAGGTAGTTGGGGTTGTAACCCAGCCTGACCGCCCTCGGGGAAGGGGCAGGAAGCTTTCGCCTACGCCGGTAAAGGAATTAGCCTTAAAGCATGATTTGCCCATAACCCAACCACTTAAAATAAAAGATAGTACAGCTATTGCATTAATTAAGCAATGGCAACCAGATTTGATCGTAGTTGTGTCCTATGGTCAAATAATACCTGCTGCCATTCTAAGTTTTCCCCGGTATGGCTGTATTAATGTTCATGCTTCCCTTTTACCCCAATATAGAGGAGCAGCACCGATTCAAAGGGCCTTAATGAATGGTGAAAATATTACTGGGGTTACTACTATGTTTATGGACGAGGGCCTGGATACAGGTGATATTATTTTGCAGCGGTCTATCTTTATTGAAGATAGTTGGGATCACGGTCAGTTGGAGGCGGTATTAGCCGAAAATGGAGCTGAATTACTTATGGAGACTATTACTCGGATCGCTGCTGGGGATATTCCCAGAATAAAACAAGACCATAGCCAGGCTAGTTATGCCCATCGCATTTTAGCCGAAGATGAAATAATCGATTGGTCATTACCTGCTGTTTTTATTAATAATCAGATCCGTGCCCTAAGTCCCTCTCCAGGTGCCTGGTGTGTATTAGATGGCTATAAAACTAAAATCTTTAGCAGCCATGTTGTAGATACCTGCTCTGAAGGTTTAACAGCACAGATAGTAGAAGTTGATCGAGATAGTTTTAAGGTACAATGCGGTAAAGGAATTCTAGAAATCCTTGAGGTACAGAGGGAGGGTAAGAAGCGCATGCTGGTGAGGGATTTTTTGCGAGGCAATAAATTGGAACCCGGAATTGTGTTGACCCAACCGGGGGGATAGATTTTGGGTACGAAGAAAAGAATATATGTAGGTCTTTTGGCAGCTAGTCTTTTGTTTATACTACTTTTGGCGGCTGCTGTGTATTATTTAATAATTAATCGTGATCTTATTTTAAATCAAGTATTATTAATTGGGATTACGGCTATCGCAATTTTTTTATTTATTATCTTGTTGGGTGGCATTATAGCGATTGTATTTATAATAATTAGATCCAAGCCCATTCCAGCGTTAGAAAACTTGAGTCAGAAAGTAAATGATTTTTTATTTCCCGTAGCTCTATTTACAGGTAAACTAATAGGTATTAGCAGGGAAAAGATTCTGCAATCTTACATAGCTGTAAACAATTGCTTAATAGGTTTAAAAAATCTTAATCTAAAAGGGAATCAAGTATTAATTCTTGTACCACATTGCCTGCAGAATTCAGATTGCCCTCATAAGATAACCGTTAATGTTGATAATTGTAAGGATTGTGGAAAATGCGATATCACCAGTTTGAAAAAACTAGCTGAGAAATATAATGCGGTACTAAAGGTAGCAACTGGGGGAACATTAGCAAGAAAATATGTTAGCGAAAACCGACCTCAGGGGGTGATAGCTATAGCTTGTGAAAGGGATTTGTCCCTGGGAATACATGAAATGGGGCATCTTCCAGTACTGGGAGTTTTAAATTGCCGTCCCAATGGCCCTTGTTTTAACACCCAGGTCGATTTGAATCAAGTTGAGAAAGCCTTAAAATGTATTATAAAGGAGGATGATTTATATGCTTAGTTATTTAATTTTTATGTTACCGGCATTGATATTATCTTTTTATGCTCAATATAAAGTGAAATCTACATTTGACCGCTACACTCGGGTCAGGTCAAGCCGAGGTTTGACCGGGGCAGATGTAGCTACAACTATTTTGCGCCGTAATGGAATGAGCGGTAAGGTTAATGTTGAACCGATCGGTGGCAGTTTATCTGACCATTATGATCCTGTGAGCTATAGAATTAGGTTATCAGAAACCGTATACGGAAGTAATTCCCTGGCTGCTATAGGAGTAGCTGCTCATGAGGTGGGTCATGCCATTCAGCATAATCAAAACTATGGACCTTTGGTATTACGTCATAAGGTTGTACCAGTAGCTAATTTTGCCTCTAGTGCATCTTTTCCTATACTGCTGGTGGGCTTTTTTCTGCAAAGTCTTGATCTGATTATGTTAGGTATATTGCTATTTACTGCCGTAGTTATATTTCATTTAGTTACATTACCAGTTGAAATAAATGCTTCGCGCCGGGCTATTGCTCAATTAAGTGATTCTGGTATGATTACTAGCAACGAAGTACCTGCAGTTAAAAAGGTATTAGGAGCTGCTGCTCTTACTTATATTGCAGCCACATTATCAGCTATTGCTACTTTACTTTATTATTTAACTGTATTTGCTGGTAGTGATGAATAAATAGCAGGAGGATGCGCATGTCCAAGCGAGATACTGCCAAGAAGGTTAACCTAGCCAGAGATTTGGCAGTGCAATTAGTATATGATGTAATGGAGAACGGTGCCTATGCCAATATATCTTTAAATAAAACATTGCGCAAGAGCAATCTGTCATCTAGTGACCGCAGCCTGTTGACTGAACTAGTTAACGGTTCTATACGTATGCGCAAGCACCTGGATTGGGTGCTAAATTTTTTTTTAAAAGAAGACCTAGAAAAACAGAATCCATGGCTTAAAAATATCTTGCGGGTTTCAACTTATCAGATTCTATTTAAGGATAGAATTCCTGATTTCGCCGTAGTTAATGATGCGGTAGAAATAACGCGTAAGCATTGTAACGAAGGTCTGGTTCGGGTAGTTAATGGGGTATTACGCAATCTAATCAGGAAAAAAGACTTTATTGAATATCCTGCTCCTAATAAGCCAGAATATCTGGCTGTTTATTATTCCCATCCCCAAGAGCTGGTGGAATACTTACTTGCCCGTTTTGGCTGGGAAAAAACCTCCTCAATATTGGCTTACAATAATAACCCAGCCCGATTAGATATTAGAGTAAACCTTTTACAGACCAAGCCTGATGAATTGCTTTATAAACTACAGGAAAACGGCATAAAGTGCTATCCTAGTCCTCATCTGCCTGAGGGGATAAGAATCCAGGCCTTGGACAAACCTTTGGAGCAGCTTGCAGTCTATAATGAGGGTTTTTTTTATGTTCAGAATGAATCATCTATGCTGGCTGCTCATATATTAGATCCCCAACCAGGGGAGACCGTTTTAGATCTATGTTGTGGTGTGGGAGGCAAAACAACTCATTTAGCAGAATTAATGGAGAATAATGGCTTGATAAAGGCTTATGATTTTTATGAACATAAGATTAATATTTTACAAGCCAATTGTAAACGCCTGGGTATAACCATAATTGAAGAGCATGTTGCGGATATTTTATTACTGGAAGAAAAATTATCGGTAAGCAGAATTTTGCTTGATGTTCCCTGTTCCGGAACGGGAGTTTTAAATAGGCGTGCTGATGCCAGGTGGAATAAGAATGATGATCAAATCGAGGAGCTAAGCAGCTTGCAGATAGCACTGCTTAATAAGGCAGCCTCATTATTAAAACGAGGGGGGTATTTGCTGTACTCCACTTGTTCCATTCGTGAGGAGGAAAACGAACAGGTAATAGAAAGCTTTCTTAATCAAAATAGGGAATTTGTTCTGCAAAGCTTTGCAGAACAAATTGCTTTCTTTCCTCTGGATGAAGAGGATAAGGCTAGTGTTGCGTTGGGGATGTTAACCTTATTACCCGGCAAATATGATAGTGATGGAATGTTTTATGCCTTATTAAGGAGGAAATAACCAACAAATATGAACATTAAAATAAATACGAAAACTGAGCTTCTCGGATTAAATATGCAGGAAATCGAAAATTTCATGGAGACTATTGGTGAGCCAGCCTACCGAGGACGTCAGATATATAAATGGATATATACCAAGGCCGTCAACTCTTTTTATGAAATGAGTGATTTACCGCGGAAACTTCGGGGGGAGCTGGACAGCAAGGCTCAGATTTCCATTCCCCGGGTTTTAAAACAACGGGTATCAACTGATGGCACACGAAAATTTTTATTGGAACTGGAAGATAAGAAAAGAATAGAAAGTGTGGCTATTCCTCATGAACCTAAGAAAAACACCCAATATACCTTGTGCCTTTCTACCCAGGTAGGTTGCCAGGTAGGTTGTGCCTTCTGTGCCACTGGAAATTCCGGTTTTTTGCGCAGCCTTAAGTCATATGAGATAGTGGGGCAGTTATTAAGCTCGGAAAGAGAGTTACTAAAAAGGCTTAAACCTAATAAAGACAAATTAATCAGTAATGTTGTATATATGGGAATGGGCGAACCTATGTTTAATTATGATGAGGTCATAAAATCCATACGGATTATTAATGACCCCAAGGGAATAAACATTGGACAAAGACATATTACCATTTCTACCTCCGGTGATGTTAAAGGAATAAAAAAACTAGCCCGTGAAAACATGCAGGTTACCCTGGCGGTGTCTTTACATGCCTGTGATAACGAACTGCGTAATAGGCTGGTTCCTATAAACCGTAAGTATCCTTTAGAAGAACTTATTGCCGCTCTCCAAGAATATAACCAGTTAACCAATAGACGAATTACCTTTGAATACCTGCTATTAGACCAAGTAAATGATAGAATGGAGGATGCGATTAGGTTGGTAAAACTGGTTAACCCTCTACTAGCCAATGTTAACCTAATTCCCTATAATGAAGTAGAAGGTTTACCTTTTAAAAAGCCGCCCTTAAATAGGATTAAACAATTTTATAATTATTTATCTCAATCCCAGGTAAATGTTACGCTTAGGGAAGAAAAGGGTGCAGATATTGAAGCAGCTTGTGGACAACTGCGAGCGGAATATAAACGTAAGCGCGAAAATGTTAAGGGTGAAAAGCTAAACTAGGTAAATAGCCAAAGGATTAACTGTTTATGGAGTCATTGAGGGGTGTATATGGATATAGCTGTTATTTCGGACACTGGTCTGTATAGAAAGAAAAATGAGGATTACTCCCTGGTTATGAAATCATATGGTTTATTTGTAGTATGTGATGGTATGGGTGGGCATAAAGGAGGAGAAATAGCATCTAGGCTAGCTGTGGAATCTATTAGGGAGTATATGCTTAATGAAATTGGTGATAAGCCCATTGATAATCCGATAGCAGTAGTAAATACAGCTATTAAGAAAGCTAACCAAATTATATGGGCACAAGGCCAGGCCAACCCGGAATGGCACGAAATGGGTACCACAATAACGGCTGCCCTGTTAAAGGAGAACCGGCTTTCTATTGCCAATGTAGGTGATAGTAGTCTCTACATAATGCATGATAATATTCTTAAGAAAGTAACCCGTGACCACACTCTGGCTGAACAAATGGTTAATGATGGCCTCATGAAAAAAGAACACAAAAGAAACAGTGCTTATAACCATATATTAACCCGGGCCTTGGGTGTTCAGCCAGAAGTTAACATTGATAACTTTGAGGCTACCATACATTACCAAGATATTATTCTACTTTGTAGTGATGGTTTAAGTGATATGCTAGAGGAAAAGGAAATAGCAGAAATACTGCAAATAAATACCAGCATTGAAAAAAATGCCAGCATGCTACTAGATGCTGCCTTAGAGAAAGGTGGATATGACAATATTACCATTATACTTGTTCGCATCAACTAGGAGGTAAGTATTTTGGAAGCCACAATATTAGGCAATCGCTATGAATTACTGGAAAAAATCGGTGAAGGTGGTATGTCCTATGTTTACCGCGCCCGATGCCGTATTTTAGATCGTATAGTTGCTGTTAAGATTCTCAAAGAGGAATTTTCTCAAGATCTTTCCTTTGTTAGCAAGTTTAAAACAGAAGCTTTGGCTGCAGCTCGTTTATCCCACCCTAATATTGTTAATATCTATGATGTAGGGCAACAAGATGATATTTATTATATTGTGATGGAGTATGTGGAAGGTAAAACCCTTAAAGAACTTATTGCGGAGCAAGGTCCGCTAAATTATGAAACAGCTATTGATATTGCTGTTATGATATGTGATGGGATAGGGCACGCCCATGAAAAAGGTATTATCCATAAAGATATAAAACCACATAATATTCTAATTACCAATAATGGCATGGTAAAAGTAGCAGATTTTGGTATAGCCCAGGCTATTAGTAAAAAAACTATTACCTTTGGCGGCAATATTGTTGGTTCTGTACATTACATTTCACCAGAACAGGCCAAGGGGGAACCGCTTACGCCAGCTACAGATATTTATTCCGTAGGCTGCGTATTATATGAAATGCTTACCGGACAAATTCCTTTTGATGCCGAAAGTCCGGTAACTATTGCCTTAAAACATATTCATGATGAACCTGTTCCTCCCCGGCAAATTAATAGCAGTATTCCGGCAGCTCTGGAGGGAATAACCTATCAGGCCATGGAGAAACTACCGGCTAAAAGGTTTAGTTCCGCTGAACAAATGCGCAATGCCCTCCTAAATATTGGTAGCAATAACTACTCTGGATATAAGGCTGGGAATTATAATTATAATAATAATGGTAATACCATAGTAATGACTCCTATAGCTAAAGAAGGGAGGGAAAGTAATACGGGAAAAAAACGAAAACGTACTACTGTCATAGCTATTGTTGTCATTGCACTGTTAGGGTTATTCTCTGGTATGCTGTTTATGTTGGGGGGCAATTTATTTGGTAATGAAGTTATAGTACCTGATATTGTGGGAATGAATATAAATGAAGCTCATGACGAATTGGCCAAATTAGACTTAACAATGAATGTAACAGAAGAGCAATACAGTGATGAATTTGAAAAAGACAAAATAATATTTCAAGACCCGGGTAAGGAGCAAAAGGTTAAAGCAGGGAGAGAGATAAATGTTATTCTGAGTAAAGGCTCAGAAAAGATTAAAGTACCCGATGTTGAAGGTAAGGAATATGCTAATGCTGAAATAATTATACGCAATGAAGGTTTAAAAATTGGTACTGTTGATAAGATTTATGATGACAAATATAAAGAAGGCTTCATCATATCCCAGAATCCTAAAGGAGGAGCTGAAGTCGCTAAAAACACGAAAATAGACCTTTTGATAAGTAAAGGTGAAGCCCCGGCTAAGGTGGAAATGCCGAATCTGTTGGGACTTGATCTCAAGCAAGCACAGGAAGAACTATTGGCCAAAAATCTAGTCCCGGGAAAAATCACTAGAAAGGATAGCAATGAATATTATAATAATCAGGTGATTGAGCAGGATACAGCTGCTGGGGTAATGGTAGAAGAAGGTACTACTATAAATCTTTTGGTCTCCCAAGGCCCAGGCCCTATCCCTTTAACTAAAGTAGTAGAGTTTAGCTTGCCTAATGAAAACGATTACTACCAGGTTAAGGTGATTTTGCACGATGCTAAGGGGGAAAGGCAGATTTACGATGAACTACATGAAGCAGGGGATAATATAACTTTAGGAGTTAATTATTTTGGCAGCGCCAGCCTTGAAATTAAGTTAAATAATAGGCCTTTTAAAACATATAAACTATAATTTATTAAAGGAGGAGATTCATGGCCAATGATAAGGTAGAAGGCCTGGTTTTGAAAAACTATGGCGGCTTTTACTACGTGCAGGATAGTGAAAAAAATATTTATGAATGTAAACTGCGCGGAAAGATTAAGCAACAGGTAATAAGCGGAGATAAAGTGATTTTTACTCCTCTGGAAAATGGAAAGGGCATATTAGAATCTATTTTGCCACGAGATAATGAATTGCTGCGTCCACGAGTAGCCAATGTAGATCTGTTGCTTATAGTCATGGCCAACGATAAGCCTTCTCCCAGTCTGATGCTCCTGGACAGGTTGCTGGTAAATGCCTATTACCATAAGCTAACCCCTTACATTATTCTTAATAAGAATGATTTAGAGGAAGATTCCCGGGCTGCTATGATAAGGCAATATTATCCTAAGGCCGGGTTTAACTTAATAAATACTTCAGTTCACACTCAGTATGGGATTAACAATGTTAAGCAGGTTATTATAAATCGTATTGCTGTAATGGCGGGGCCTTCCGGAAGTGGAAAGTCCAGCCTTTTAAACTGTCTGGTAGAGGGTGCTAAAATTAAAACCCAGGAAGTCAGTAGGAAAATTGGAAGGGGACGGCATACTACCCGCCATGTCGAACTATACCCTATAGCAAGTGGAGGTTGGATTGCTGATACACCTGGATTTAGTGTACTTGACGTACCTGATATAGAAAGCAGTAAGCTAGCGGACTATTATCCCGATTTTAGAGAATATACAAATAACTGCAAATTTACCAATTGCCTCCATTATCGGGAAAAAGAATGCGGGCTCAAAAAAGCCGTTGCCGATGGCTATATAGCTCAATTCCGTTATGACAATTATCTAGCTATATTAAAAGAACTAATTCAGAATGAGAGGTGCTATAGTTGACATTAATAGCCCCTTCTATCCTTTCCGCTAATTTTAGCCGGTTGGGGGAGGAAATCAAAAAAGTTGAAAAGGCTGGAGCTGATTGGCTACATATAGATGTTATGGATGGCCATTTTGTACCCAACATTACTATTGGACCTCAGGCTGTCGCCGACATCAGGAAAGAAACTAAATTATTGTTTGATGTACACCTCATGATTGAAAATCCAGAAAGGTTCATACCTGACTTTTCCCGGTCTGGTGCTGATATTATCACTGTTCATGTGGAAGCATGTACTCATCTCAACCGGGTAATCAACCTGATAAAAGAAGCAGGGGTAAAAGCCGGAGTTGCCCTTAATCCCGCTACACCATTAACATATTTAGAAGAGATATTAGAAGATATTGACCTTGTGCTCTTAATGACGGTAAACCCTGGTTTTGGGGGACAGGAATTTATTCCTTCATCCCTAAAAAAAATTGATCGCACCCGGCAATTACTATCTAAACATTCAGTATCCCCCTATTTGGAGGTAGATGGTGGGATTAATGAGCAAACTGCCATTGATGTGGTTAAGTTTGGGGTACAGGTACTGGTAGCCGGTTCCTATATATTTAAATCTGCCTCTCCGGAAGCTGCTGTTGCTACCCTTAAGGCGATAAGCACTGGTATTGACCGCTAATAATAGTAGTGTTAATATTAAATAATAAAAAATAAACAAATGAATTAACAAGCTTTCTTCGGGGATGGGTGAAATTCCCTATCGGCGGTATAGCCCGCTAGCCTTTCGGGGCATGATCCGGTGAAATTCCGGGGCCGACAGTGATAGTCTGGATGGGAGAAGAGAGTCTAATGCATGCTGTATAAATATACAGTATAATCCTTTAGCTCGTCCAAAACCCGATGTTATCGGGTTTTTTTAGTTTAACAGGATGGAGTAATTACTATGGATTATTTTAAAGATCAGGAATATATGCAAAAAGCATTAGAGCTTGCTGCCCAGGCCAGGGGAAGGACGAGTCCCAACCCTATGGTAGGTGCTGTAGTAGTCAAAGATGGCCAGATTATAGGTCAGGGTTATCATATTAAGGCGGGAACCCCTCATGCTGAAGTTATAGCTTTAAGAGAAGCAGGGGCCAATGCCAGGGGAGCAACCCTTTATGTTAACCTGGAACCATGCAGCCATTATGGAAGAACTCCTCCTTGTGCTGAGGCTATAGTTAAAGCTGGCATCACCAAGGTGGTTATTGGCTGCCTGGATCCTAATCCTTTGGTGGCAGGCAAAGGATTAGAAATACTACAAAACGCTGGTATCGAAACCAGGGTTAATGTACTGCAGGAAAAAGCTTTAAAACTTAATGAAGCTTTTTTTAAATACATTAAAACAGGTCTGCCTTTTGTGAGTCTTAAAGTAGCTATGACTCTCGATGGCAAGATTGCTACCAGCACTGGTGATTCCAGGTGGATTAGTTCAGCAGATTCGCGTCAGTATGTACATCAACTTCGAAACTTTACTGATGCTATTATGATTGGAATCGGTACGGTCTTGAAGGATGACCCCTTGCTAAATACTCGTTTGGATATAAGCGATAAACGTGATCCTATTAGGGTAATTATAGATAGTAAACTTGACTTACCTTTAGAAAGCCAAATAGTTAAAACGGCAAGTAAACAGCCTACCATTGTTTTTTGTAATCATCAGGCTGATGCCGAAAAAAAAGAACTGCTTATAAAAAATGCCATAGAGATCATAGCCATAGAAGGAGGGGACATTCTCCCCTTAGAAGAGGTTTTAAGATGCTTGGGAAAAATGGGCATAATGACCCTATTAGTTGAAGGGGGAGGGGAAATCAATGGCTACCTGATGGCTAAAGGGTTAATTGATAAATTATATTGGTTTATTGCTCCCAAGCTTGTAGGAGGCAGGCAAGCTCCCACCCCGGTAGGAGGTATAGGAATACCCGTTTTAAAGGAAGCTTTGCGGGTAAAATCTATGGAAATTAGCCGATTGGGCGAAGATATCCTAATTACAGGTTATATTAATTTAATTGATTAGAATGGAAATAAACTCAGCAACCTAAATCGTGAAGCGATGCGAAACATTAGTAGTACCCGTAGGGTGGTAACCCTGGTCCTTCGGACCCACGGATTGACACGTTTTTTTGACGCTGATGGACGCTGCTTTTTATGATTTACGCTGATTTATTATTAATTAATTTGTGATTCTACTCAACAAGTCAAGTAATAAATATGCATAAGATGAATAATTGGACGTGGACCCCGAGGAATTATAAGGAATTAGAATTGCTAAAAAGAAAAGAAATACGGAGTATTTCTACAATAATTCTTAATTCTTAATTTAAAATTCTCAATTCAATACCCACTTACTTTAGGTCTGGTATTTACTCTTTTATTTGAATTATGGGTTTTCACAGAAAAGCAGTGTACGCATATTCCGTATAATGGTAATAATCCTTACAATGGTTGTATTGGTCTAATCTATATGCTACAATAACTTAGATTTTGCTAATAATCCCATATAAAAGCAACGGTGAACGGGAGAGTAAGTAAAAAGAGCAGCTTAAAGAGAGCCTGGGATGGTGAGAGCCAGGTACTGCATTTTACTGAAAATCACCCGGGAGTTTTCATGCCGAAGTAAAGTAGGTATGAACGCTAAGCTGGCGTTAACGGCATAAGTGGTATCCTGACTGAACAAAGGGGATACTATTAGGGTGGTACCGCGGAAGAATGCCTTTCGTCCCTTGGGATGGGAGGTTTTTATTTTTATTAAAGAATTCGACGAGGTGGTAACTGATGGCTAAGGGAAAATACGATTCAACTTTGAATCTCCCCCGTACAGAATTTCCCATGCGGGCTAATTTACCTAAGAAAGAACCGGAGATTCTCGATTATTGGCATAAAATTGATGTATATCACAAGGTCCAGGAAAAGAATGCTGGTAAACCGACTTTTATTCTCCATGATGGCCCTCCTTATGCTAATGGAGATATTCATCTGGGGCATACCTTGAACAAAGTATTAAAAGATATCATTATAAAATACCATTCCATGGCTGGTTATAATACACCTTATATTCCGGGCTGGGACACCCATGGTTTGCCTATCGAACAGCAGGCCATTAAGAACCTCGGAATTGACCGGCATCGTACAGATGTAGTCGAGTTTCGCAAGCATTGTAAAGAATATGCTTTAAAATATGTTGATATTCAAAGTCAACAGTTTCAGCGCCTGGGGGTAAGGGGAGACTGGGAACATCCTTACTTAACTTTAAGCCCTGAATTTGAAGCAATGCAAATAAAGGTATTTGGGGAAATGGCCCATAAGGGCTACATTTACAAAGGGTTAAAACCGGTTTACTGGTGTGCTGATTGTGAAACCGCCCTGGCTGAAGCGGAAATTGAATATGATGATAAAACCTCACCTTCCATCTATGTTAAATTCCCGGTTAAAGATGGCAAAGGGGTGGTACCGGAGGATGCATACGTAATTATCTGGACTACTACTCCCTGGACTTTACCGGCTAATGTTGCTATATCCCTGCATCCTGATTTTGACTACATTCTATTAGAAGTGAACCAGGGGAAATACGTGATTGCTCAGGGCTTGTTGGAAACAGTAGCTGCGGAACTGGGCTGGAGCGATTATAAGATAATTAAGCAGTTTAAGGGTAAAGAATTAGAACGGGCTGTATGTACCCATCCCTTTATTGCTAGGGATTCTCTGATTGTCCTTGGTACTCATGTAACCCTGGAAGCGGGAACAGGCTGTGTCCATACTGCCCCAGGTCATGGTGAAGATGACTTTTATGTAGGCCGTGAATACGGATTAGAGGTTATTTCACCGGTTGATAACAGTGGTCATTTTACCGAAGAAGCAGGTCAATTTAAAGGGCTTTTTGTGCATGATGCCAATAAAGACGTTATTGCTCAATTGGAAAAAGACCATATGCTGTTAAAAGTCAGTAAAATCAATCACCAATATCCATACTGCTGGAGATGTAAGCATCCTATAATCTATCGGGCTACAGAGCAATGGTTTGCCTCTATTGAAGGTTTCCGCCAGGCCGCATTGGAGGCTATAGATAACGTGCGCTGGATTCCTTCCTGGGGTCGGGACAGGATATATAATATGGTACGCGACCGGGGCGACTGGTGTATCTCCAGACAGCGTACCTGGGGTGTTCCCATACCCATTTTCTATTGTGAATCCTGCGGGCAGACGGTAATAGACAAGAATACTATTAATCGGGTGAGTGAACTATTTGCCGAGCATGGTTCTGATATATGGTTTAGTGCGGATGCCTCTTATTTGCTACCCGAAGGATATACCTGCAGTAATTGTGGCAGTAATAAATTCCGTAAGGAAACCGATATTATGGATGTCTGGTTTGATTCCGGTTCCAGCCATATGGGGGTATTGGAAACCTATGATGAATTAAGCTGGCCGGCAGATATGTACCTGGAAGGCAGTGACCAGCATCGGGGATGGTTTAATTCTTCCTTGTCTACCGCGGTTGCTGTGAGAGGTGCAGCTCCTTACCGGCAGGTACTTACCCATGGCTTTGTAGTAGATGAAAAAGGCAGGAAGATGTCTAAATCCCTGGGCAATGTTATTGACCCGCTAAAACTAATAAATAATATGGGTGCCGATATCTTACGATTGTGGGTATCTTCAGCTGATTATCGTAATGATGTATCCGTTTCTGATAATATAATTAAACAATGTGCGGAAGCTTATCGCAAGATTCGCAATACCTGCCGCTTTATATTAGGTAATCTTTATGACTTTGACCCGGATAAAGACACAGTAGAATACAATAAGCTTACGGAACTGGATAAGTGGGCGCTGTTAAAATTGCATAAACTAATTAAACGGGTGACCAAAGCTTATGATGATTATGAGTTCCATGTAGTTTTTCATTCCATTCACAATTTCTGTACTGTGGACCTTAGCAATATTTATTTCGATATACTAAAGGATCGGCTCTATTGTGCTCATCCCGAGGATCCGGAAAGAAAAGCTGCTCAGACGGTACTGTATGAGCTTATTAATGCTTTAGTGGTTATGCTTACTCCCATTCTGGCTTATACCAGTGAGGAAATTTACAGTCACTTACGTAAGGATAGTGATCCCGTAAGCGTCCAACTGCTAGACTGGCCTCAATATAAGGAGGAATACATTGACGAAGCCATTGAAGATCGTATGGCCAGGGTTCTGGAGGTCAGGGAAGCAGTTACCAAATCTTTGGAAGAAGCTCGGACCAAGAAAATAATTGGTCATTCTCTGGGAGCCAGTGTTACCATATATGCCGACCCCGAGTGGATGAGTTTACTTAAATCTTTCACTAACCTGGACAAGATATTTATTGTCTCCCGGGTGGAACTTAAAGACGAGGACGAACGGAGCCAGGGAGCTATTTCGCTGGAGGAATTACCAGGTATATGGGTAGATGTAGCTGCAGCACAAGGGGAAAAATGTGAACGTTGCTGGATTATTGAACCATCAGTTGGTGAACATGACGGTAATTTGTGTCGGCGCTGTTCCGAAGTAGTAGTTAAGTTGTAGTACAACCATATAAAAATGCTTATTTAGCGGGGCTAGTCCCCGCTTTTTTGTAGCTATTCTCTTACGAACAATAAATGATTTAACTGCAAGTGGAAGTCTAAGGAAAATGAACGTCATAATTCAACGATGAAATTAAAAGAAATACAGAGTATTTCTACAATAATTCTTAGTTATTAATTCTTTATTAATTGAAAAATTACTTACTATAGACCTAGTATTTACACATTTAAACTAGGGTTGTTGCAGTGGAATCATAAATAAGATTATTATTTGTCAAACATGGAATAATAATATATAAGGATGGCAGAAAAATAAGAAAATGAAGGTGTGGTATTGTGGATACCTACAATCGTTTGCAGTCTCGCAAAAGGGAACTGGAAGAAATGATTAATAATATACAGGAAAGACTTAAAACCCCTCTAGCGGAAACTATTGAAGAACTATCCTTTTATGATCAGCACCCGGGAGACATAGGCTCGGAACTATATGAAAGGGAAAAGGATAACGGTATTCTGGAATTACTAGAGCTGGAAATGGAAAAAGTCGATGATGCCCTGAATAAATACCAGCAGGGAAGCTACGGTATTTGTGAGGTTTGTCAGCAGCCAATTGAAGCTGGACGTTTAGAGAGAATAGTTAATACTACTCTTTGTGCTCATTGTGCTAAACAAAGGGAAGATAGTTTCCGTCGCCCGGCAGAGGAAGAGGTACTTATCGCCGGGGATATGTCGGATCGGGGTGAGACATTTCAGGTGGCAGGTTATGAATACTTTGAGAGTGGTGACGGTTCTGCTTCGGGTTAATTGAAAACAGAAGCTATAGGACGCGGATTCTTGAAAAATACCTTTATAAAGTATATATTACTACTAAGTAAGGGTTTAGTTAGTAATCTAATAAATGATTCTACTGCAAAGAGTAAGCATATAATAAGCCTTTGCGGCAGAATAAAAATGTAAATACTAAAGGGGGTAGGCCGCATATGAAGATTGGAATATTTACTGATAGCTATAAACCGTACACCAGCGGTGTTGTTACTTCCATATGCACCTTTAAAGAAGAGCTTGAAAAACGAGGACATAACATTTATGTTTTTGCACCCAGCTACCCAGATTATAATGAAAAAGAAGAGGATGTTTATCGGTACTATTCGATACCTTCTCCTACTAACCATGACTTTACCTTGCCCATTCCTATATATCCTGGTATGAATAGCCTGCTAAGAAAATTGGACTTGGATATTATTCATGTTCACTCCCCATTTATTACCGGAAGAGTAGGGTTGCGTTACGCTCGAAGATATCATATACCTATTGTGTTTACCTTCCACACCCTTTATGACCAGTATGTACATTATGTTCCTGTAGCGCAGGATTTAGCCCGTGATTTCGTTATTAAATACAACCGCAAATTCTGTAATCAATGTGATCATATTATTGTTCCCAGCCGGGAAGTTGAAGCTATGCTGGACAATTACAATATAAAGACTCCTATATCGGTAATACCTACAGGGGTTCCTATTGAGAAATTTAATCATGGCGATACTATGTGGTTGCGCAAAAACTATGATATCCCTGAGGAGAACCGTATTTTACTCTTTGTGGGGAGATTGGCCAAGGAAAAGAATCTGGAATTTCTGCTTGATGCCTTTAATTTAATACACAACCAAACCCCGAATACAACTTTAGTATTGACAGCTCAAGGCCCTATGGAGGCAGAGCTTAAAAATCATGCCCAAAACCTCGGACTATCACTTGAACATGATGTAATTTTTACTGGTGCTCTGCCTTTTGATACCCTGGTTAATGTCTATTATTCTGCTGACCTTTTTGTATTCTCCTCTTTAACTGAAACCCAGGGTTTGGTACTGCTTGAGGCTATGGCAGCAGGTCTGCCGGTGGTAGCAGTGAAGGCTTACGGTGTTTTGGATATGGTTGACGACGGAATTAACGGCTATCTGACCGAATGTGACATTCGTGAATTTGCAGCAGCTGTTAACCGCTTGCTTACCAATGATAATATTTACCATACATTTAGCAACAATGCTCTGAAAAAAGCTGACAGTTTATCTTCTTACAACATGGCCCGAAAAATAGAAGAGATTTATATGCAGCTTGATAACAAACAATGGCGGAGTCCGCGCCGGATAAAAGAATTAATTCGCCGAATTGGTTCTTAAGTAGTAAAAAACGAGGTGTCCCATAAAGGATAGCCTCTGCCTTTAATTTCAGCAACTTTAGGAAGCACATCTTATATCCGTAGCGGAAACTTAAGTTTCCGCTACTATTACCACTACATAGGGTAGGAAACCAGGGAAGCAGGGGGATGTTATTTTGCTTCCTTCTGAAGGAAGCAAAAATAATGTCTCCCTGCTTCCCCTGTCCTAAAATATTTTCTGGCTTAATTCCCGGTTCAAGCTGTGGTAAATTATACTTATGTGAATACGAGGAGAAGATATGATGAATTATATCCGCTTAGTGTTAGCTATTATTATTGGTAAGATCCTCATTCTTGTAAGTCGTATATTGGGTAATCAGGGGAGTAATTTCCCTGGAAGAATAGCCCGGCGCATTTATCCGGAACTACTAAGGGAATTAGCTGCCAAAATAGACGGCCCAATTATAATTGTTACTGGTACTAATGGCAAAACTACTACCAGTAATATGCTGGCTCGCATAATAAATGAAACGGGTGCTACCCTGGTGCATAACCAGATCGGGGCCAATATGATTACCGGTATTACCACTGCCTTCATTGAAAAAACCAGTATCAGCGGCCAAAAACATTTTAATTATGCCCTGCTGGAAACAGATGAAGCCCATGTCCCTTTATTACTGCGCGAGGTAAACGCCGGAATTATTTTGGTCACCAATTTCTTCCGTGACCAACTCGATCGCTTCGGGGAGATAGACCATACTATTAAGGTTATAATTGACTCTATAAAAGATAAATCTATTGACCTTATCTTAAATGCGGATGATCCCTTGACAGCGTTTTTTAATAATCTGCCAGCAGTCAACCGCTGGTATTATGGTTTTGCCCCTAGTATTTATGATAGCTTTGTAAGCAGGGAAAGCAGGGAGGGCAGGTTTTGTGTAATTTGTGGTCAGGAATTAAATTATGAACGTTATCATTATGCTCAATTAGGTAATTTCACCTGTCCGGGTTGTGGGAATAGCAATCCTAAGCCCCATTTTACCGGTCATGACCTGTCTCTGGACCCGGCCATTAAATTAATGGTAAATGACCTGTCATTACACAGTCCCTACCAGGGTTTTTATAATGCCTACAATATACTGGCAGCCGTTTCTGCTGCTAAAATTTTAGCTATTGACCCCCAATACATCCAAAAAGCAATAGCTAATTACTACCCCCGGGCAGGAAGGATGGAGACTTTTCACATAAATGGACGCCCGGTAATGCTGATTTTGGTCAAAAACCCCACCGGGCTCAACCAAAGTTTAACTGCGGTGGTGCAGAATAAACGGCCCAAAAACCTCTTCTTTGCCCTTAATGATAAGGATGGCGATGGACGTGACATTTCCTGGATATGGGATGCTGACATTGAAGTTATTGAAGAAGAAAGCAACTGCATAAAATCCATTGTCTGCTCTGGTACCCGCAGTGGTGATATGGCCTTGAGATTTAAGTATGCAGGATTCCCCGTTGACCAATTGATTATTAAGACCGATTTAAAAGAGGGACTGGAATATATCGCCGGACTGGAAGACGAAACAGCCTATATATTAAGTACTTATACTGCATTATTTCAATGCCGTAAAATTCTTATTAACCTGCAGAAGAAGTCGGGTTCAATGTCTGCGAGGTTACCTGCGCAAGGTTAGGGGAGTAAAGGGAGGACAAATCATGGCAGAATTCATAATAGCTCATATGTATCCTGATTTAATGAACCTTTATGGTGACCGGGGCAATCTGCTATGTTTAAAAAGAAGATTGGAGTGGTATGGACACCAATGTGTAATTAAGGATATATGCTTAAATAATGAGCTTGATTACCAGAGTATTGATATGCTTTTTATCGGCGGCGGTTCCGACCGGGAACAGGGAATAGTCTATCAAGATTTAATCCGTAAAGCAGAACGTTTGTATAAAGAAATAGATAATGGTCTGCCGGTTTTATGTATCTGCGGTGCCTACCAGCTGCTGGGTAAATCCTATACAGGAGTAGAAGGAGAGGTTATGCAGGGGCTGGGCTTTTTCGATTTCTATACTCAGGGTTCGAAAAACCGGTTGGTTGGCAATATATTAATCAATAGTAATATTACCGGAGAAGAAATAAGTGTAGTCGGTTTCGAAAATCACGCTGGTCGTACCTATTTTAAGGATAAGGGACTAAAACCATTAGGACATGTAGTCAAAGGCCATGGAAACAATGGTGAGGATAGAAGTGAGGGTATTAGCTATAAAAAGCTCATCGGTACCTATCTACATGGTCCCTTACTGCCCAAGAACCCTGCTATTGCTGACTTCTTTATTAAGGCTATGGCTGAACGCAAGGGAATTACCATAAATAAAGTACTGGATGACACGATGGAAAATTTCGCTCATGAGCAAGTGAAATATCAGATTTTAAATAGTTAAAAATGGTAGCAGGTATATATTTACCGCAATGGGGCAAATTATTAGGTATTAGGATTTAAAGGAGTGTTTGCCATAAAATACGCTTCTATAACTAATACCGATACTTTCCCAGCCGATATATTTAATGAACGATTGCAAGAGGTACTATCCTGCGACAATTACGGAATCAATCAGATCTTAAACTACCTTGTGGAAAATAAAGGTAAAATGCTGCGCCCCCGTATGGTGTATTTAACGGGATCACTATACCCGAATGATAAGGATACCTTAAGGGATATAGCCGTAGCGGTTGAGCTTATTCATATGGCTTCCCTGATTCATGATGATGTAATTGATAATTCCCAATTGCGCCGGGGAAAGCCCAGCTTAAATCACAAATGGGGGAATCAGGTTAGCGTATTGACCGGAGATTTCCTTTTTGCCGCAGCTTTCAATCTTATTAGCCAGTGCAATCAATCCCGGATAATGGAGAATCTTACAACAACTATAAAAATCATGTGTTCTGGTGAAATAAAACAGCTGGGAATGCTTTATAACTTAAACCTCAGTGAAGAAGATTATTATGATAAAACCTACCGTAAAACTGCCTGTCTTTTCGCTTCCAGCTGCAAAGTGGGGGCTATTTTAAGCCAGGCTCCGGAAAAGGAAATAACTTTGCTGGAGCAGTTTGGATTATATCTGGGCTATGCTTACCAAATTATCGACGATGTACTTGATTTTGTTTCTGATAGCAGTCTATTGGGGAAACCTGCAGGAAGCGATTTAAGCCAGGGGAATATAACTCTCCCGGTTATCTTGGCACTGCAAAACCGCGACTATGGCCGAAAGCTTAGACAGCTATTACAAAATAGCCCTATAAACTCCAGAAAGTTAAAACAGATACAGGCAATATTAGAAAAAAGCGGTGCCTTAAAAGAATCAGTTCTAATATCCCGTTACTTTCTGGATTTGGGTATGAAAGTCTTAAATCAGTTTCCTGGCAATCCAGCCATAGAAGAATTAAAGCAATTAAGCCATTACCTTTTGGATGGCTATTATCAAAAACTTAATATTGCTAATAAACCCGACTACTATTGGGAACCTGCTGTAGAGAAGTATGTCAACTACAGTAATGTTAATTCTCAGGGGGGCTAATAAATGCAGACACCATATCATACTGAACTACCGAAGGGTGAGCTTGAAATCCTTTCAGTTTGCGGCCAAACACGCCTAAATATACTGCTTAAATATATTATCCTTATTTTGCCCCAGGTTAAAAAACTGCTCCGGTACTGGGAAGCTGAAGCTAAGAAGTGTAAAGATCCAGAGCTGAGGCGGCAAGCCCTGGCCAGCCTGGATAAAAAGGCTTTCCACTGCCAGGGAGGAGCTGTGTATGCGGTAAACTGTCAGCAGTTGAGTTATATCACCTTAAGGCTCATAGTCGCTTACCAGACCATTTGTGATTACCTGGATAACTTATGTGACCGGGCGGGTTCTACTGACGAAAAAGCCTTTACCCAGCTGCATCGTGCCCTTATTGATGCTCTTACCCCGGATAGTAACATTAATGATTACTATGCCTATTACCCCTACCGGGATGATAGTGGGTATCTCGTAAAACTAGTAAATGAGTGCCGTTCCTGTATAAAACAACTTCCTTCCTATCAAGAGGTATATAATGATATATGCAAACTAGCCGGGTGGTATAGTGATTTACAGGTAAAAAAACATCTTGATCCTGATATTAGGGAGCAGGTCTTATTCCAATGGGCCAGGCAGCATTTAATCGACTATCCCGAAGTCTTGTGGCAGGAGTTTGCTGCCGCTACTGGTTCCACTCTTGCGATTTTTGCTCTTTTTACCCTGGCAGCTAACGGAATGACAGATGAGATACACCGCCGCAAAGTTATAAAAGCTTACTTTCCCTGGATTTGCGGCCTGCATATTTTGCTGGATTACTTTATTGACCAGCAGGAAGACCGTGAGGGCGGAGATCTTAATTTTACCTTCTATTATTCTAATGAAGCTGAAATGATGCAGCGCTTATTAATCTTTGTGCAAAATGCGAGAAATAATGCTATCAGGCTTCCTACTGCAGTTTTTGAAAATTTGATAGTTGAAGGTCTCCTGGCTATGTACCTGTCTGATAAAAAGGTTATGGATCAGGAACTGGAACAACAAGCGCAACTACTGATTAAAGAAGCCGGGCCAGGTACCAGGAAGGTTCTTAACCTTTGCCATATAGTGAGAAAGACTTTGTTGGTAAACTAGATATTCATCCTCCATAAATCTACTTGTTCTTAATAATTAAGGTGACGAGCCCTTCTATTGTTGTTAAAATAAAAAAAACAATGAGGAGGTTAGCACATGGCCGATGTAATTGACTATCAAATATTTGGCGGCGACATGCAGATAGTGGAAATTGAACTGGACCCTGGTGAAGGAGTAAGGGCTGAAGCTGGGGCAATGATGTACATGGAACAGGGTATAAAGATGCAGACGGGAACGGAAGGCGGCCTTTTCAAAGGATTTAAGCGCTTATTTGCCGGAGAAAGTTTTTTCATCACTACTTTTCTCAATAATGCCAACCGGAAACAAAAAGTAGCTTTTGGTGCACCTTATCCCGGTAAAGTAGTTGCCCTGGATTTAGGTAAATTAGGGGGCAGCTTTATCTGCCAGAAAGACGCATTTTTATGTGCTGCGCGCGGCACAGAGATAGGAATAGCCTTTAATAAACGTATAGGTGCCGGCATATTCGGCGGCGAAGGATTCATTCTCCAGAGATTGGAAGGCGACGGTATGGCCTTTATCCATGCTGGTGGTACCGTGATTGAGAAAAACTTGGCTCCGGGTGAAGTGTTACGGGTTGACACTGGTTGTATAGCTGCCTTTGCTCCCACTGTGGACTATAATATTAAGTTTGTAGGTGGCTTTAAGAACGCTCTCTTCGGCGGTGAAGGTTTATTTTTAGCTACCCTAACTGGCCCTGGGCTGGTATATCTGGAAAGCCACCCCTTTTCTATCCTGGCTGACCGTATAATAGCTGCCAGTGGAATTACTAAAGACACAGGTGAAGAACGCGGCGTATTAGACAGCCTCCTGGGTGAGGACAAATAAAAGATGAGATAGATTTGAAGATAATGTAGATCTCATACATAATATTGCAAACAAAAGGATCTTACCTAACTACTATAAAAGAGAGGTAAGATCCTTATTCGTTACCTTTCATTTACTACATGCGGCAAAGCCTTCCTCAGCCATTTCTTGCGGCGGTAGATTATGATAAAGGTCAAAGCCCGCCAAGTCCAATCACTTACGAAAAGCAGCCATACATAGCTTATAGGAAACTCCCAAACGCGAATAAATAAATACATCAAGGGCAGACGATAAAGCCAGGTAAAGGCAGTGCTTATTATCATAGGGGTGCGGGTATCACCTGCACCTTTTAGAATTCCCCCTATAACCGAGCAAAGTGCTATCCCTACCTGTTCCATAGCAGCGATACGAATAAGGATAGCGGATATAGCTATCACATGACGATCATTGGTGAAAAGCCCGGCTATCTGATAGGGAAATAAGGCAAAAACCAGGGTGAATATACTCATAAAAAACATGGAAAACTCAATACTGCCCCGGGCTGCCTTCTGCAAGGCTATTCTGTTCTGGGCTCCTACTGCCTGTCCTACAAGTGCGGTAGCTGCTATAGCTATGCCAAACCCCGGCATATAGGAAACTGACTCCACCACAATAGCTAGCTCATGGGAGGCAAAAGCTAAGGTGCCTACATGCACGATTAAAAACATTGAAAGTAAATTAGCTGCAGTAAAAAAGAAATTTTCAGTCAGGCTAGGGATTCCTAAATTAAAAATCTTCCGGTAGGTAGATAAATTAATTTTAAGAATTGAATCCAGATTCACGTGCAGGTCACTATTCCCCCGGAAAAGGAAAATTATGGCCAAAATGAATCCTACCCCATGAGCTGCTGAAGTAGCTGCTGCAGCACCGGCAACTTCCATGCGGGGAAATCCCCATAGTCCATAAACCAGTACAAAATCCCCTACCACATTTATAACATTAACCACCAGAGCAATTATCATAGGAATGTCAGTGCGGCCCAGCCCCCGAAAAACTGAATTAGACATGTAAAGCCCCAAAGCCAGGGGAGAAATACTAAAGGTTATCAACAAATAACCCAATGCCTGATTATAAACAGCGGTTTCTACGGAAAAAAGCTTTAGAAGAGCGGGAGAATAGATTACACCCAATAAGGCTACAGCAACACCCAGCACAATGGATAACAGGAAAGTATGGCCTGCCACCTGGCTAACCACGTCTGATTTACCGGCCCCTTTGGCCTGGGCTACCAGAATGGATGAACCGACAGCCAGAGCTTCCAGAAATAATATTACAGCAAAGAAAACTTCTGCTCCCAAACCCACCGCAGCCAGCGGCACTGCCCCCAACCGACCCACTACGGCAATATCCACCAGCCCAATTACCATATACATGATCATTTCCATCATGGCCGGCCAGGAAGTCTTAAAGATTTGCGATCTTAAGGCTTGGTCTTTTAAGATAAGCATAATTACTACTCCCAATAAGTTAACAATTATCTGTATATTTTAATTGATTTTGGTGTTAGATAAAAGTTGGAGATAACTCGGGTAAAGATTTAAGAATACTTGAAATTTTCCCGAGCTTCGATTAATATATTAGCAGCACTTTACTTTAAGTGCTAACAAATAATGATAATATAAAAAGACTTTTGATATAAATAAGTGTGATCTTAATTATATTGGGAGTGTTTTTATATTATTAGTAATACAATAAAACTCGGGAACACTCCCTATTTTTAGGGAGTTTTTTATTTGGAAAGGAGGGGGTATCTAAACTAGTCATGGTCTTTCCACATTTCTAGCTACTTTCAAACTACTATTAGGAGGGATATCATATGTCAGCTATTAAGATTGCTATTGTAGGTGTGGGGAACTGTGCTAGTTCTTTATTGCAAGGTCTGGAAATGTATAAAAATAATCCCCAAAACATTATTGGGCTGATGCATAATGAGGTGGCTGGTTACAAACTCAGCGATATTAATGTAGTGGCTGCTTTTGATGTGGACAAGCGTAAAGTTGGTAAGACATTGAAGGAAGCTGTTTTCGCCAAGCCCAACTGTACTAAGGTCTTCTATGCTGATTTGCCGGATTACGATATAGAAGTCAAAATGGGGCCGGTATTAGACGGTGTATCTGAACATATGGCTGATTATAGCGAAGACCGAGCTTTTGTCGTTGCTGATAAAGAACCATGTGATGTTGTTAAAGAGCTTAAGGAAAGCGGAGCAGAAATACTTATCAATTACTTACCCGTTGGTTCTGAGAAAGCTGCCAGATTTTACGCTGATGCTTGTTTACAGGCTAATGTAGGCTTCATAAATGCTATGCCTGTTTTTATTGCTTCTGATGAAACTTGGGCGAAAAAGTTTGAGGAAAAAAATATCCCTATTATTGGTGATGATGTCAAGAGCCAAGTGGGGGCTACCATTATCCATCGAACCTTAACCAAACTATTTGAGAACCGCGGAGTCATTTTGGATCATACTTATCAGTTAAACTTTGGCGGAAATACAGATTTCCTCAACATGTTAAATCACAGCCGGCTAAGCTCCAAGAAAAAATCTAAGACTCAGTCGGTGCAATCGGAACTTAAGGTTGCTTTAGATAGTAATGATATTCATATCGGGCCTAGTGATTATGTACCCTGGTTAAATGACAATAAAATTTGTTATATTCGCATGGAAGGCAGAGGCTTTGGTAATATTCCTTTAACTGTGGATGTTAAACTTTCGGTAGAAGACGCGCCCAACAGCGGAGGCGTCATGATTGATGCCATAAGGTGCATGAAGCTGGCCCTGGACCGCAAAATTGGCGGTATTTTATATTCTATTTCGGCCTATACCATGAAGTCACCCCCTATTCAGTATACAGACACGGAAGCCAAAAAAATGGTGGAAGATTTTATTGACGGCAGGAGGGAACGTTAAATGAAAGCCGTCCTACTTGCGGCAGGTGAAGGAAAGAGGTTAAGGCCTTATTTTCCGAGGCCTAAGCCTCTTGTGCCATTATTAGGGCTTCCTTTGCTAGAACGCAACATTCTTTCTTTGCGGGAATGTGGTATTAAAGAATTTATTATTATAACCGGATACCAGGCCGAGGAAATAGAAAGACATTTAGGGAATGGAGAAAAAATAGGGGTTCAGATAGATTATTTTTACAATTCTGATTGGGAATTAGGTAACGGGGTATCAGCTTACACCTTGCGAAAAAAGGGTTTTGAAGATAATAAATACATATTAATGATGGCCGACCATGTATTTGAAATAGATGTTTTCAAATCCTTTATTGCTGCTGCCCATGACCTTAAGGCAAATGAAGTTTTGCTAGCTGCTGACCGGCGACTGGAAAAAGTTTATGACTTAGAAGAGTGTACTAAAGTTGAAAGTCATCAGGATTACGCCCTTAAATTGGGCAAAGGCCTGCAAAAATATAATGCTGTCGATTGCGGACTTTTCATCGGCAACAGAGCACTTTTGGATGCACTTGCCAGCTCTATCAATAGTGGATGTTATGCCCTTACTGATGGGGTAAACCTGCTAGCAGAATCACATAAAGTCAAGCTATTTTATGTGGAAGGTAACTGGGTTGATGTAGACGATATTGACAGTTATAAATACTGTGAAAAGATGCTCCTGCAATCGCTAATACCTCCCAAAGATGGTTTTATTTCTCGCAGTATTAATCGCAAAGTGTCTCTTCGAATTACTAAGCTCATAGCTCAAACTGCCATCACCCCTAATCAAATTACACTGTGCTCTTTTTTGACTGCCGTGATGTCAGCTATATGTTTTGCGCTTGTAAATCCTATTATTGCCGGGCTATTAGCCCAGCTCACTTCTATATTAGATGGAGTTGATGGAGAAATTGCCCGCTTAAAGTTCTTGCGGAGTAATTACGGAGGAATTTTTGATGCGATGCTGGATCGCTATGCAGATTTTTTGATTGTTGTTGGCATGACTTATTCCTGGTATATTACTACCGAAAACTATCTGGCCTTGTGGATAGGTGCTGCTGCCCTTACTGGAATGCCCCTATCAATGCTTTTCAAGGAAAAGTACCAGAGCCTTACTGGCCAATCTTATATACCAGAAATCCATGACGGTATTTTACGCTATCTCCCCGCTAATCGTGATGGACGTTTATTTATCATCATGCTAGGCGGAATATTAAATCTAGTTCCTGTTACCCTGGTAATTCTTGCAGTTATTACCCATTTGCAAGCCTTGTTCCGCCTTTATAAGGCCCGCCGGATAATATAAATACTATATTTATTCGTTTTCATATGGAACAGCTTGCCTTTGGGTAAATATGTGATTAGTCAAGTTGAATTCCCGCAATATAGCCATGGCCTCGCCTAAGTATTCACCCAACTCATCCAAGGAATGGGCATCGGATCCAACTGTAAATATATTAATACCTGATTTTGCCGCTTGGGCTACTATTTCCTTAGAGGGGTGAAACTCCTTTAATCCCCGGCGGCGGCTTGAAGTATTGATTTCCAGCCCCATGCCCCTTTGGGCCATTTCTTTAAAAATAGGTTCAATTACTCCTTCATGGAGGTTTAATATCTCCGAGCCAAAATACCTGCTGCCATAGCGCACATAAAGATCCAAATGAGCTATGCAATCGAATAATCCCGTGGCAACTGCTTCCTGCAAGGTTTCAAAATAATCCTGACGTACTTGGGCCAAATTTCTTGGTTTGAAATACCGTGGACTTTCCTTCATGGAAGAAATGGCAATATGGTCAAGGCAATGGATAGCGCCTAATACAAAATCGAAAGGATAATTATTTAGTATTTCTTCTATATCTTTTTCAGAACCAGGAAGATAGCCTACTTCCACTCCGGCCTTTACTTTAAGATTGGAACCTTTAAACAAATCTTGCGCTTGGCCAATCTCATTAAAATAACTATCCAACCAAACTCGGTTAAAAACTGATACCTTTTCTCCTTTCACCATAACAAAATTGTCTTTTTCCCTTCGTACCGGATCCAGTTCCACATGAGTAGTGAAACATATCTCGGCTAAACCTAATTCCAATGCCCGGTAGCAATATTCTTTTATTTGTACCGCAGAAGCATCTATAGAATAGTCGGGATGAATGTGATAATCGGTTTTTACAGATTCCATCTGGTGCTACAAACCTCCTCCTAATCATGTATATAACACAATATAGCATTATTGCAAGGAGGTTGAGGACTTGTCTGTGGATGTATGGCTGATGGAACGTAAATATGTAGCTTATCCGGTTAAGTAGCTCAGGTTAATCTTGAATTTTCTAAGTGGACGGAAGTGTTGTTAGACGCACAGTTGACGACTGCATTGCTGGATAGCTCACCCATAAAGCCCACATCCTAAACATCAATGGCGAAAGCTATAGTTTAAGCAGGCTCTGGCCAGGCAAACTAATTTCTGACCAGCAAATGACATAATTATTGTTTGATGTTTAACGCCCGGTCTCTTGTGCACTACTTCTAAGAGATTTCCCTTAATGGAAGCTTTGGTGTTTTATATGATATCTTTGTATCATCGTTAGCATCCTTTCTTTCTACTCCCTTTGTCCTTGCAAACAAAAGGGTAGTATATTTTAAGGGTGCTGGCGATGATTTTTCTATTTCATTGCTGTTTTTTATTTTCCCATAAACATGAAAAGGTGTAAAAAAGTATAGGACATGGACGCAGTTACTTTTTAAGATAGAGTTGATCACACAATTCGCCAGAGTAGTTGCCGGTTAGCTATAGCTACCAGGTGTCAAATCAAATTTGCGAAGAACCGTTGACGCTACCATAAAAAAACTCCCCAAATAGGGAGTGATACTCGATTACAAGTTAATTTAGCTAGTTATACATAGAGGCGCAACGTTTTCATTATTAGCAAGGTGAGCAGCTCCTTACCGAATCGCGAATTCGGTTCTGATCATATTTTGCTATAATCTGTGCATAGCATTTTATAGTGTAATTCATCTAATTAAACACGATCACGAAAATATGCTTCCACTAATTCAAGAGCAAAATCACCCATTTGACGACGTTCATCCTCGCCATCATACAATCTGGGCAGGCCACTGTTTTCACATAAACGATTCACTGAGTTTATCAAGCTGATTAAACTATTGTGTACCAGGCTTCTCTTTTTATCGATTTCTGCCACCTCTTGGCTGTGCTCAATACTGTTATTCCACCTCTGCATTTGCAGCTTCCAGGTATGCTCACATACCACAGCTATATATCGATTAGCCGTTTCCAGCAGCCGGTAAACCATAGCAATTTTCTGCTGGGCATTATCCTGGGTTCGCAGAGCTTCGATTAAGTTAATAATTTTTTCTTTATGCATCCTTTTACCCTGGTGATAAAGTATGCTTTCGTCAAAATAGTAGTTACATGTAAGTGAAGATTGTTCTACTTTTCATTTAGTATCTTGCTGGGAGATTGTAAAATGGGTTGTTTCCTGAATTCATTTCTCTCTTCGTGGGGAACTCCCTCTCGCTCTATTTCCATATAACGGGTCTTCTCCAGCCATTTGTTATTTTCCATATATTACTTATCATAACGCAGCATAGCCCATAACTCTTTTATTCGCGGAATGGACCATAAATCATTAGCAGAATTGGCCACTACTTTTTCTTCATCGGGAAGTGCAGCCCAAATATATCTTGAAAACTCAGTTTTAAAGTCTATATTATTTTTTTCAACAGGTAAATACCATTGTTTATTATCAAATAGCTTTTCGTACCTGCCAGCGTTGCCAGCGCTGTCTCCGGTACGATTACTGATTACCAGCGTGGGTTTTATGCGAATCGATCCCAATCCCAAAGGTTTCCCCATACCAATTTTGTGAGCACACTCCGACGGCAAATCCATAACAAACATTAAAGCCCCTAACTCAACATCGGACAGGTTTTCAAAACGGATTCGCCCTGAAAATATCGTTCCTTCTCGTACCGGTCTAATTAAGGTCAATTGCGATTTTGCTTTTTCCTTTTCTCTCTCGGTAGCCTCCCACTGATAATCACCTTTTTGTGGAGTCATCCGATGCCAGTAAAGCTTGTACCCCCTAATATAAGTGTCGTCATTCCAGTCCGCTATCTCGTCGCCTTTTGGAACTAAATAATGCTGCACAGTAGTAGGCTTTGGAGTTGACAGAACTCTGGGTGACAATGCAGGATATTGTCCAGCATTTTTGATCATCGTCGCATCTTCGAAAAATACTCTTCCAGCGAATTTATCTGCATTACCAAATATGGCTGTAGCTATGTCTATACCCTCGAATTCTCTATTCTTTTCCGGTATATGATCCTTCACTTGTTTGTCATATGCAAGCCGAAACATGGGTGTATGTCCAAACGACTTTATGTTGCCTTTACTATCCTTGATATAGAAACAAGGAACCCCATCAGCATTTTCTTCAAGCATCTTGAGCAGGTTGGCTTCCGGCTTCCTGCCCATGTCTTCCTTATAGCTCTTTATTATATCCTGATCAACTTCTATTCTTCCTTCATCTTTAGGACAATGAATAACCGCGTGCAGATGCTTTTTATTCCCCATGCTGCCTGACAATACTAAATAGCCCTTTTCATATCTTTTGTTCGACTCAGCCTTATCATGTCCTAATTCAAAACATTTATTTTCAAGTAATGTATACTGCGGCTTTATATTTTTCTCATGACGATTTTTAACTTTTTTCTTTGCTGGAATAAAAGAAACTGGATAAAAATTAAATCCATCACGCAGTTGAGTGACTTGTTTTCCCTCATCATTTACCGTTACAATTTCCCACTTTGATTCATTCGCTTTTTGTTTGTCTTCGGTTTTAGCTTCAGCATGAATTCTATATATCTGCTGCTTTTCCAGCGGATATATAGAATATT
>ENA-OWOZ01000814-OWOZ01000814.1-bioreactor-metagenome-genome-assembly--contig:-NODE-814-length-34586-cov-3.934104_pt1 | contig 34586 bp, 28 predicted proteins | sample MGYA00238140_ERZ651804 | MGnify/ENA primary metagenome ERZ651804 (study PRJEB26910, sample SAMN07631232) | bioreactor metagenome | isolation source: Switchgrass digestor | place: USA: Dartmouth... | reverse complement strand
CTGGCCGGGCAGGACCTTTCTTTTCAAGGGGACCGCTTTTATGCTGAAGGGATAGGTGTGGTGCGGGCGGAAAATGTAAGGGAAGAAGATAAAGCCGATGCCTTTGAGGTAGAGGCGAATAACGGAGAAATGGTTTTGACAAACAAGTCCTTTAACAGAATGCGGAAGAGCATAGAATCGTTTATTAAACACACAAATCTGAAAAGGATAGTAAACACCTCTCCGACAGGAGCTAAAATCGCCGGAACTGTTTATATGGAGTGGCCGCAGATAATCGATGAACTGTCAGTTGCCCAAAACTGCATGGGAATTACCTTCAAGCATCATGATGCAAAAAACAGCCTGAGGGCAGTCAAAAGGCGAATAAATGCAGTTTTAAAAGATATAGAAATAGCTTTTCAGAATGTAATAAAAGAAATGAGAAAAGTATTGTCAGAGGGTCTTGATGAAGAAAAAGGGGAGGTGTTTTATGAGCGCCTTACCCGATCTATTTCGCATCTGACAGGGAACAGAGCATATGCTGCTTTTATACAACCCATGGTCCGCAATGAAGACCACCTGCTGGGAAAAGCTGTCCTTGATCTGCCTAGGATGAACTGGGATGAAAAGAAAACATTTGTCAGCAAAGACCTGATGATGTACCTGCGTGGTGTGGAGTTATCCATCATTAAACTGAAAAAAGTGATGGATAGCTGGGGAGATTAATCAAAGGCAGGGCAATTTCGGGAACAGGGCGTTGCCTTTTTTGTTATGGATTATTTAGCAGAAGGGTATTTTATAAATATTGGACTAATAAATGGACGACCGGTACAAAGAGTTGGAACAGCCCCGGCAATTACGTGTTGCCATAAGAAAGGGACAATCTACAGCCTTAGGGTGGAAGAGGGAGATTCTCATGATCAGGGACCTGCTCCAGGGGAAAATAGTTATCACTGATTACAGGATCAATGACTACATCGAACAGCACTACAAACAGTCATTTGATGACAGGTTAAAAGATGTGAAACTCTATTTTATAGATGAAGGTCTGCGTCTCTGCGCCACAGTAAAACCCCACAGGATGCTGCCCGATGTGGTGGTTGATTTGCACTTCTCCCTTGATTCCTTTGAATTCACCCCACAGGCACACATTTTCACCTTAAAGCTTGCAGAAAAACCGGAGTTTAGATTCCCAGAGCAGGGGAACAAGCTTTATATGGGAATGCTAAGCTATATTTTTAACAAAGCCGCGGGATCTAAAAGAGCCATTGAAGTATTAAGAAAGAATCTGAATAAAACCGGGTTTCTCAGCTGGGATAATGGCCTGATTGCCATCGACCTGGACAAACACCCTGAAAAAGAGAAACTTTTCGGGAAAAGGGTTCCCATCATTGGTGCGAAGCTCTTTGATTTTGTAGGGATTAAAGAGATTATATTCGGGGAGGGTGAGGTTGTCCTAAAACCTAAGATTTATTCCCAGGAATTTCTGAAGAACTGCCAGCAGCTTTTTGAACAGGCCGCTGAGAAAGTGCGCCAGGAGGAGCCTGCTGCTATAACTGAGAAAAAACAGACTTTCTTTCGTTTAGTAGAGAGGGTAAAAGAATATCCTGATGCACTCCAGGCTCATGTGGAAAGAGAGTTTCCCAAACTAAAAGAATGCGCCGGTAAAATCGGCGGCAAGCTACGGGATGGGCTGAACTATTTATGGGAGGCCATGCGGGATCCTGCCGTTCCCAGAGAGGCAAAGTTTATGGCCATCGCTGCACTGCTCTGTTTTGTCAGCCCCATCGACCTTATCTCCGATATCCTTCCCGGCGGCTATGCTGATGATGGTGTCGTTTTGGCACTGGCTGTCAAAGCCGTTGGGGATATCATTGCCCATCACAAGAAGTAACATCCAAACGATCACCGACCGATCACTCACTCGGTACCAGGCTTGCTTTTTTGCTTTATTTAACAGCCTGTCCGTGGTTAACACCGGGGTGAAAATCACTCGGTACCATGCTTGCTTTATTGCTTTATTTAAATTAGTGACTCAACTCCTCAGACTTCTGACGTTTGGCTTCTAACTACTGATGGCCATTCTTTTTCTGACTTCAGACCTCTGGCATCTGAGTTCCATTTCAGCCAGGCTTGCTTTATTGCTTTATCCAACAGGTACGGTACCGATTAACACTGTTATTATCCAGGTGCCCGGCTTGCATTATTCTTTTATTCACACTTCCAACCTTTCACTTTACACCTCTCAATCGCCAGGCTTGCTTTTAGTAACTTGCCCATGGTTAGCATCGGTGTGTCACTTTTTGCTATTAAGCAGATTGGGTTACCCATGTCTTGACGCACAATCTCTTTTCAGACCTCTGACTTCTTGTTTCCGACCTCTATTTCAGCCGGGCTTGCTTTATGCCGGGGGACTGTCCCGCCGCCGATCCCCCGCGCGATGACCCATCAATAACTGTCATTTACCACCATAAAAGAAAATAATTGCAGGAATTGGTATTAATATTGTCGAATCAAGGTATGTATTGGAAAATTGCTAGTGTTTAGGATAAATTACACCTATCATCAAGGTCCATAGGCCGCAGCTGAATTAATACAATAGTGGCTTCACAGGTGGTGGGCCCTGGGCAAGGTGGCGGCCTGTCCTAGGTGAATTACTGCAGTAGCAGTTTCACAGGTTTATGCCCCAATTTCCGGGAAAAACGATAAATGGCATCCAAGAATTAAATTAACGGAGATAGTGCCATGCTTACATCATCTCAAATTATGTCTGAGTTTATCCAAGCCCTGCAAGAAGAGGTTAAGGCATTAAAAAGTAGCCGCATCGCTAGCAGTGTCATGGTGTTTAATGGCCAGTTATACAGAAAATATTCTGAGCTTTACATTTATCTTTTTCATTTAGAAAATTTCCTGGCAGTTGTCGATGACATACCTGCTGAAATAGAAATAGATGGCCAGAAGTATCATTGCCAAATTGTCTCTGTGCAGGGGTTGCAGGTTGAGATCGCACTTGAAAAATATTTTGGTGAAGCCATCGCCGAGGCAAGGATCTATACAAACAACTGGTATTTACTTGAACTGCTGCGCAAAAAATATGAAGAGGCACTCAAGCGTGGTGAAAAATTTAGGGTAAGTGAACAACTGTTTGCAGGTGTATCCAGGGTTGTCAGCTCAGGACAAGAACCCCGTTTTTCCCCTTCAATACAGCTGAATGATTCGCAAAAGAAAGCGGTTTTCGCCTCCTTTTCTAGATCTCTGGCTATCATATGGGGGCCTCCCGGAACTGGCAAGACAAAAACCATTGCCAGGGCAGTAGAGGCTCACTTAAATGCCGGACGGCGCGTCCTTTTAGTATCCCACGCGAACATTGCAGTGGATGAGGCGCTGGAGGATATTGCCGAACACCTTGAGGAAACTGCTTTTTACAAAGAAGGCAGGTTAATCCGCCTGGGGATCCCTCATAAAAAAACACTGGAAGAAAAATACCCGCTGGTCTTATTGGATAATGCTACTGCTCTGTTGAGTAAACACCTGATCGATGAAAAAAATAAGCTTCTTCAGGAGAGGGAACAAATAAACCGTTTTCTGGAAAACTATCAGTCTTTGACCGCTGTGGAATCTTCGATTGATAGTTTATCAATAGAATATGCGGATATCGGGCGGTTATTGTTTAATATCAACGATAGGATCAAGCTCATTAAGACAGAAATTGATAATCTTAAGAGCCAACAAAAGATATATAAGGAAAAATTGGACTCAGCTTTGCAGGCGGGTGTTTTGAAAAGGCTGTTTTACCGGCTGGATCCGCAGAAGATCCAGCAGGAATTGGAACAGGTGAGTATGAGCATCGAAGCAAAAAAACGCGTTTTGAGTGAACAGGAGAATAGCTATGCTGAGGTAAAAACAAAGCTGCGAAAAAAGGAAGAAGAATTAAACAAGGCAAAAGATGATTTTGCAAAACAGTTGGCCAGCCTTGGAATAACCAAAGACCAATTAAAATCCACAAGAAAAGAGAATGAAGAGCGCCTCAATGATATTAATTCCCGCATTAATGAATTAGATCAGGCTCTGGGAGAAATGCAGAAAAAGGTGTTAGGGGAAGCTCGTTTGATTGCTACAACTCTAACAAAAACTTATACCAGCAAACAGTTCCCACCCCAGCCTTTTGATGTGCTTATTATTGATGAGGTGAGTATGGCACCTCTGCCGCATATTTTTTGGGCGGCCAGTAAGGTTACTGATTATGTAACACTGGTCGGCGATTTCAAGCAGCTTTCTCCCATCTGCGTTTCTGAATACGAGGTTGCGGAAAAGTGGCTTAAACGAGACATATTTGAATTATTGGGTATCGAAACTGTTGAGGATGCTTGCCAAGATGAAAGGGTTTCCCTTTTGGATACACAATACAGGATGGCGCAACAGTTAGCTGCAGTGCCTAACAAACTCTTTTATAGTGGTTTATTAAAAGATGGCCCTCATACAGATAAATTTTATTTAGACGAACCTATAAGCGGTAAAAATCACCTGGTTTTAGTAAACACCTCACCATTAAATCCCTGGGCCAGCCGTTTATCCACAAGCGGGCGTTTTAATATTTACAGTGCGCTGATTTCAACCTCACTAGCCCGTAGGGTGATGAACTACAACAATGGTGAAAGGGTGGGTATTATAACCCCGTACAGGGCGCAGGCGCGCTTGATTAACAAAATCGCCAAGGATTGGGGTATCTTGGATCGGATTCGGGTAAGCACTGTACACAGCTTTCAGGGAGGAGAAGAGCAGGTAATTATCTTCGACTGTGTAGAGGGGCCTGGGGTACCCCGGTGGTCCATGCTAGATCAGAATGCGTATGCAGATGCTTGCCGTCTGCTAAATGTAGCTATAACCAGAGCAAAGTGCAAAATATTCATGGTTGCACACAAAGACCACCTGTTTTCGGAATTGAAGGGGGACGCAATTATTTTGAGTATTATCGAAAAATACTGTTCAGAAGGATGTGAGATAACTTCGGAAAATTTAATAGACAGTTATTTGGCTGCTGATTTCGAAAAATGGGCAGATGCTTTGCTAAGTGCTGGCAGCGATTTCGATCCATCACAAAACAGTTTATATACAGAGAAGAATTTCTGGCCGGCATTTTTTTCGGATTTGCGCTCTGCGGAAGAGAGTTTGGTAATTATGAGTCCCTTTATCTCACTAGGAAGAGCAGGGAAGTTGATGGATTATTTCAGAGCTCTGATTGGGAAAGGTGTTTCTATTTGTATATACACCAGGCCAATATCTCAGCAGGGCCAAAGCCTTGCAACCCATGCGGAGAGTGTGATAGACCAACTGGAGAGTATTGGGGTCAAGGTTATTCGGAGGAATAAGATGCATCAAAAGATCGCTATTATAGATGGAAAAGTGGTATGGGAAGGGAGTTTGAATATTCTTAGCCATATAGATGGTAGAGAACAGATGCGCCGCATCGCAGAGCAAGAAACGGCCAAAGAAATCATACGTCTCCTAGAGCTTGACCAATCTGAAGCTGAGGGAACAGAGCGGTTCTGTCCGGTGTGTCTTGAAAAAGGAATAAAAAGCAGAATGGTGCTCAAGAAGGGACGCTATGGTGCATTTTATAGCTGTGAACGTTTCCCTGAATGTCGGCATGCGGAAAATTTAAGGAGGCATAAGTTTTCCTAGTACCTCACTCAGTGCCAACCGACCGTTCAGGGAGACATCGCTCTGCTTTATTTAAATTAATGAGTCAACCCCTCAGACTTCTGACGTTTGGTTTCTAACTACTGATGGTTATTCTTTTTCTGACTTCAGACCTCTGGCATCTGACTTCCATTTCAGCCAGGCTTACTTTATTGCTTTATTTAAATCAGCAAGTCACCTATACAGACTTCCGATTTCTGGCTTCCGAGCTCTATTTCAATCAAGTTTGCTTTATTGTTCCAATAGGTTATTTGGGGAATACCGTTTTTGTGGTTCCTTCTTAAGAAACAGGAATACTTTTCCAATGACCGACGACTAACCACCAACCACCAACGACCAAATAGACGAACACCGGGACAGTCCCACAACCCGATCAAGAGAACAGGTTGTATCACAGTGACCGAGCAGATGACTAGTCTGACTCCTGCGCACTTTTTATCTCTGCTGCTTGCGACATCAGCTCCGGTTGAACTTGCCCATATACTTTCCGCAGACGTCAGCCAACCGGTTCCTAGGACGTTGAATCAGGTGCCTGCCACTCAGTGTTCTATTTATATCAGCCCGATTAACCTATGATTTGGTCGGTAAATTAAAGAGGGAAAGAAACAACTTCCTCCATAAAAAGGCATCTTCCCATAAATAGGAAGGTATTACCAATTATGTGTCGAATTAACTATTATTGAATAGGTGCTAGAAAAGTAAAAACATTTTTTTAGCTCTGGCAAATAGGTGTCTAGCACAGGGAAAATGGGGGAAGCAATGCCGCGAATCATTGGATACCTTTGTCCAATTTGCAAAATAGTCAATCCTAAAGAGACCAAATACTGCTTAAATTGTGGCCATTGGCTTTTGGATACGATTCACCAAGCAAAACCGGTTACTAATTTCAGTTATAAAGAACTGAATAATATTCATTCAGTGGTAAGCTGGAAAAATGTACTGGCTGCTTTTGTATTAATCATTATTATAATTGCTGTTGTTATACCTCGTTCTATAACAATGCCAACTCTAGTATATCCCGCTGTTGTACCTCGTTCTATTACAATACCAAATCTGGAGTATCCCACGAGTATCCCTACTGAATCTAAGGACTTTACTTGGGATTACCAGGGCAAGACTTATCACTGGCATGTGGAAATACCTTTGGATCTTCTGGATTATGACCGCCAGATTGCAAATGTTATTCAAAAATATGCAGAGGCAGGCGAATTTGAACGGCAAGCCCTGTATATGATGATGCCCAGTTATGAAAAAGAGTATATTAAGGCCGCAGCTAACTATAATTATATTCCCTGGATTAAAGAGGAATCTAATTATCGATTTGTTGGCTATATTGCTGAGTGGCTTAACATGCAGGCTGAAATAGAAAATTTTGATTTAGTTCAAAAAGTTGAATTTGTGCAAAGCTTTGTTGGAGGAGCTATTCCTTATCAGGTCACTCCAGGCTTGCAATTTCCGGCTCACACTTTAGTTGAAACGGGTAAATGCAGTGATAAAGCTATTTTGGCGGCAGCGATTTTGAGCAATATGGGATATAAAACAGCACTTATCCTTTTTGAAGCTCAAAACCACATGGTAGTAGGTGTTGCGCTGAATAATACTCCGAATCATTCGCCGGCAATCGGCTATGATTGCAACGATAACAAGTATTACTTTCTAGAAGTAACCACTCCAGGTTGGCAGCTAGGACAGCCCAGCAATGATTTGGAAACGGTTGAACCGACTTTGATTTTACCGGTTAAATAAAATGCTGGCTGGGACCGATCATACAATCAAGATGGCAGTCCTCGCGCGAAGCAGACCAATCATGGGGATAATCCCCGTGTGCAAAGTTGACCCATCAAGGGGACATTTCCCGTGCAAGCTCAGGTGGAAGGTTGCTGCTAGTTCCAGCTATCAAACTGCGGAAACATCTATCTGAAGCCTTTGTAACATTGCCACATCAAACTGGTCTTGATAGTTATTTAATAATAAAAGATCTCATACAACTTTTTGTTGTGAAATTTGGACAAGATCCGATTGGGATCTATGTAGATGATAAAGCTAGAAAACTTCCTACCAACCCTTTTTTCGGTATGAACCAGCAAGAGGAAAGCGAAGATGATGAGGATGCAAAAGGATTTGCGAGTATTGTCGTTCAAGATAAACATAATCCAGAAAACAATCGCTCAATTTTTGAACTCTCGCTTCCATTACAGTTGCTTTCAAAGAGGAAAATAAATATAGTTAGGTTTTATGTGAAGCGTGACATGAAAGAGGAGGCGGCTGTGTGGTGTAATGAGCAGTATGCTTGCTTAAAACAAAAAGTAAAACAGATTACTGAGAGGTGGACATAATGCAGCTCGAGGGGCTTATCGCATATTTAGTCAGCCAAAAGGATGTTTGTGGTAAAAAGGCAATGCAAAAACTGGTTTATTTTTGTAGCGAGGCAGGTGTGCTTATTTCTGCCAGATATCGTATGAATATATATGGTCCTTATAGTAATGAGGTAGCAGAGGAATTAGTTGATGCAATTTCTGATGGAATAGTTAAGGTAGATAATAACGGGTTTTTTTCTAAGGGGATTAACTGCGATAAATACCTTGAGCAGTATAAGTCCGATATCGAATTGAATGTTAATAAAATTGACAAAGTATTGAAAACTTTTGGCGACTTTTCACCCTCATCTCTGGAACTGTATGCCACAGTGCACTTTATTGCCAGTTCAAAGAAGCATGCATATGGACAGGTAGGAGAGGTTGTTATAAATGATGTCATAAAAGCCAAAGGGCGCAAGTTTACACCGGAACAAATCAAGGATGCATATAATGATCTTGTTAACCAAGGTTGGTTGGCACAGGAATAGGTAAGTATTGGATTGTTCATCGACCGATGAGGAGTACAGTCCGCCTAACGTTCAGGTGGGCAGATCAGGGGGGTTGGTTGACAGAACAGACCGATTACTGGGACAGTCCGGCGCACGGACTTGCCTTATTGCTTTAAGTGTTATTAACACCTGACAGTTTCGCCGCTGCAAATCGCGAAATCATAGGAAAATTACGTTAGAATAGAATAAAATGGGGGTAATAAATGGGCTACGGTTTATTAGATCAGCTTAAGCTAATTCATAGTGAGGATATTTATAAAAATTTAACAAAGGGTTCCTGGAATGACAAGACGATAAAAGGTATACTCTTAGGTTTGGGAAGACTAAAAGAAAAACTGAATAAATATGACATCTATGAATTAAAAATGTTACAAATCCATGCATCTAGTTATTTCAAAAACAATCAAGTAACTTGGGCACAGTCGGCAATTATTGGGTTTATTTTTGGACTTTTAGCATATATTGCAACAAATATTATACCGGCGTTGATGTCAAATAATAATTTTGATCTTAAATTAATAATTTATATTGGTATATTTTTGGGTATATTTTTGGGGCTTAGGAGAGTAATTTTGCGGGATGAAAGGTGTAGATTTGCGTCAATATTGCTTTCCGAGCTTATACAACTTTGTATTAATGAAAAGACTAATACAAGTAACTCTAATACAAAGTAACTCTAATGGTATTGTTGAATGAAATGTCGGGGCAGGAATCTGCCCCTTTAGTCGTTGTTCTTAACACTGGATAAACACTCTACACACTTCTAATATCTCCAAAAGTGACTGCAGATGTCTAGGTGGAATACAGTTTATATAACTGATTAATAATTTTCACTCCTCAAAAGTGACTGCAAACCCTTGAGGTGTTCGTGATCAGTTGAAATGATTTCACTCACCAGTTTCTTATTTTCATCATTAAGCTCATTTCTGATAATGTTCTCTGCAGCTGCGATCCCTTTGTCCTCACCATCGTAGAGTTTTTTAATGATATCTTCTTTATCAGCTACTACCATTGTTTGAGCAGCGCTCATCAACTGTTACATTACTTGTGCAGGTCCACCGCTTTCCTTTGGCTCCTCACCCAATTCTCTGATTCTATCACTGAGCAGTGTAGCGTGTGCCTCATGGTCTCTTTTGTAGCTGGACAATGTTTCCTTAAGGTTTGGATCATCGATTTTGTTTAGAAATATATTGTAAATATTAATAGCCATTTGCTCACCACTGAGCATCTTGTTCAAAGCCTCGACCTGATCGCTGTTTGTTCCTTTCATTACATCATTTCCCTTCTATTTTCAGTGTATTGGGTTCAGGTGTTATGATTATTGTTACCTGGATCATGATCAGATATCCATGATCCTCATTGTTTTCGGCGCTGTTCTTCTGCGTGGTGTCGAGTTTGCTTTATCATTTTAATTCGACCGAGCGGAGGGATTAGCCATCCGTACGATTAAGGGGCTGCCCCCGCACAAACAAGAAACCGTTTGCCGGAATACTCCCTCCAAATTGGATGACTATCTCTCCATTTTTGCAGCTTGTATGTGGTGGCCGTGCCTATCATGTTTCTACTTTTCTAGAATGTCTAAAGTAACCAGTCGATGCCTGTTTCCATTTAGGCACTTCATTTTTGCGCAACTCATGTGCGGAGGTGCGAGGTCGGGGTCTTGTTCTGCTGCGCTTCATTCATACCCATATCGAGCCAATAGCTCATCTGCTAAACTGTGCAGGTGTTGTTTGTAATAATAAGGCTCCCGGCAGGCTGCTTCAAAGATAGAACGCTGACGCGGCCAGTGCTTTTTAAACACTGCTCTCAGGTTAGATACAGCCGCTGGGTAGAAGTTGAGGGGATCATAGTCTATTTCCTGGACTCCGGCTGTTGCAGCTTTTCTTATTATAGAAGACAGGTTTTCCCTGGTATCGGCAATTCCCGGGACTACCGGGGCGATAAAAATCCATGTTTTGATCCCTGCAGCTGCCAGTTGGGCAAGGGCTTGCATTCGTCTCTCAGGGGAGGGGGCACCGGGCTCAAGCAGTTTTGCCACATAGGGGTCCATAGTGGTAATTGTCAAGCCGACTTTCACCTGGGGCAGTTTTTTCAAGAGATCCAAATCCCGCAGCACCAGATCTGATTTGGTGAGAATATTGACCGACAAGTCTGTGCCTGTGAGCAGTTCCAGACAGGAGCGGGTCAGCTTATATTTCCTTTCCACCGGTTGGTAGGGGTCAGTCACACTGGACAGGGTAACACAGCCCTGTTTTTTTCTTTTCAGTGATGCCTGCAGCCGCTCGGCAAAATTAACCTTTACTTGAACAAATGAGCCCCATTCAGCTGAAATATTGCAGAACTTTTTCATAAAGCTGGCATAGCAATAAAGGCAACCGTGGCTGCATCCTGTATATGGATTAAGGCAGTAATCGATCCCCGGGATACCGCATCTGTTGAGAGCTGTGCGGCATTCTTTTTCGGTAATCAGCACAAGAGTTTACCCCTTTCGAGTTTCTGCATCTATCGGTAAATCAAAACAGTACTGCATCGCGGCCATTTATGTATAGGGGGTTCAAATTTTTCGCTGAGGTGTTCTTTATAGAATATATGTAAGCCCCTGATGAAATACTTGAAGCCTTGATTATGGATGGTATTTTTCAACCTAGAATATGTGTGACGAAAAGCTGAGTTTTATTGGCATGACCCCATCAAACTGACAGGGAGGTTTTTATTAATTTGCTCCTCAGCCTCTATATTTAATAAAACCTCCAATTAAACCCAGTAAAGCAAAAATAGTATAATATCCCGCAGTGCTGATTTGCTTTCCCGTTAACTCGGAAATCCCTTGAATAAGTAGAGCATCTCCACCAAAAAGTGAAATAATCCAACCGACTATTAAACCGAAAATTAAGCCTATGAGCATGATGCACCCCCAAATATAGGCTATCAAATAATTACCACTTATGGTAATAAGCTAACCATTGTGCTCCTTTAGTCATATGTTATCATAACTAATTATGGTGAAAAAGATTTTCCATTGACGACGGGCGGGTTCTAAAGGATAATTGTTAGGTCTTTTTCCAGTTGGCAATAGAATTAAGGGAATCTGAAAGTGAGATCACATTATTCTCAAAATTCATAGAATTGATAGTTTAAAATAGAGGTCATTACATTTATATGCCGAAAATTAATAGAATAGAGATTATTATAAAAAATAAGTGAAGTAAAAAATAGAATTTCAGGATTTATGAAGGGTTATCAATAACAATATGACAAGGGAAGGGTAAGGCAAGGTACAGAAAAAAAGGAGGTGACGGATATGAAAAAATGGTGGTTTATTTTTATTGCTCTAGTTGTGCTAGCTGGTCTATTTTGGATTGGTTGTCGCTTATCAGATGATTCACAGCAGAATGGCGTAGATAAAACACCAGTTGTTATCGATGATGAGAAGAATGAATCTGAGTCTGAGAATGACCCTGCGGAAAACGGCGGCAATGGGCAAGAGGAGCCTGAGCCAGATCCCGAAGATAAAGAGCCCTCTGAAGACCCGTCGCAAGAACCAGGCGAAACCGATTACAATAAATATGATAATAAAAAATACGCCTGGTATGTGCTGAGAAAAAGCGATCATTCTACTCCGGGAACAGGTGCTGGAATGGCCGAATTAGTGAACAAATACGGTGGTTTTTATCTGGGTGATACCTCCCAGAAGGTGGTGTATCTCACTTTTGATGAGGGGTATGAATATGGCTATACTCCGAAAATACTGGATATTCTAAGGGATAACAATGTAAAGGCAGCATTTTTTATTACCCTGCCTTATTTAAACAAGAATCCTGAACTGGTGGAAAGGATGGTCAATGAAGGCCATATAGTTGGAAACCATACTGTGAGCCATCCCAGTCTGCCAGAAGTGGATAACCAGAAGGTAATAGATGAAATTGAGGGGTTAAATAAGGCTTTTCGGGAGAGAACAGGCCTAGATATGAGGTATCTGCGCCCGCCGAAGGGTGAGTTCAGTGAAAGAACGCTGAAGATTTCCAGTGATCTGGGCTATAGAAATGTGTTCTGGAGTTCAGCCTATGATGACTGGGATGTCAACAAGCAGAAGGGTGCCGATTATGCCTATAAGATGGTAATGGATAATGTCCACAACGGGAATGTGATCCTGCTCCATGCGGTATCCCAGAGCAACACAGAAGCCCTTGACCGCATCATTAAAGACCTGAAAGCCCAGGGTTACAGGTTTGGCACCTTGGATGAAATCAACTAATGATCAGTGAACAATCAGGGGGACGACCAATCACCGGGACAGTCCCCCTGCGCAACGATTTCGTTCATCTTCCTTCGATGGCTCTTCAGATCTCCTGTAGATAATTATTTTTGGGCAGGTTAGGAAGATGAGAAATGAACTCATCTGTGGTCATTAATTGAATACCGATATTCTGCATGTCATAGAGATTAGCTCGGTGTACCTCCGGGGTTTTTGCAGTTGTTCCATCTGTCAGTAGGATTACATCATAATCCAATGAGTTGGCGTCCCATACAGTTGCCCGTATGCAGTTTGGGGTTTGAATGCCTGTTACTACGATCTGGTTGACCTTTAGTCTGCGCAGTAACATATCCAATTCTGTCTGAAAAAAAGCACTCCAGCGCTGTTTTTCGATAATATAATCCCCTTTTAACGGTTTTAGTTCATCGATGATCTCCGCTCCTTTTGTTCCCCTGATACAAGCTCCGCCTTTTTTTATAAAATCGTGATATCTGGTGATCTCTACATCACTGCCATCTGCACGGTAGTGGCGGATAATATATATGATAGGCAGGCCCCATTTCCTGCTTGCATCAAGAGCTTTTTTTATCTGTGGGACCACTGACATAGCGCCTTTGATCTCAAAGGGTGCCCCGGTCAGACAGAAGTCATTCTGCATATCAATAATAAGCAGCGCTGTTTTTCCCATCATTCAGTCCTCCATTGATACAACTTTATTTCGGAAGATAACCCTGCGCGGTTTTTATTTGACAGCTTTGATATGGGAACCCGCAAAGGCCCGGTCAATAAGCTCCCATTCCTCACTGGTGATTTCTGATTTATCACCTGCCATGGATTTAAGCCCTTCTTTTGTATAATAATGCACTGGTTCTACTTCTATATTGTGAAAGCCCACTTGGGATAAGATTTTCTTGCATTGATCAATGTCCATTGCTCCTGCGATGCAGCTGACCCACATCTCTGTCATTTTTCTGATTTTGGCGGGTACTTCTTTCAATGACAGGATATCTGCAATGGCCAACCTCCCACCCGGCTTCAAGACACGGTAAATCTCTCGGAAGACCTTTTCTTTGTCCATAGATAGATTGATTACACAATTGGAAATTACCACATCAACAGTTTCATCAGGAAGGGGGATTTCCTCAATAAAGCCTTTTAGAAATTCAACATTTCTGGCACCCGCCAGTTCTTTATTCTGATTGGCTAGTTCCAGCATTTCATCGGTCATGTCCAGCCCATACACTTTGCCTTTTTCGCCGACATACCGAGATGCAGCCAACACATCGGTTCCCCCTCCGCTTCCCAAATCAAGGACTGTTTCCCCTTCCTTTAATTCTGCGAAGAGTAAGGGGTTGGAGCAGCCCAATGATGCATTGATTGCTTCAGCAGGTAGATCACGGAGCTGATCATTATAGAATAATTCTGGATTAATAATGGGAGTGCAGCAGGATGGACCGCAGCAACAGGATGATGTGCCGCCTTTCTTCAGTTTGCTGGCAATTTCACCGTACTGCTCCCTCACAGTATCTCTGATATCTTTACCCATGAAAAGACCTCCTTAACGAATTATGCATACATAAAAATCCTTAACAACAGCATCCTTTTATGATTTTGACAAGCAACTCAAGGCTTTCTAAAACCTGTTTTCTTTTATCCTGGGGGATGGCTTGATAAATATTAAGGTAGTAGTCTGTCATTTTGTCTTCAATGTTTGACAGCAAACTGCTTCCGGCTGGGGTCAGTTTGATCTTCACATAACGCCGGTCATCGGGGTCCGGTTCTCTGGTCACCAGACCCTGCTCCACCATGGTATTGACTGTTCTGCTCAATGTGCTTTTGTCCAGCCCCAGCAGTTCAGCCAATTCGTTGATAGATAAGGACTGTTTGCTGCCGATTTCCACCAATGCGTGGCACTGGCTGTATGTTATCCCGCAACAGGATAATTGGGTCTTATCCAGTAGTCCAAGTTTTCGGTTCAACTGTCTGAGCAGTTCGCGCAGCTGAATTACATCGCTGTTTATCAAGAAAACACCTCCTGTTACTATTGTACTTTACAACAGTTGTATGTTGCAACAATTTACTGCATGTCAGGGGCGCTTATTCCATCACGGGACAGTCCCCCCGTGCGATCGGGAGGACAGGTTTCCTCCCAGTGCAGCCGCAACCAGTCAACGGGAGAGTCCCAGCCGCAGATCTGATCGTTTGACCGATCAACGAAACAAGCAAAAAGACCCTATGCTTCCTAAGGTAGGATTTTATAACAATTTACCGAATGGATAATATACAGGAATTAAGTTCTATAAAATAAATAGTGATATCCTACTGTGGGAAAGGTCATTGAGGGAGTAACCTTGGCAAAAAATAAATTAGTCGCGCCGGTAGTAAAATGGGCTGGTGGCAAGCGTCAGATATTAGACGAGATTACAAAATACATTCCTGATGAGTTTTCCACCTATTATGAGCCTTTTCTTGGCGGGGGAGCGGTATTATTTGAGCTGCAGCCAGAAAAGGCTGTTGTCAATGATATCAACCAGGAATTAATGAATATTTACCAGGTCATCAAAGATAATGTGGATGAATTGATAGAGAACCTCAAGAAACACAAGAATGAGAGAGAGTATTTTTATAAGATCAGAGAACTGGACCGGGACAAGGAGCAGTACAGCAAGTTGACCAAAGTAGAAAGGGCCTCAAGGATCATCTACCTTAACAAGACATGCTACAATGGTTTGTTTAGGGTCAACAAATCAGGGGAGTTTAATGCACCCTTTGGCAATTACAAAAACCCGAACATTGTCAATGAAAGCACCTTACGGGCGGTCAGCGAATATTTCAATACAGCGGATATCAAATTTACCTGCCAGGATTTTGAGGCTGCATTACAAAGCGCGGCAAAGGGGGATTTTGTTTATCTTGATCCACCCTATGACCCGGTGTCAGAAACCGCCAGCTTCACAGAATATGATAAAGGGGGTTTTAGCCGGGACGAGCAGATCAGGCTGAAAAAGGTCTGTGATGAGCTGAATAGGAAAGGAATTAAATTTCTTTTATCAAATTCGGCTACAGAGTTCATTTTGGAACTCTATAAAGACTATAGAATAGAAGTGATCCAGGCCAAACGTGTCATTAACTCCAAGGCTGATAGACGAGGGGATGTAGACGAGCTTTTGGTCATGAATTATGAGTAGTAGGGGGATACAGCCACCGACCTTCAGAGAATTGGACTAGGGTGCAGAAAAAACGCCTGAGGAGAAGAAAATTGTTGCTAGGCATTGTTAGGTAGAGATAATAACAGGTATTTTGTTGCCATAAAGAATTAGTTGCCTTATTAACTATATTATGGTATGATCATTTTAAAGCTTAGTAAAGACAGATGTTTTGTGGGGTAGAGCTTTGCTCCCTTTTTTTTAACGAATAAGATTATACTGGAGGAGGAGAGAATATGAATCTGAAAGGTTCAAAAACTGAGGCTAATTTAAAGGCGGCTTTTGCTGGTGAATCTCAGGCGAGAGTTAAGTATGAGTATTATGCCTCTCAGGCCAGGAAAGACGGCTACAACCAAATCGCTGCTTTTTTTGAAGAGACTTCACGCAATGAAAAGGAACATGCCAAGATTTGGTTTAAACTGCTGTATGATGGAGTTCCGGCAACAGATGAAAACTTAAAGGATGCGGCTGCTGGTGAAAATTACGAGTGGACAGAGATGTATGCTGAGTTTGCAAAAACAGCAAGAGAAGAAGGTTTCAATGAGATAGCTGAGCTTTTCGAGAAGGTAGCTGCCATTGAGAAAGAACACGAGGAGAGATATTTGAAATTACTGCAGAACATTAAAGAAGGCAAGGTTTTTGAGAGAGAGGAAGTAAAGGCCTGGAAGTGCGGGAACTGCGGACATATTCATTACGGGAAAGAAGCTCCAGAGGTCTGCCCCGTTTGCGACCATCCCAGGGCCTATTTTGAGATCAAAGCAGAAAATTATTAATAACTGTTATGTATTGGCTTGACAATAAGGTGACCTAATATCCCGGAGGACAAGCTGCTTCTGTCCAATGACTCCCACTATCAACAATGGGATGCTCCCCAACGTGGCTTAGTTCCCCACCTATATGCAAGGGCTGAGGTAAAAAACGCATGAGTTTTGCGTTTGGCTCCTACGGATGGGGAGGTCAAAGGGCGCCGAATGAGTTTCTGTTCTCCAGGAAATGGGCAGGGAAATGCTGAGGAAATGGTAAAAATACAGTATGTTCCCGGCAAAGAAGACCTAGGTAGTTTCAGGGAGACAGCTAGCAAGCTTACTGAAGCCGTTAAATAGGAGGGACAGAAGATGGATCTAAAAGCGCTTTACAGTATCAGCTACGGTGTCTATGTGATTGCATCTAAAGATGGGGATCGCCTAAATGGACAGATTGCCAATACAGTCTTCCAGATATCCAGTGAGCCTCCAACTATAGCAATAAGTATCAATAAACAGAATTTGACCCATGAATTCATTAAGAAAAGCGGGTTGTTTACTGTTTCCATCTTAGAGGAGACAACTCCCCTTTCCCTGATCGGGCAGTTTGGCTTCAAATCAGGTAGAGATGTGGATAAATTCGCCGATGTAAAATACGAACTAACCCCTCAAGGGTTGCCTTATCTAATTGACAATACTCTGGCCTATATTGAGGCTAAGCTTATCCAGGATGTGGATGCAGGAACACATACCATTTTCATTGGAGAAATAATAGGCGCAGAAGTTTTGAAGCAGGGCAACCCAATGACCTACGCCTACTATCACCAGGTGAAAAGGGGGAGTACACCACCATCTGCTCCCACTTATCATAAAGATAATAAAGAGAAAAGGAGTAATGGAATGGATAAGTACGAGTGCTCAGTATGTGGTTATGTATATGACCCGGCAGAAGGGGATCCGGAAAACGGCATCGAACCAGGAACACCCTTCGAAGACCTGCAGGATGACTGGGTTTGCCCCGTATGCGGAGCAGGCAAAGACGAATTTGAGAAAGTCAGTTAAAAAGAACGATACCGAGAGCAGGGGGACTGTCCCGCCCGATCAGGGGGATAGTCCCCCTGCGCGATCAGGGGGACAGGTCCCTTTTCGCGGTGGCTGCCACCGCCTGTTTCCATAGACGTGAGAACAGATGATGTATATAATGGACCTATGTACAATTCAAAATTGCCATAAACATGACAAAAACAGCTCATTTACCATCGATCTTCGTGGGTAGATGACGATGGGTGAGCAATAGGGGAGGAGAATACCAATGGATGACCGGCAACGTATTGATCACTTATTTAATCAATCTCTTTTCGAAGCCCTTGCCCGGAGGCGCACCCGTCGCTTTGGCCTGGGCTATAAAATCAATGACGGTATTACAAATTATGAATCCAAGAAAGCTCCTGTCCCTCTCACCGAGTTGGAATTGGCTATTCTCTGCTGGGCTGCAGATGGTGTCACTGGATTAGCCCTCGGCGAACAGCAGGTAGTGACAGGAGTGATGTCTTCCTGGAACGGCCGCGTCCATCCCTGTCCGTGCAACAGCCAAAACTCAGTTCTTGCTTTTATTAATGATGATGGAATATTCCTTTATAAGCCTCCTGCTGCCACCCAATTGGTCGAGATTAAAACTCCCGAGGATCGGCTAAAAATTCTGGATGTTTATCGCAAACACACAGTCAAAATTGTAGATGAGAGGCCTCAAATCCCCGATATGGCTTGGTTAAGTTCAAATAGATGGGGTGTTAACAAAAAAGGCACAACATTCTTTTTGCCGATCATAGATGTCACTGCAGAATACATCAATTTTCTCCTCTTTGCATTTGGTCAGGAAGGTTACTATATTTATGACAATATTGCAGGTAAGCCTGCAGGGACAGAGAAGTGGATCGATAAGGGGGTTTTTGATGCAGAGTTTTCTATGCCCCTGGTAATGTTTGAGAATTTTATTTTTAATCTTGTGGTATCTATGGCTCATTATAAAATACAGAATTTGTCCCTGGCATGTGAAGTGATGGGTTTGGGCTGTTGGGCTCATACCGGGTTTGCTCCTTTTGTTCTTCTAGGTGAAACTCCTTTATGCAGGGGATTAGGTGCAACTTTTATTCGTGGCAAAGACGGAATACCTAATCCGGTGGCCTTGAAAAACCATTTGGAATCCTATTGCCCGCCAAACTATAAGAGTATGGATGAGGCGGTAGATGCTATTGTCGCGGATCGCTGGGGTGAGAATGGTATTTTTGTCTCCGGCTATACCGGAAGCACCCCAATCAAGAAATGGAAAAACAAGGTGGACAATATCCCCAAGTATTCGGAACAAATATTGCAGGTGGCAAAAGATTACTGCAACTATATTTTGCATGAGTACGGCAGATTTCCTGCTTTTATCGATTCATTGTTGATACCTGTGGGAGCTACTGTTCATCATGTGGATCTGGATTTTTACAAAACTTATTATCCACCTGATGCCCTGACTGAGCATTTCCATAACCATATGAAAATCTGGCATGAGGACTAACTTGTGTCAATCCCGTATTTATGGGCCTTGCGCAGTAGTGTTGACTGGCTGATACCAAGGCTCTTTGCCGCGTCCCGGGTATTAGGGGTTTCTTTCAGCGCCCGGGATATAAGCAGTTTTTCCAGGTTTGCTACTGCCTCTTCTAGGGTAATGTCTTCTTTATAGCAGGAGTGGGCGATAGCTTCATCCAAGTTTTCAAAACCAAGATCGGAAAACTGGATGATATTTTTGCTGGAACTGACAAAAAGCCTTTCAACCAGGTTCTTTAACTCTCTGACATTACCAGGCCAGGAATAACTGAGCATCCAGTCAACCAAACCCTGAGAAAACTGCTTGCGGATGCCGTATTTGATGTTGAGTTCTTGTAAAAAGTGGTCCGCTAGAATAGGGATATCTTCTGTTCGCTCCCGCAGCGGAGGAACATGGATCGGGATCACACATAAGCGGTAATATAAATCCGCTCTAAACTTGCCATCAGCTATCAATTTCTTTAGATCTTGATTTGTTGCGGAAATAACCCGGGCAGTGACTTTCAGATCACGGGTCCCCCCTACACGCCTGAAACTACCATCTTGCATCACTTGTAGCAACTTGGATTGCATGTTGTAGGAGAGGTCTCCTATCTCATCTAAAAAAATTGTGCCGTTTTCAGCCATTTCGAAAAGGCCTGGTTTGCCATTCTTTTTTGCGCCAGTGAAAGCGCCGGTTTCATAGCCGAATAATTCGCTTTCAAAAAGTGTTTCAGGAATGGAAGGGCAGTTTACATGCACAAATCTCCCGGAACGATTGCTCAATTCGTGGATCTTTCTGGCTATCACATCTTTGCCTGTGCCTGATTCTCCTGTGATAATTATAGGGGAATCGGCCCAGCACACTTTGAGCATGGTATTAAAGATGCTCTGCATTTTCTTGCTTTTATAAATGAATTCTGGTGATTGTTCTTGTTTGCCCCGGTGATTGAATGCTGAGGGAATGGCAGCTCTCTTTTCAAGCACCAATTTTAATTCCCTGAAATCATGAACATCCTGCAGGGTATAAAACCAGCCAGCAATATCCCGGGATTCCTGCCAGATTATTTTGCCTGTCACCAGCAGCACCCGGTTATTTTTCGTCCGGATAAGCATGTGGATGCTATCTTTTGATCTCATCCAAGATGTCAGTTCTGTGTAATAGCCCTCTTTATGCAGATCAAATAAGTTTTTGCCTACTAGCTCATCTTCTGCAAAATAATCCAATAGGGCGTGCCATTTGTTGACCATGATCACATTGTGCTCTAAGTCGGTTATCATAACTCCTTCTGGGAACAGATCGATTACCTTTTTCAGTTCATTGTCTAAAGAAAAAGTACTGCTGAATTTTGTTTGGTTTTTATCTTGGTTTATCAAAGCAGGAATAAAATCATCGGGTTTCGTTTGTTTCCCTTTGGCCACAACAATCACCTCATCAGTGCTGGATTAAGTGATGCACTAATTCTTCTAACAATAGATTGTTGGACATTGGTACCCATGGTCTTTGTAGCTGATACTGTGCTCTAAAGCACATATTAACTATTTCTTTATTGATCGGTTCATTCCCTGCATGTGCAGCAATTACTGATTCATTTTTGGTGCAATAAAAAAGCTTTTGTCTGCCTGCTAGTACAGCGGCTTTTGCGCGTTGTAAGGAGGTTTATCGGCGCAAGAAAGCTCTGTTCTGCTTCAAAATTGGTGCAGTAATAGAAAGATAATGGATGTTGGCGAGGGAGGGCCGGCAGAAACACTGGGGTTAAAGAGTTGATAGCATTCCCTTTTACAGTTGGCATGAAATTTGCGAGTAATTAGTATAAGCATCTCATTAACAGAGGAGGTATGTCTAATGCCAGATCGTGAGCGTATTAACAAGTTGTTTGATTACTCTCTTTTCAAGTCACTAGCACACCGCAGAGGGCGTCGTTTTGGACTAGGGTATAAGATCTCAGATGGTATTACTGATTATGTGTCTGAAAAAGAGCCAGTTCCCCTCAGTGATTTAGAAACAGCCATTTTGTGCTGGGCTGGTGACGGTGTTAACGGAGTTGCTCTTGGCGAACAGCAGCTGATAACAGGAGTAATGTCCACCTGGAATGGAAGAACAACTCCTTGTCCGTGCAACAATCAGAATACAGCATTTGCCTTTATTAACGATGATGGCATTTTCTTTTACAATCCTCCTGATGCAGAAAAGGTCGTTGAGATCGAGACAGAAGAGGATCGGGATAAAATCCTGAAAATTTTCAAGGAGCATACAGTAAAGGTATTTGATGGCCGGCCTCAGTTCCCTGCTGAAGCGTGGTTAAAATCAAACCAATGGTTTGTAAATGCACCTGGCTCAACATTGTTTTTGCCTGTTGTGGATTTAACTTCCGAATATATCAACTTCCTGCTATATGCATTTGAACATGAAGGATACTACATCCTGGATCAGATGAAAGGTAAACCGGCTGGTGTCCAGAAGTGGATCGATGCTGGCCGTTTTGACCAGGGATTTTCAGTACCCCTGTTAATGTTTGAAACCTTTGTATTCAATGTAGTGGTTGCTATGGGACACTATAAAGTGCAGAATATGGCTCTTGCCTGTGAGGCTATGGGGCTGGGCAATTTCGTTTGGGCTGGTTTTACACCATTGATCGTTTTGGGTGGGACTCCCTTCTGCAGAGGTTTAGGCGCTACTTTCATTACAGGCAAAGATGGCCTGCCCAACCCGGTTGCCATCCGAGGACAATTAACATCCTTCTGCCCGCCTAATTACAAGAATATGGATGAGGCAGTAGATGCTCTTGTTGCAGAACGGGAGGGTGAAAACGGCATCTTTACATCAAACTTTAAAGGTGTGACACCATTTAAGGATTGGCAAGCGGCCCAAAAGGGTATACCAAAATACAGTAAAGAAACCATCCAGATCACCAAGGATTTTTGCAACTATGTTTACGAAGAATACGGTCGTTTCCCGGCATTTTTCGATGCAATTTTCCTGCCGGTTGGCATTACTGTTCACCATCTTGACATCGATTTTTATGATAAATACTATCCCAGTGAAGTAATCACTGAGGAGATTCGCAATCACATGAAAAATTGGCATGAGTAAATCATATGGGGTTTATTTGAGGTTTATTAATAGGCGTTTCATTAAGGAGTAGATAGATTATGCCGAGAATGGTTACACCAGCTGGAGATATGGAGGTTCAGGTATCTAAACTAGAAGTTATAGATAACTCCATCGTAGCAACCGGAAAAATGGGTGTTTGGGATGCAAAAATATATGTCAGCCCTAGTGATCTCAAACAAATAATCAAGATGACACCTATTCTTAAGATGATTGGGCTTGTCCTGCGGCTGCCTTTCATCAAATAGATGCAGACATACCTGTCGATCTTTAGTAGTAAGGGTTGCTAGTAAGGGTGAATCATAGTAAACGAAGGAAGAACTCTATGTTTTGCGGAGCAGCGATGGAAGTAAGGAATACCAAATTATAAGGACTGACCTGGTGATGATCAAAAAAGAACAATATACAGCAAGTAATGTGCCAGGAGTTATCGTATGAGATCAAGGGGCTGACACAAAATTCATAAAAATTGATAAAAGACGGTTCCTGTCAAAAGGACATGAGAACCGTCTTTTTTTTGGTGCCAGGTTTGCTTTGTTGCCTTTTATCTCAGTGCCAGGTTTGTGTTACTGATTTATTGAATTAAGCTAACGGAGTCTATTCATTTTCTGAGTTCAGATCTCTGGCTTCCGATACTTTTGCCCACAACCCCTCATTCCGACAGGTTACTTCAATGCTATATGTAATTGAAGATGCCAGATGCGAAAAACGAGCGGAGAACCCTTCCTCCGCCCGGTCCGGGGGACAGGTTGACCCATCTGCTGCAGGCGGAAGATCAGGGGGCTGTCCCGCCGAGCGGATGATCAGCGTGTAGTTTAACTTTTTTCAAGCAGGAGTTTGAACTACAAAAACCGAAGAAACTTTCTATACTGGGCAAGGAATCATTAAATATCAACAACAAGGCAAACTTTAAAACAGGGGAGAGGACAATGATAGATTTAAGAAGCGATACCATCACAAAACCGACAAAAGAGATGCGAGAAGCTATGGCAAACGCGATAGTAGGGGATGATGTTTATGGTGAGGATCCGACTGTTAATAAGCTGGAAGAAATAGCAGCAGAATTAGTGGGCAAAGAAAGTGCCCTTTTTGTGGCCAGCGGTACGATGGGTAACCAGGTTGCTGTTCTGTCACACACTGAAAGAGGCAATGAAGTTATTGTAGACACAGCAGCCCATATTGCAAGATATGAGGTTGGGGCGCCGGCAATGTTTGCAGGTGTCCAGCTGCGCCTTGTTGACGATCTGTTGTTGGGAAATACTATCGATAAAATAAAAAATGCCTATCGAGAGGAGAATATTCATTTTCCCGTCACCCGCTTGATCTGCTTAGAAAACACCTTCAACAGTGGTGGCGGAACAATAATGCCAGCTGAAAAAATGAGAGCTGCCTATCAATTAGCCAAGGACCTGAATCTCAAACTGCACCTGGATGGAGCAAGGATTTTCAATGCTGCGGTTGCCTGTCAATGTGATGTCAAGGAATTCACAAAATACTGCGATTCTGTAATGTTCTGTTTATCCAAAGGGCTAGGTGCTCCAGTGGGCTCTATACTGGCCGGTGACAAAGAATTTATCAAAAGGGCCCGCAAATACAGAAAAGCAATGGGTGGCGGGATGCGTCAGGCCGGTATTCTGGCTGCAGCCGGGCTTGTTGCTTTAAAATCAATTGATCGTTTGGCAGAGGATCACAGAAATGCCAGGTTATTGGCAGAGGGGTTATCCCAAATAAAGGGTATAAAAGTGGATTTGGAACGGGTGCAGACAAACATGGTTTATGTTGAAGTTGATAATGCAGCAGTATTTGTCTCAAAACTTGAGGAAAACGGGGTAAAAGCAAATGCTGTCGCTGCCAATGCAGTCAGGTTTGTTACAAGCAGAGAAGTAACACGGGAAGATATAGAAAAAGTGATTGAAATAGTTTCCCGCATTGCTGCCGCCGATAAATAGAATGTTCAGGAGACTAGACTGATAGGACTTATCAGGGGAACAGTCCCTTCAGGCGATCGGAGGAACAGGTTGAACTAATGGGACCGGTCAGAGGGATTGTCCCCATCCCCGGTCAGGGGGCGGGTTGGCCAATTGTGATAAACATCATTTCCTAACAGTGTTGATCCCTGCCCCTTGACACATAAGCTCTGGTTGTACTTTTCCAAAGATCCTTCCCGGTGACAGCGAACCGGTTTCTGTGACCCCATCCATGGCGCCAAGTAATCGTTCAACATCCCTGTTTCGCTTTGGTTGTCGTTAGCTTGACCTTCATCAAGGGCAAACAACAATTTACCCAGGTTGTTGCGCTGGCAAGGATAAACCGACTGAGCAGACCAGTTGCCGGAACTGGTGAACAGGTCGCATCGATCCGCTGGGACTGTCCCCATTGGCGAGCAGGGACAGGTTGCATCCATGTGATCGACCATCAAAACTGTCCTAGCGTGTTCGGTTCCTGGTTGATAAATTCTTCATCATCTTCCCTCCACATGGGGTCAACGATACAGAGGAATATGAGATCCCCATCCCCTGTACTCTCTAAGTACTGCACTGCACCAGGAGGCACCAAAACCGCTATGCCGGGCTCAACTTCAGTAGAATCTTGGTTAATGTGAAGTATCCCCTGTCCCTCCAAGAAATAATAAACCTCCGCGCTTTCTTTGAGTCTGTGTGGAACAGTGCTTTTGCCTGCAGGGAGGCGGGCATGAGCGATGCTGCAGTGCAGGGGAATTTCTTCTTTTTCCCTCAGGGGATGCAGAAGTTCACAGAGGAGGCTGCCATCCCCAGCTGTAAAGTAACTGCCTTCTCGAATGTCTTTCACCAACACATAAATACCCCCTTTCCGTCACTAGGTGCCAGCCTTGATTTAATTTAGTAACCTGTCCATGGTTATGTCCATGGTTAGCATCAGAGGAGCATTTCCTGCTATTAAGCAACGATCACTGGGACAGGATTGGTAATCGGACCGATCACCGGGACAGGTTGACTGATCGGGCCGATCACCGGGACTGTCCCTCCGCGCGATCAGGGGGACAGGTTGGCCCTACCGCACCGATCATGGGAACAGGAAGCAAAATGAACGTTCCTCAGCTTCCCTAGACTATGTGCGCACAACCTGCGTCCCCATGCCTCCCAAGCCACCTAACTGTACAAACAGAACCATTTCTCCGTACTCTAGCCTCAGGCTGTGAGTTTTTCCAGTTCATCCAGCAGGCCGGCAAAGCGGTTGATGGCATCCTGTACCGGTTGGGGACTGGTCATATCTACCCCTGCTTCCTGCAGCAGGTGCAGCGGATAGTCAGAGCATCCCTTTTTAAGGAAAGAAATATAACGCTCCACTGCGGGTTCACCCTTGGTAAGGATTTGGTGCACCAAAGATGCAGCTGCTGATAGGCCGGTGGCATATTTGTAGACATAAAATGCGTCATAAAAATGGGGGATGCGCGCCCATTCCATATCGATTTCGCTATCTATGATCATCTCTTCTCCGTGATAGGCGGTGTTCAGTTTATGGTATTCCTCTTTTAAGAATTGAGTTGTCAGTGTTTCGCCCTTTTCCGCTCTAGTATGAATGACCTGTTCGAATTCAGCAAACATGGTCTGCCTGAACAGTGTGGTTCGATAAAGTTCGAGATAGTAATTAATAAGGTAGATCTTTTTGCGCGAATCTTTTGTTGTCTGCAGCAGGTGCTCCATCAAAAGGGATTCGTGGACTGTAGAGGCCACCTCAGCAGTGAAAATGGCGGGCTGGGAGTAGATGAAAGGCTGGTTTTTATCGCTGTAGTAAAAATGCATGGCGTGCCCCATTTCATGAGCCAGTGTAAAGGCGCTGTCTAGGTTGTTCTGGTAATTGAGGAGAATGAAGGGGTGCACACCATAGATGCTGTCACAGTAGGCACCAGCAGTTTTACCCTTTCTTTCGTAAATGTCTACCCAGCTGGAATCCAAACCCTCTGCCAGTACTTTTCCATAGGAATCACCCAGAACTGCAACACCTTTTTTCAGCATTTCCACAGCTTCAGGGTAGGGGATCTGCCATTCCACATCAACCAGCGGCACATAGATGTCATACATATGCAGTTCATCGAGGCCGAGGATCTTTTTGCGCAGTTTCATATAGCGGTGCATCTGCTTGAGGTTGGAGCGGACCGTGTGCACCAAACTGTCATAGACAGCAGAGGGGATATTATCTGTGAAAAGGGAGGCAGCCCGGGCTGACTGATGCCGGTGCACTTCCGCATAAAAAATATCCCTTTTTACCCCTGCATTTAGTGCTGCGGCAAAAGTGTTCTCCAGTTTACGGTATGTTCCATATAAGGCTTGGAAGGTTTCACGCCTTACCCTGCGGCTTTTATTCTGCATCAGGCTGATAAAGTTGCCTTTGGTAATCTCGATCTCATTTCCTTGATCATCACAGATAACCGGAAAGGTGAGATCTGCATTGTTCAGCATTTTGAAGATTTCATCTGGGGCGCGGGTAATCTCCCCTGCCCGGGCGACAACCTGCTCCTCAGCTCCGGAGAGGGTATGGGGTTTTTGACGAAGTATGTCCTCAATGTAATGTTTGTAAAGGGAAAAACGGTGATCCTGCCGCAATATGGATATAGTGTTAGCGGAAAGCTCCAGGATTTCCGGATTGATGAAGGAGAGAGCGGTATCTACCCGGGTCAGCAGAGTTGCCGCCCGTCCAAACAGAGCTTGAGCTGTTGGATTAGAATTGTCCTCATCCCGTTTCATCCTGGCGTAACAGTAAACCTTTTCTATCAGCTGCTGGATCTGAGTGCTTAAATCCAGAGCAGTAAAAAATGTGTCTGCAGATTCTCCCAGCCTCCCCTGATATGCATCGATCTTTTCGATCAGGGTTTCTATTTGCCTGAGATCCTTTTCCCATTCTTCTTGATTTTGATAAATATCTTCCAGCTTCCATGTGTCTTTGTTCATTTTATTCACCTCAATGTTGGGGAAAGTGGGGTGATGGATGCACCCCAAATTCCGGATTTAGTATTCTGTTGTGCCAAACATATTTCCAAACTTATTTTATGGTGATATTATATATCTTTTCCAGTTGTCAGTGGAGCATCCAACTGAAACTAGGCGGCACTTAATGGGCGGCAGACTGTTCCTGTCGCCAATCATAAGTTACCAACAAGGCAAGCGTGGCGCATCATGTCAAATACACCCGGCAACGGCAAGAACGGGTTTATATCGACTCTGGCAAGCGTGGCGCATCAAATACACCGAGTCCCGGTCAGCGGTAATAAGTTGCCAATCGGTCATAAGGTTGCCATAAGGTTGCCAACCGGTCATAAGTTACCAACTGAGGCATATAAAGAATAAAGCAATATTATTGAAGGTTAAAGAATTGGATGAAGAATTGGATGGAGTACCGGGATTTTTTTTACCCTAAGGCATATAAAGTATTGAAGGTGGGGAAATGGACAGGTTTCACTTGGTAGCGCTCCTCACTGCACTGATTCACTTAATTGGCACCCTCGTTTATGTAACGCGCTTATCCGGTGTCAAAACAAAGCGGCTGGCTACTGCTTTTTCCCTTTACCAGGTTATCACACTGGTGGCGATGACTGCCAACATGATACAGGCTCCACTTCTTTCCCTGACTGTGGAGCAGGCGATCAGTACAGGGCGGATTTACCAACAATCCTATCTTTATGATTTGGAACAACATATGCGCCTTATCATGCTGGCGGCAACAGGGGGGACAGCCCTTGCCGGCCTGTTTGGCCCCTTTTTCTTGTTTCTGTTCAGTCGAACGATCTTTTTGTTTGAAAGGTTTGGATCACTGCCCACTATGATACTGTCACTGCTTTCTCCTTCCAACTTTTTTCAGGTGATGCGGCAGTTGTGCCTTGCCATGGCTTATTTGATTAAGTCTTATTCAAGGCGGTTTACTTTGTTGAGCTTCACTTCGCCTGCTGCCTGCTTTAGGTATTGTTTTTTTCCGGCCAAGCTTTTTGTTATCAACATTATTGTGGTGGGTATCTGGACAACCGGTGTTCTGTCATCACTCTATGCCGGGGCTTTGACACCAGCTTACCGGGCAACAGCAACTGAACTGTCAGGAATAGTCAATTTGATTGCTGTTTTTCTAGATACTTTTCTGGTGGATCCAGTAACAGCTGTGATAACAGACAATGCTCTGCGGGGGGCGCGCCCGGAGAGTGAGATTTTGCACCTCACCTTTTGGCTGATTTTGAGCCGGCTTTTAGGGACACTCTTTGCCCAACTCCTTTTCCTACCTGCAGTCCAGCTGGTCAAATATGGCACACTGTTGTTAGCTCAATAATATCTAAGGTAAGATCTCCCCCCTTGAGCGGGCGGTTTATCCCTGCTAGCGGGGAAGCATGGGGGAAGCATGGGGACGTTCTTCTTGCTTCCCTTTTGTGCCGCGTGTCCGGACCGATCAGGGGGACATACTGTGGTAGGGTGGCGTGTCACAATTGTGACTAGGGCACGATGTAGCAAGGGGACGGCAGACTGTGTGAAAACTCCCTTAGTTGGAATTGATAAACGCTATATATGGTATTATTTATCGTCTGTCACGCCGCCATATGTTGTGTTGCTAATCCAGCAGCAAACGATTATTCGCACAGTCTGACGGGGGTCGTGTCACCCCAGTTGGTAGTTAGTGGTTGGTCGTTGGAAAATAGTCGGCAATGCATCCTGATGTTATCCAAGGGCAGGCTGCTGAATAAGGCAATAAAGCAGGCCTGGCGATTGAGAGGTGTGAAGTGAGAGGTTGGAAGTGAGAATAAAAGAATAACGCAAGCCGGGTACCTGGATAATAACTTTAGTTTTAATCATTACCGTACCTGTTCAATAAAGCAATAAAGCAAGCCTGGCTGAAATAGAGGTCAGAAGCCGGAAGTCAGATGTCGGGAAAAATATCGGGCGGCGGGGTTATCGTGCGGGGGGATAGTCCCACTAAACCTGATCGCGGTGATCGGACCGATCAGTCAACCCAACCTGTCCACTGATCGGTCGGTGCTCGGTCGTGGTGAAAAGCTGATTCAACTCTGGTAAAATATAAGCGTATCTTCGGATGAATACTGTTGTGAGGAGGAATTTCTGATTCTGGATATTGTAAAAACTGTGGCAGGGGAGCTGGGGCTTCCCGAAAAAAGCGTAGAGAATACAGTGAAACTACTGGATGATGGCAATACGGTCCCCTTTATCGCCAGGTACCGGAAGGAAATGACCGGAGAGTTGGATGAAACCCAGATCCGCCGGATTGAGGAGCAGGTTGGTTATTACCGCAACCTGGAACAGCGGAAAGAGGAAGTGATCCGCCTCATTGATGAACAGGGGAAACTGACTGAAGAGATCAAAGAGCAGATCAATCAGGCGCTTAAACTCAGTGAAGTTGAGGATATCTACCGCCCCTTCAGACCGAAGCGCAAAACCAGAGGGAGCATCGCCCGGGAGAGGGGTTTAGAACCCCTGGCCGGCTACCTTCTTTCCTTTCCTGCAGAGGGTTCACCTGAGATTGAAGCGGCAAAATATCTGTCAGAAGAGGTGCCCTCAGTTGAAGAGGCTCTGCAGGGGGCGATGGACATTATCGCTGAGGATATTGCAGATGATCCCAAGGTGCGGGGCTGGGTGCGGGATTATACCAGGAAGAACGGGTACCTGGTGACCAAGGCCAAAGACCCGGACCAGGATTCTGTTTACAGGATGTACTACGACTTCAAAGAGCCGGTGGCGAAAGTGCCCTCTCACCGGGTGCTGGCTATCAACCGTGGTGAGCGGGAGGAGTTCTTGCAGGTTTCAGTAGATGTGGAAACCGAACCGGTGATTTCCTGGCTGAACCGAAATTATGCCAAAGAAGAGGCTGTCACTACAGATCTTGTCAAAAAGGCGCTTGCTGATGCCTACAAGCGGCTGATTGCTCCGGCTGTGGAGCGAGATCTGCGAGGAGAACTGACCGAGATGGCTCATGAGCAGGCGATCAAAGTTTTTTCCAAAAACCTCCGCAACCTCCTGTTGCAGCCCCCGGTCCGCGGGAAGATGGTAATGGGGGTTGATCCCGCTTACAGAACAGGGTGTAAGTGGGCGGTTGTGGACCAAACCGGTAAACTGCTGGAAGTGGGGGTTGTGTATCCAACACCTCCTCAGCAGAAGATTGAAGAGGCAGAGCAGGAGTTTACCCGTGTGATCAAACAGTATAAGATTGATGTGATCGCTATCGGTAATGGCACCGCCTCCCGGGAAACCGAACTGTTTGTGGCGGGTCTCATCCATAAGCTCAATAAAACAGGGCTCAATCTGGCCTATGTGATTGTCAGTGAAGCTGGGGCAAGTGTATATTCAGCTTCCAAGCTGGCCATCAAGGAATTCCCAGATCTCGATGTTTCCCAGCGCAGCGCAGTTTCCATTGCCCGCCGGCTGCAGGACCCCTTAGCTGAGTTGGTTAAAATCGAACCGAAGGCCATCGGTGTAGGGCAGTACCAGCATGATATCCCTGCCAAACAGCTAAATGAAAGTTTGGCCAAAGTGGTGGAGTCAGCTGTAAACTATGTAGGTGTTGATCTCAACACAGCTTCTGCACCTCTGCTCAGTTATGTTTCAGGTATAAATGCCACTGTTGCAGAAAACATTGTTCATTATCGTGAAGAGAATGGCGCTTTTAGAATCAGGAATCAGTTGACTGATGTGCCGCGCCTGGGGCCGAAGGCCTTTGAACAGTGTGCCGGATTCCTGCGGATCAATGATGGGGACAACCTGTTGGACTCTACTCCCATCCATCCCGAGTCCTATGAATTGACCTATCAACTGCTGGATCTGCTGGGGGTTAGTCTTGATGAGGTCGGGACCGATGCTCTGCGCAGCAAGCTGTCAGGGCTGGATGTGGAAAAGACTGCGGAAAAACTGGGTGCGGGTGTGCCCACACTGAGAGATATTATCGAAGCCCTGCTGCGGCCTGGCCGGGACCCCAGGGATGACCTCCCACAGCCTGTTTTCAGGACAGATGTTCTCAGTATTGAAGACCTTAAGCCCGGTATGCAGTTAAAAGGGGTTGTGCGCAATGTGGTGGATTTCGGAGCGTTTGTGGATATCGGTGTGAAAAATGACGGACTTGTCCATATCTCCGAATTAAGCGAAAAATATATCAGAAATCCGCTAGATGTGGTTGCCGTGGGTGATGTAGTGACAGTCAGGGTGCTCTCTGTAGATGTTGAAAAGGGAAGGATAGCACTGTCTATGAAGGGCATTCCTCAAGAGTTTAATTGACCGATCAATGGGAATGTCCCACCGCCCGTTCAGGGGGAAGGGTTAGCTGCCCGAATAATAACCACCAACTGACTACAGTGACATGAACCCAGTCCCCGTGTCACAGGAAGCAATAAGAACGTCTCTTTGCTTCAAAGGGCAAGTAACAACCTTCGCAGGTCGCTGCCCTGGCAGGGGCAAACCGACCGATCACTGGGACAGCTTGACTGATCAGACCGAGCACCGACCTATCACCGAGACAGTATCCCGTGCGATCGGGAGGACAGGTTGCCCGCGGTAATCTATACCGTCCCCGTGCGATCCACCTAATTCGTCTACACGAAACGCCTGGTGTTGATTAGCTGGCGCTTCCTAAACTGGAGAGGATACTGGTGTTGAAGCTATTCAGATTCTTAAAACCATATATCCCATCAATAGTGGCTGTCTTTTTCCTTACTTTTTTTCAGGCTATTTCAGAGCTGTATCTGCCTACCTTGATGTCAGATATAGTTGACAACGGTATAGTTAATGGAGATACAGATTACATTTTAACAGTGGGCGGGCGGATGCTGGTCATCGCTCTTTTAGGCATGGTTTGTGCTGTATTTTCTAGCTTGCTGTCCTCAAGAACTTCGTCAGGATTCGGCAAATTGCTGCGCAGTAAGGTGTTCAGCCGGGTTGAAAGCTTTTCTCTGCAGGAATTTGAAAGGTTTGGAACTGCCTCACTTATTACCAGAACTACCAATGATATTACACAACTACAGCATGTTGTAATGATGATGATGCGCATGATGCTGCGGGCTCCCATGATGTGCATCGGTGGGATTATTATGGCGGTATCCAAGGACCCGGTACTGTCGCTGGGTATTTTCTCGGCAATCCCGCTGTTGGCAATGGTGATTATGTTAGTTAGCAGAAAGGGTATGCCTCTTTTTAAAGCGATGCAGCTTAAACTGGATAGATTAAATCTGGTACTGCGGGAAAGGCTGACCGGCATCAGGGTGATACGTGCCTTTAACCGCACTGACTATGAAAAAAGAAGGTTTAATGAGGCAAACCGTGACCTGACAGAAACCGCAGTAAGGGTCAACAAGATCATGGCTCTTTTGATGCCGGCGATGAGCCTTATTTTGAACTATACAATTATTGCGATTATCTGGTTCGGCAGTACTCGCATTGATCATGGCCAGATGCAGGTTGGTGATCTGATGGCCTTTATTCAGTATGTGGGGATGATCATGTTCTCCATGCTGATGCTGTCTATGATATTTGTCATCATCCCCCGTGCCTCTGTGTCAGCTGCCAGGATCAATGAAGTGCTGGAAACAGAGTGCAGCATCAGGGATCCGCTGCATACCGAAAGAAGCAGTGCAGGCGTATATGCAGGTATAAGCACAGCAGCTCAGGAATCAGCTCAGACCGATCATGATGGCATCCTAGCAACCGGTGACAGGGCTGGCAAATCAACTCATACAGCAGTTCATACATCGGTGGGAATTGGCTCTGCCGCTACAGCAACCGATGCTGTTCAATCAATGTCTGCTTCTGGGCAGGGGGCTTCAGGGGTTTGTGCAGGTGCTGCCGGCACTGTCAACACCAGAAACCCTGACAGCGGTGCCAGCAGAGATAATTGTGACAGCGTTGCCCTGAGAGCCAACGAAACTGATGCAGATACTGGAACATTTGTAGGTGCTGTGGGTGGCGGCATTTCTCGAGATTCTGCTGCTGGAACTGACACTGGCCTTTATACCAGCGGAACCCCTTGTGCCGGTATGAGCGCAACTGATATGAGCGCAACTGCAGATGCATCCCCGGCAAATTGCGATAAATCCGCAGTTTACACTGACAAACACGGTTCTGTCCGCTTTGAGAATGTAACCTTCTGCTACCCGGGAGCAGAGAAACCTGCTGTCAGCGGTGTTTCATTCTGCGCAAACCCCGGTGAGGTTACTGCTATAATCGGCGGCACCGGATCGGGAAAATCCACCCTTTTAAAACTTTTGCTGCGTTTTTATGATGTGGGCAGTGGCAGAATTCTGATCGATAACCAGGACATCAGGGAGATGCCTATACAGGCTCTGCGGGCAAAAATCGGTTATGTTCCTCAGCAGTCTGTCCTTTTTACCGGTACCATCGCAGAGAATCTCCGCTATGGGAAGGAAGACGCTTCAGCTGAAGAGCTTAAGAGAGCGATAGAGATTGCTCAGGCAGATGAATTTGTTTCACAAATGCCAGAAGGTATAGATTCATTTATTGAACAGGGTGGAATCAATGTTTCAGGTGGACAAAAACAGCGGCTTTCTATCGCACGTGCCTTGATCAGAAAGCCTGAAATTTATCTGTTTGACGACTGCTTTTCAGCCCTTGACTTTAAAACAGATGCCAAACTGCGGAGGGCTCTTAAAAAAGAAACAGCCAACTCAACGATGATCATTGTTGCTCAAAGGGTCAGCACTGTCATCGACGCGGACCAGATTGTGGTTCTGGATGAGGGGAAGGCTGTAGGGATCGGCAGGCATAGAGAATTATTAGATAAGTGCGGGGTGTACCGGGAGATTGTTTCTTCACAGATGTCACTGGAGGAATTAGCATGAAAGATATGCCAGAGGGAAAGGGCAGCAGGCATGCAGCTGAAATGAATATCAGAGAAATGCGCAGGCATCTGCCTATGGGAAGGCCGGGGGGCGGCCCGCGCGGAATGGTACAGCCGGCGCCAAAGGTCAAAGATTTTAAAGGTACAGCAAAAAGGTTGCTCACCTATTTAAAGCCATATAAGCTACATTTTTTTGCGGTATTTTTCTTGGCTGCCCTCAGCACTCTTTTTAATATTGTCAGCCCAAAGATCATGGGGCAGGCCACAACTGAGCTGTTTGAAGGGATGATGGAAAAGCTGCAAGCTGTGCCGGGTGCTGGGGTAGATTTTGGGTTTATTAAGTACA